>ERZ773022.456-NODE-456-length-33415-cov-3.228028_pt1 | contig 33415 bp, 49 predicted proteins | sample MGYA00580839_ERZ773022 | MGnify/ENA primary metagenome ERZ773022 (study PRJEB29015, sample SAMEA2738020) | human oral metagenome | biome: human oral; feature: human-associated habitat; material: dental | place: China | collected 2044 ... | reverse complement strand
GTTACGAATTAGATAAGTATGAAGGGGTTGTAGTTGGTTTACCAGATATTCCAATGGTTATTATCCAAGGAGAACAAGCAGTTCAACCAAATTATACTGCATCCTATTATGCTGGAGAGGCTATGTTTTCACCTTTGAGGGGTGTGAAGGTTAGCACTTCTCGTCAAATTGATTTAGAAGAAATTTTACACTCAGATAAGCCAATTTATTACCCTTACAAGATTTTAGAATTTGCGTTAAGTCGTAAGGTTACGGTTAAAAAAGATGATTTGAATTTCCCTTCCGTTCCTATGAAATGGAAAGGTTCAGACGGTCAGCGCCAAGCGATTGAAGATTATTTAAGAAACCGTGCTTGGGAATATTTGGCTTTGGTATGTGATACTTACCAAGATGGTTATTTTTGGTCGGATAAAGTTAATTATTTTGGTGATGGTTACACTGTTGCAATTAACCCTAAAGATACTGATGTTTTTAGAGGGTATTTGCGTAAATTAAAGGATACTTTCTCAACCTTCGCTATTATGAAGAGCCATGTAGGAATGATGGATGACGAGAAGTGGGCTTCAGCAGATTGGGTGGTATCTGCTCCAATCTCAGAACTCCAACCAAGTGAGTTTACAAAAGACAGTTTGTTCTATACAGATGTGTTTGATTATGGTGGAGAATTTGAAGAACCTTTAACTAGAGTGTTTTCAAACGTTCAAGTAAGTCATTACACTCACATTGCCAAACCAGAGATTGCAGAGAGCGAACCTTTGTTCGCATATAAGGCTTTAGAATCCTTACAACGCAAAGGCGAAAAATTAACTTACGGTTACCAGTTGTTAGGTAAAGGTCTTGATGGTCGTATTTTAACGGCTTCAAATGATATGACAGCAGCAGTTAACGCAGGTGCTAAGTTAGTTCTCGCTTATTGGGCGGGTTCTCGTTCAGGTAAAGGGGTTTCAATTTCAAATGGTTTAGCGGTATCAATCGCTAATGGTCGCCCAGTATTTGGTGGTGATGGCAAACCAGATACAATGGTTCCTTACTACATTGCGTTTGGTGGAGCTGATGAAAACGGTATTCCTAAAGGTTATTTCATTCAAGCAGGTGTTTTCAATAAATCTGCTATGCCAGTAGTCAACAACATTTCTGAGCAGTTGGATTGGGATAATAACCCTACTATCATGGGTTGGTTTGATAAGTCTATTCCAAAATGGTTTAGTGGTGTGAGCAGTTCTCAAAAGCGTTACACAGGTGCTTGGGGAGATATGGCTTTCTATCGTCACATGTTATTAGTTATGGGTATTGTTTCTCTTCGAGCTACTGTAAAAGCTAGTGATGTTGCTTTATATGAAAAACTTGGGGGAGATGAGGGTATTCTCGGAATTTTTGACGAAGTAACAAACTGGTCGAATTTGTTTGGTTCTAAGGCTTTAAGTTCTAATGGTGGTTGGTTCCAAAGTATTATGTCTGATCCAGAGGTTGAAGAACTTGTAGATTTAGGGGAAAATTACTTAGGTGGTTTGTTAAAAGAGCAAGCTACTCGTAAATTTGAACGTGCTTTAGAGAATAAATCTGATGAATATAGGAACAGAGCTTATTTGAGAGATTTGTATGATAAACTAGATGAAAGCATGCAACTATTGAACAAACTAAAAAAAGCAGGTTTCCAAAATGAAGAGAGTTTACGTTCAAGTATTTATATTGTAGGTCAGAGTTTCAATATGGGTGGTTTTGATAAACTTCCTAGAAACAAAGGAAATGATGCATCGTCATTTAAAGCAGCTTGTGACTATAAGAATGGTGTAGTAGACCCTTGGTTGTACACCTTATTGAACTTAGACACAGGTTTCATGGTTGGTTACAAAGGTACAGAGAAGTCTCAGTATTGGTCTAGTCAAAACGGCTCAGACTCCAAGCGGTATCTAACTTCAAGTTCTCGTAGATTTGCTTATTTTGGTAGTGTAGACTTCCCAACTATTCGAGATGAAAACCCACAGAATAAAGGGTTAGCTCGCTCGGTTAACTCTCAAATGGAGGGTGGGGCAGTTTACTTTAAACCTTATTTGATTTTAGGTGACTCCCAAGGTTCTTGTGTCACTCAGCTAGAGAAAAACTTAGGAAGTAAAGCTGAGTCTATTAAGTCTCGCAACTCAAATCCAAACAACCCAAGTGAGTGGGATGAGCGAATTGGAGTTTTAGGGTACTTGAAAGCGCTTGGTTCAAGCGATATTAGTAAGTCTTTTGTACGTGCAAGAGAAATTGCTGATTTGGTTGTAGCTCAAATGGGTTATGAGGGTTCTTACTTGGAGTTCTTGTTAGACTTAAGACCTGAGTGGAACTTCTCTTGTGAAGACGTAGTAATGGCTTTCACAAACCAAGATGCTTATTTAGCTAAGAAAAAAGAGACTGTCTACTACAAAGTAGATGAACTCTTAAATGAATTGGTTGAATTTAAACAAAGTGGTGGGGCTACAGAGGGTAGTGATTTAACTAAATCGAACACAGTAGACCTCCGCCCAGAGTTTGCGACTAAAGAGGTAAGAGCAGATGAAGTAGAAGAACCGACCTCTCTTTCTGAGGAAGAAGACACTTCAAACTTCTCAGACCCCCATGAAGAAATTACCTCAGAACCCACATTAGAGTCCCCAGTTTCGTCTGAGAGCGATTTAAACTCGTCAGTCGATAACTTAGAGGTTGAACCTCAAAAATGGACTAGAGAGCAATCTGAGCCTTCTGAGAGTACACAAGGGAAAACACCTAATGTAGCTGACTCTGTAAATGTTGCTTCCACTTTAGCTAGTCAGCTAGGGGTATCCGAATCGGTACTTATGTCTGTCTTGCAGTCTGCTTTTGGCTTACAAGGTTCTAGTATTCCTAAAGTAGAGACGATTGTTTCTACTGAGGAATTAAACGATAGAACGACAATGAGTCGAGTTGCTGCAAACCGAGCAGAGAGTACAGTAATTAAAAATGACCAAGACTTGAGAGAGTATTTGTTAGAAGATATTTACACTTACTTTGGTGATTGGAGTCGCGTTCGCAAGATTGAAGTTATTGGTCGTCAGTTGTACTTTAATGGTTTATTATATGAACCAGAGAAAGAGGGTATCCAATTCAACCCAGAGGTTTCACCGTATTCTATTTCTTTATGGAACAGTGGTGGGTTTGGAGAGTTGTTTGATTGGAAGTTAATTAGACAATACTTAAACCCAACTTCATTGGTATTTGACTCTATGGACTATGCTTATAGAGAGTTTGACCTTATGGAGTCAAGTAGTTCTAAGGTTGTTGTAGAAAATGCTTTTAAGCGTTACTCTATGTTACAAGACTTACAAGTTGGTACTTATACCTTTACAAGAGCTGAGGTTGAGGAAATGATACTTGAAAGACAACCATTCCTATCAAGTTATGACCGCAGACAGCAAGTCTTCCGTAGAGGGAATAGCAAAGGTAAGTCTTTCCGTCAAAAACGTTGGCAGAAAGCAAGAGAACACATGGCTGAGGGTCATACTGGTAGAGCAGTAGCTTCGGCTTTGGGTGCTGGTCTTGGAGTAGGGTTCCAAGGAGCAAGTCATGTAGGTGGTTTCTTCAATAAGGCAGCAAGGGTATTTAGACAAGCAGGCTCTTCTGTTGCTGAGAATTGGAGAGAAGAGAATAAATCGAAACACTAAGATAGATATAGAAAGAGAGCGACTGCTCTCTTTTATTTTGTTCTTGTTTCTCTTGACAATATTAACTATTTTTGATATAATAAGAGAAAATAAAGAAAAAGAGGTATTTCATTTGAACGAAGAAAGAGAAAAAGTAGAGCTAAACTCAGAAGCACTACCCTTATTGCTAAAGAAACTTTACAAGTCACAAAACCAAGTGCTTGTGCGTATAAACGGTAAAGTTGTTTTAGATTTGTTGGAATTAGATGGTTTACGAAACTTGTTGATTAGCAAGGGGTATCCCTACGTTTGGGTTGTTTCCAAGAGTTATGGTTATGAGCTTGATGTTCCACCGTCAATAGAAAGATAGGTAAAAGAAAATGTTCATTATCAAATCAGGAATTTATCAAAAACCAAGATTGAGAGGTAAGTCTCTCGTTGATTTATTTGGACTTTCAACTCGTAAGTCTTCTTTGGAGAATTTAGAACTATTCACAACTCAAATCAAACCTCTTATTCAAAGTGGAGAATTTGGAGGTAAAGTAGTCAATTTCCCTAATATGACAAGTTATTTCCACCCAACACATCTCAGAGAAGTTTACGAATACTTGCGCTATCTAATTATGGAACGCGCAGTTACAATCGACTTTTCGGTTTATGATGATACTTTGATTAACTTAGTTGGAGAAAGCATTTTACGAGGTTCAGTTCCAACAGAACTAGTTCGTATCCAATTTGAACTTGAAGATGGTGGTAGAAAAGAGTTGCGCTTTGATGAACAAGGTCGTATTCACAACTGGCCGGTAGGTTACTTTGAACCTAGCGCTCCATTTGATTTAAGTTTGTGAGGTAAATTTATGCTCAACATTTATTCAGAAATTAGTCAGAAGACTAAACTTAAAGGCAAATCTATAGTAGATTTAGCAAACTTGTCTCTGAGTGCGACCTCTAGTGAAAATTTAGCTCGATATACTTACATGATTGAGCGTTTAGCTAGAGAAAAACACACAGAATTTAACTTCCCTAAACCAGAAGCTTATTTCCACCCAGAGAATTTGGGTATCATTTATAAATCTTTGCTTGGTTTGGTTTTGGAGGGTTACACAGTTGAAGTTTCGACTTACTCTTCTAGCTTTTTGAATTGGGTAGGTGAAAAGATTGAATATCAAGAGATTGCTCCGACTGAGGTTTCTGTTCAAGTTGAACACTCTGGTGTTTCAGCGATTCATTTGAACTACAACTCAAACGGAATTATTGAAGGATTTCCTATTGGTTATTTTTCACCTAAGAATTAGAAAGATAGGTACTTATGAATTTAGAAGAACTTAAGTCATTTATACAATCTGAGCTTAACTATACTAAGTTTACACAAGAAGGTAATACATTAGAGATAGTCTTTAAACGAAGTATTGGGGAATATATTGTGAGTTTAACTTTAATTGGCGGTGTGGTTCAAGTGGTTGAGATTTATGAGTCGAAAGATTATGTTACAGCTCTTTCAAAAGTACACAAATTTAAGTCATTTAAGCGTTTGCAGAATTTCTTGTTGTTATTCAACGGAGGTAGAGTAGATTGACTGTTGCAAAGTTAGTCCAAGAAATCTTTGATGAACCAGACTTTGAAAGTCATGGTTCTCTTTCAGATTTCACTTTAAGACGAGGGTTTAATACTCATCATATACGCATTAGTTTAAGAGACTCTAATTACAATGTTTATGTTTTTAAAGTTATCGAAATCTTGCGTAAAAGCGATAAAATTGGGGAAGTTAAGCGTACCAACTACTTTAAAACCTTGGAAGAATTGGATTTACATCTTCGGAACATACGAAAAGGGTATCACACCTTTGAGTTTCGTCCTCGGTTTTAATTTGGAAATATTTTAGGAGATTGTATGTTTGAAAAATTAAGAAATTTAGTCAAGGGGGAACCTTCCTTTGATTTGTCTCTTTCTCGGAACTACACGGAAAAGGAATTACAAACTATTGCGTTACTCCTTAAAGATAACCCAGATCGACAAAGAGACTTTGAAAACCTTTATACTCAGTTTGAGATTGATACAGAGAACTTGAATTTGTTTCAACAAAATGCTGCAAAAGTGATTGATAAATCAGATAAGTTTGTTTCTTTGTCTGAGAGTGCAGAGAATTTAGTTGAGCAATTAGTTGAAGAATTAGTTTCTCAAACAGTTATTTGGGATTCTACGAAAGGAGATGTTCTACCTTCTCCCATACCAGTGCGGTATCTAGCAGATGCGAAAGCTTTGCTTTCGTTGCAAGAGCAAGGTGTTCAGTTTAGTGGGTATATGTGTAAGACAGATATACCAGAGTCAAGCTCTAAAGCTCTTCTAAGTCAATACAACTCGTATGTAAAGACTGGGAACAAATTTTTCTATGACTTGTTTAGACAAGGGTTGGACATTTTAGATTTAGACCCTTTTGTATATGAGTTATTAAACCACGACCCAAATACTATGTCGAATTGGCTCTTTGCGATTAAAGAAGTGGTTGATAAAACACAATTCTTTAAAATTCCAAAGACTCGAATCATTAAAGTTCCGTTGGCTTTATTGCAAAGTACACGTGTTTATGATTTTAGAGAGTTGAGTCCTTTGTCTTTAGAGATTATTAACCGATTTGCTATGAAGGTTTTCGATTTAGACTTAGAGAAAGATTATTTTATCAAAACAGGTACGTTCTCGTCTAAATTTGACTTTAGAAACGCCAAAGTTACCAAAGGTCAAGAAGTTTCAGAGCTAGGTTCTTACTTGTGGTACATTCAAAGTCAAGCCAATCAAATGGCTTCGCCTTTAAACAATAAGGTTATTTATGGGGTATCCTCAAATAATGAGTGGGTCGTTCGTGAGTTTATTGATGATAAGGAAAATAACCCCACAATTTATAACGGTTTGCCTTTGCACACAGAATATAGAGTTTTTGTAGATTTTGATACAAAAGAAGTGATTGGAGTTTCTCCTTATTGGCACCCAGAAGTTATGAAGAAGAATTTCCTTGATATTGGAGTTTCCGCTCCTATTCAAAAACAACACGATTACATCAACTATATCAACCAAGAAGAAACTTTGATGAAGCGCTATGAGGATAACAAGGATTTAGTAGTATCTGAAGTTTCAAAACTGCTCAAAGATTGTAAATTAAAAGGTCAATGGTCTATTGACATTATGCAAAACGGCTCAGATTTTTGGTTGATAGACATGGCTAGGGCTTCTGAGTCTGCTTTGTCTGAGTGTGTGCCACCAGAAAAATTAAAACAAGCACCTTTACCGTTTATGATTAGTGAAGGTTTGCTTGAAGTAGGAGACTGATTATGTTACATAGAATTGAGATTTATCGGGAACCGTATTCACTCGCCAAAGATAAAACCTCAGAGTTTAAATTGAACTTGCTACAAACAATCGAAAGTGAACACTTGTCAGCAGTTGTTGACTTCGGTATCAGTTTTATGCGTTCAGAGTTTGAGTTTGCAGATTTGAGCGTTGATGATATAACTGTAGGTAGTTTTCTTTGTTCTGATCCAAGTGGATTGGATAACTCTGTAAAAGAAGATGCTTTAAAATCGTTATACCAATACTTAGTAGGTGATTTGTACTCTTTCATTCCTATTACTTTTTATGATAAGAGGGTTTGGTCTAAGGTTTCTTATATTGTCAAATATGAAGAGTTAGACTCGCAGGAAGTAGGTGACTAACTGTGGTTTCAAAAGAAAGAAAATTTCTAAAAATGGTTGACCTATATACTCAAGTAGTAGAGTCAGGCTTAACTTGGGGCTTTTCCGACTATGAGGAAGTTGCTGAACATAAGCGGTTGACAGGTTTATTTGCAACTCAAATTAGTCGCCAAAATGATAAGTACGAACAACGTCACACTGCAGACTTAAAAGCGCAGAGTAAAGAATTTGGCTATGTCCAACCAAGTAACGGAGTTCCTATTTTCAATGATGAGGTTGTGGATTTGGATAACACCTACAAGTATGTAAGAACTGGTTCTCCTATAAGAGAACCACAAAAGAAGGTTTGGAAGAGAGGTTTTATTTGGTAATAAACATAGAAAAACAAACTATTATTGACAAAGTAAATGAACTAAACCAAAAGTTAGAACAACTCGGTATCCCTCAACTTCGCTATGTTTTTGACAAAGAGTTTGAAGTAGTTCAGTTGTTCTATACTTGTGATTACTATACAGATTGGGTCGGGTCTGTGGTGGATGTTACACCGTCTGAGATTTTGGATTGGTTGAAAGTTCAAGAGAGTCAGTTTTACTTGTACAAGCAACTGATTTCTTATTTTGGAAGTGGTTTTGCACACGCAATTATTCCTAATAACTCTAGTGTAGAATTGACTTTGAAACACATAACTTATTATTTTAGTTACAGTGAAGGACATTTGGTAGTGACTGCTTATAAACATTATGTTGGTAAGGATTTAACTAAACTTGGTTCTGAAGCAGGTGAGTTATTGTTAGAACGCGTAGGTCTTCCACATAGTAAAAATGCTCTAGCCACAAAAGTTTCAATAACTCGAACTTTGTCGGATAGTGAGTTTATTGGGTTTTTAGATTATTTGCAAAAAACATTTAAAGAATTTGAACGTACCATAGACGTTAGTGGGGTTAATTAGATGAATTTAGAACAAAGAACAATAGTTGAAAAGAAAGTAACAGAACTAAATCAAAAGTTAAAAGATAGCGGTATCCTCCAACTCAAATTCGATTTTGAACCCACATGGGGTTTGTTGAGGTTAAGTTACCAAGAAAAGCCAAGTTTTGATTTAATTGCATATATTGTTAGTGATTATTACTTAGATTTGGTAGAATGGTTAGACTACCAAGAGAGTAACTTATACTTATATACGCAACTGTGTAAGTATTTCAAAGGCTCTTTCTACAGAGCTACTATGTTAGAGGATGATAGTTTGACTTTAACTTTAAAGGACATAACTTATCTTTTTAAATATGTTGATGAAACGTTAGTCATTGTAGCTTATAAGTATTACGAAGAGGACTTAACTCGTTTAGGTAACGAAGTTGGTGAGATAGCCTTTGAGAAAGTTCTTATTCCTAGCAAGCGCTTCCCTGTCCGTACTAGAGCTATTTTAAAACGAGCAATCCACGAAACAGAAGCGGTTGAAAACCTTGATTGGATTCAAAATACATTTAAGTCTTTTGAAGACATGGTTGTAAATCAAATTGTTCAAATTAAAGAGTTTGAGGGTTAATTTATGGAAAACACAACAAAGAAAGTAACAGAACCAGTAGTAAAGAAACTCTTAGAGTTGAATGTAAAGTTGAAAGAGCATGGTTTAAATAAGTTCTCCTTTGAATTAAACAAGTATGGTTATCTTGTTTTGACTGAGCAACCTTCCAACTCTAGTCCAACTTTAGCAGTTTTAACTGAGTTTGATGAAGAGCAAGCTTTAGACTGGTTGTATAAGCATGAGTCTTTCATTCCTTTGTACAAACCTTTGATGGACTATATTGGAACAGACTCTTACGCAAAACATGTTACAAGAAGTATTGCGTATCCTATTGGTAAGTGGTCAGATTTTAACTTAGATAACGGTAATTTTCAGTACCGATTGAAGTTGCTTGGAGAGGAAAAACTAGCGGTAATTGTTATTTTGAACTCAGATAAAGATTTATCAGAAGTTGAAAGTCATGAAGATGATTTGGAAATTATAAGTATTCAATTTCCGATTATTAAAAATAAAGCGCCTTTGTTTCACACAACTATCAAACTGAAGTTTGAGACTACATTTGACAAACTTATTTCGTCACTGCGGTTAGCAGAGGAACGTTTGTTGTCTGTTGAAAATTAAAGGAAGAGGGGAGGTTTCCTCTCTTTTTTTACTTGACTTAATTAAATAATTTTGATATAATAGATAAAATAGAAAAAGAGGTTAAGAAAATGAAATACATTTTAGCAATTAGTAATACTTGGGATGGTCTTAGTTTGGAAGTTTTCCAAACTGAAGAAGACCTAATGAACTATCTACTAGATGGTGGTTGGGAGTTAAACTCAACAGTAGATTGGACAAATTTGGAAAGTTACACAGGTGTAGCTGCTGAATATATTGCTTACCAAATTGACTCTCTTGGTCGAATAACCGAAGTTCACTTACGAGTTGTACCTATGTAAACAGTAAGGAGTCACTATGGAATCTAAAGAGAACACAAAACTAATCACATTTAGAGAGTCGTATCGTGGAGAAACTTATGCCGCTTTTGCAGAAGACAAGACTGAATTGTATATATTTAAAAAGTTTTTGAATTGGGTTTCTTGGTATTCTTACTCATTTTCTAACTATTTTTATGTTTTAAATAAAGATAACCTAACTAAAATTGTAAGTGATTTTGAAACGTTTCTGTCTTTAAGTGACTCTTTTAAATATTGTGAGTACGGCTCTGAAGAAGTTGACTTAAAAGTAGTAGCTCAATTTTATAGGGAAGACGGTCGCCTACCTACCAACTTGCATAGAGGTAGCAGAAGTCGTTCAATTAGTGTTACCAACAGATTACCAATAATATAAACTTACAATAAAATTTTTAAAATTTTTAATTTTAAACTTGACACTCATACCTTTTTGTGTTACACTCTGTTTGGAATAAGAAAGGAGGTGTCTCTTTGTATAAGAAGTCTGAAATTTTAAAGAAGTCAACTTATAAAACAGGTGAAGTAGCTAAGTTACTAGGAGTAACTATACCTACGGTCATTCGGTATTGTAAATTAGGACTGATACCTTGTCACAAAACCGAATCAGGTCATAGACGTGTATTAGCTGCTGATGTTTGCGCTTATTTAGATAAACAAAACATGCTTTATGAGGACAGTTCAACAACTAAATCTGATGTCATTTACGCTCGCGTGTCTACACATAAACAAGCAGAACGTGGAGATTTAGATAGACAAGTTGAGAAAGTGAAATTGTTTGCAATAGAACAGAATGTAAAGAATTTGCTTGTCAAAACAGACATAGGTTCTGGACTAAATGATAATCGTAAAGGGTTGCTTTCTTTAATAGACCTAATTCAAGAAGGTAAAGTAAATCGACTTTACATTCTCTATAAAGACCGCCTAACAAGGTTTGGGTATCCTTATTTAGAGAAAATCTGTAATTTTCATGGTGTCTCGATTGTTGTTGTCTCTGATGAAACTGAAAACAAAAGTCAATCTGAAGAACTTGCTGAGGATATCATTGCATTGATTCATTCGTTTTCAGGTAAACTATATGGTTTAAGACATAAGATTAAAAAGGAGATTCAAAGTGAGTGATATTTTGATTTTATGTGAGCGCCATATTGTAAAACCTTCAAATCCTTTATTTTCAGAATGTGATAGTTTAGCTTTTCTAGCAAAGAACTTATATAATTCTACTTTGTATTATCAAAGGCAGAGTTTATTTAATTCTGACTTTCAGAACTATTATGCAGTAAATAGAGAGTTTACTCATACGAATCAACCAGATTACAGAGCTTTACCTGCTAAAGTTTCTAAACAAGTGCAGATGTTGGTAGATAAGAATTTTAAGTCTTACTTTGCTTTAGTTACGAAGAAAAACACAGAAGGTTATTCTCCTAAAGTTAAACCGCCTAAATATTTGGATAAAACTGAAGGTAGATGTACAGTTCCGTACCCTAAAGACGCTTTGAGTTTAAAAGTTGATGGTTATGTAAAACTTTCTAAAACTTCAATTATGATAAAAACAAGCATACCTAAAGAAGCTATACAAGGTGCTCGTATTATACCTAAAGGGAATCATTATGTGATTGAAATTTTATATAAGGTTGTAAGTAAACCTTTGCGCTCTAAGTTACCTAAAAGAGTAGCTTTTATCGATCCGGGCTTAAATAATTTAATGACAGTTACAAGTAACTGCTTTAATCCTATCTTAGTCAATGGAAGCCCTTTAAAAGCAATAAATCAGTTAGCTAATAAAGAGATAGCTAATTTGAAAAGTAAATTGAGTATTCAAGGTTTATATACATCCCCTCTTTTGCAGTCTGTATATAATAAACGAGCAAGACGAATAACAGATCTGTTACATAAGATAACTACTCAGTTAGTGAATCATTTAGATTCGCACAATATTGATACTGTCATTTTCGGACATAATATTGGGCAGAAACAAGACATTAACTTAGGTAAATTAACAAATCAAAACTTCGTTCAAATTCCGTTTACACAACTGATTGCTCAATTACTGTATAAGTGTCAACTTAAGGGTATTCAATTTATTGTAACAGAGGAGTCACATACAAGTAAGTGTAGCTTTTTGGATAAAGAGTCTGTAGAACATCACGAAAAATATAAAGGAAAACGTGTTAAACGAGGTTTGTTTAAAACTTCAAAGGGTATCCTTATAAACGCTGATGTTAATGGTTCTTTAAATATCGGTCGCAAATATCTAACTAAATTAGGTTTATATACTGATGAACTGCATCGAACGTTAGTTCAATTTATGGTAAATCCTAGATTAGTTAAACTTATTTAAAAGTATAAAAGTAAAACATGATAAGGCTAAGATAGTCTTGGATTGTATAGAGGGTAGTCGCAGTCGCCCCAACTCCGACTCTTGTGCAGTCTACTGCACAAGAGTAAGGTGAGAAACAACTTTGGTTGGGAACTTTAATTTTGTTAAGAAATTAAAGAACTGTAGATTTTGAAGTAACCATTCTGTCCTTACAAGATGGTAACATTCTACACGAAGATTTAGCACATCGATACTATACTGTGGTTATTACAAACTTAGAAGATGTACGGTACTTAGAAGATTACTAAAGAGAGGTATATCCTCTCTTTTCGCTTGACTTAATTAAATAATTTTGATATAATAGAGAAAATTGAAAAGGAGACTAGGTTCATGAAACCAACACTATTGGATTTTAACAAATTAGAAGCTCAAGTAATTCAAGGAGATTACCAAGGATTTAAAGGACATGGTTCAAAGAGTGAAAATATGAGGTCGTTCCAAAATGGACAACGTAACCGCAAAGCCTTGTTTAAAGACTTACGAAAAGTATTTGCACGTGAATTGGGTATCTGGTCTGTTTCTGACCTTTCACCTCGTCAAAAAGAATACATCAATCGCATTTTGAACTTGAAATTAAATGAAACGAACCAGTTGAAACTTAAGAATTCCCAGACACGACAATTAGCTTTTGTACGTGCGGTTAGAAATTATGTAGGGCATGGGAAGTTTTTCTATATTATGTTTGAGAACGAGTTGAAAAACATCCAATTTGAAGAGGTGCGTTAGATGTCAAATTTATCTAAATTTAAACCAAGTAGAGAAAATCAAGGTGTTGATATTAAGACAGTTCGATGTGATACTTACTCTTCAAGTTTTGAGAGTTTGTACAACATTTATACAACTTATTATGAAGATTTCCCTGATGGTTCTTGGTTTCCAGAGTTTCAACGTGGTTTGGTTTGGTCACAAGAACAGAAAGAACAGTTGATTATCTCTATGCTGAATGGTTTGCCGATTGGTTCTTTCTATCTAAATACTTGGTGGTTTGATGAGAAAGAAAAACGAGCGAAGATGGATCATGTTTTGTTTGACGGTCAACAACGGTTTATGGCTATTTTGGATTTTCTTACAGGAAAATTCCCTATTACTTTTGAAGGTAAAGAATATTATGTAACTGATTTATCCTTCCAAGAGTGGTTAAACATCAGGCGGTATACCATCAGCATTGTCCACTCTTATATTGAGAATTGGAATGATTTAATTGACTACTATATTTTGATTAACAGAGGTGGTACTCAACACACAAGCGAGGAGTTTCAAAAGGCTTTGGATTGTAAGGAGAATTAACTATGATTAAGAATACTATCACTTTAACTGATTTAAAACAGGCAAAAGAGCGAAAAGACTGTGGTGATTTTATAACAGTAAGTCATTACCTACAACAAACTCCTTCAAATACAGTTCAATATTTATATACTGCACCAGAGGGTTCTCTTTTGGAGGTTGACATTTATGCAACCGTAGATGGTCAACTGCGAAAATCGGTATCCTTTGACTCTTTTGAGCAGTCTAAAGGTTTCCCTATGGAAGTTACTTTAGCTGATTTAGAAAAAGCTATTGAGCATAGTAAACACCAAACCCCTTTGAGGTACAGAGGAATTTGTGCAACTAAGTGGGAAGAAATTAAGTTTTTAGTGGGAGGGGTTTGATGAGTACAAACCAACTGATACAAGAGATGCAAGAACTCGGCTCGGATATTTCAACCTTGTTAAATTATCTAGCTTTAAGTGAAGACCATATACTTGACTTTGAAGTAGTTGATAACTCTTCAAGTAGAGTTCTTTGGAAACACTTGGTTTATATGGATAGTCAAGGTCGCCTTGTTCGAACTTTAGTTTATGATGATGGTCGTAGACAACGGACTAGTCCAACTAAGTTGAGAGAAGTTCAACTAGCGGAGTTAATTGAACTTGTGAAGTACACCAAAACTCAACCACCTTCAGCAAAATGTCAAGATATATTTGAAAATAAATGGGAAGAGGTTGTAGCAACAACTCAGTGGTATCCTCCATTGGACGGTTCAATAGACTAGGAGGTAAGGGTTTATGACTTCGATTAAACCTTATTACGCAGCTTGGCTAGAGGACTCAGATGAATATTATGTAAACTCTCTGTGTGAGACAGAAGAAGAGGTGTATACTTTTTTGGAGAGTCTTAATTTATCTCTTCCGTTAGGGGAATTAGGGGTTAAGATTGTGGAACTATCTAAACAGTTGTTTGATTATTTGCAGGAAGTGATTACAACCAAACCTTATAGTTTAACAGTAACAGGTAAGGGGTATCAACCAACTCTCCCAACAATTCCTTACACTGAGTTGAAATATGATCAAGCTAAATTAGATTTGCGTGAGTTTCTTTGGAAAGAGATGCAAGAAGAAGACCCTCGTTTACTGGGTGTGAAAAATGATGATTCATTAAGGTTTCAACCTTGGCAACCTATTTTGAAGGAAACTCACTCTCAGATTGTTTATAATCAAGAGTTTCCTTGGCTTTCTGAATCTTTGGAAACTCAACACACAAGGATTGTTGAAGAAGATAGTAGAGATTTAGATACTAAAGGTGTCTATTTAACTCACTTAAATGGTAAACAAGATATTGAACCTTTGACAACTTCCAAAGTTTTGTCTCGTAGAGAAACAAAAGGTACAAGTAACCTCTTTGGGGTATCTGATAATGCTACACAGGTCAAAGTTTATTTAGAAAAAGCTTTAGAAGTTTACTTTACAGGCAATTCGGTAAGTGGTGGTACCTTATATTGGTTAGGTAAACACTTAACTCATACTCTTGACTATTGTGGGGTTTCTACTAAGTTTGGCTATGTTTTGTTAATGTCTCCTATTTGGAACAATCATGATGTAAGCAATTATGGGGGTTTCCGTTGGTCTAAGTGGGGTAGCTATATTGGAAAATATGAAAGACAGTCGGACTATTTAGATCATGAAATCGGTTTAGATTTTGTTTTTGTTTGGAACTTGGTTCCTGTTGTCACAAACTAACGGAGGTAAAAGGTGCGCACAAAACAATTATTAAAAGCAGTACAAACTGTTGGCTCAGATGTTCAAATTTTGTTGAATTACTTGGCTTTAAGTGAAGATAATTATGGAACTAACGCTATTGTTGACCCTTTTGGAAAAGTTATGTTAGAACACAAACTTCAAATGACAGATAATGGGGAAATTATTAAGACCGTAGTACATGAAGATTTTTTCGAACATTCGATTAAACCAGTGAAATTAGCTAAGTTGTCTTTAGAAGAGTTATTAGCAGTTGTAAGTTATTCTAAAACTCAGCCACCTTCTGCTGAATACACAGGTACGTTTGAGAATAAGTGGGAAGAAATTGAGAAAGTCACACAACTGAATTTAGGTTTAAATGATGTTTTGAATTAGAAAGTTAGAAAAGGGTTGAAAATGTTAGACCAAGTTTTATCAAAAGACCAATTTACATTAGGTCAAGAAATTTATGTAGACCACTATGAGAACAAGTCTCGCCCTCGGTCTATTTATCCAGATAACCAATTTGAAGTCGGATATGTAGCAAAGATTGAAGACAATTTGATTAAAACTACAGTAGGTAACTTTGAATTACCTAGCGGTATCCACCAAGCAGATGAAGACTCTTTTGAGTTTAATGGAGAAGTTTTCTTGTCTGTAGAAGACTTGATGAATAAACGAGACAGACTTTTAGCCTTTGCAGCTTTGAAGTCAGCATTAGAGAATGAGGATGGTTATGGTAGTTCAGTTCGAGAAATTTCAACAGATGATTTAGCTGAGTTTGCTTTGAAACTATGTTTTGGTAAAGGAGATATTTAGTATGAATCCAACTATTTTAACTCAAAAAGAACAAGAGCTTTTTGATAAATATAAACCTTTGTTCGCAGCTCAACACTTTGAGTTATCGGTATCCAACCTAGGGGGTTCCTCAAATCATTGGAAAATTGAGGATTCTATTTTCCCGGATTTTGCAGGACATAGAGTTTATAAAGTCTTTGAGTTGGATAAAGTAGCTGATTTTGAATTGTGGTTAGATTTTTATTTGGATTGCGCAATTTCTTATAGAACTCTTGAGAGTTTTGCAGTTTGTAAGAAAGTAAATTGGAACGCAAACTTTTTGGACTATACTAATTCCAACTATACTTTAGTTGCTTTATTTGAAATTGAGGGTACTGACTTTTACGAAATTGAGGGTACTTTTAAGTTTAAAGTAGGGTCTGACTTTGTTACGGGTTGGGTAATTGCTACTTTACTTTCTAGTCCAAATATTCAACTAGATTTACCAGATAGTACCCCTCTAAAAATAAAGGGTGGAGCTTTTTCAAATGTACATTCCGAGCTTACACGTTACATAAGTATTAAGAAAGTTTGTTTGGATGACGCAGTAGTAAAAAGTATTGAAAAATTAAACTCTTCTGCTAAGAGTTATATTAAAGAGGTTGAATAAGGAGATAAAAAAATGAACTCAACCAAACTTTGGTTCTCGTCTAATATGGGAGATAGAGAGCGGTTTTATAACCTCTTGAGAGTTACCAACGGGGTATCTCGCTCTAAATTGCGCCAATATGGACGAGTAGAAACTTACAATTATGGCGCAAGTCCTCATTACTACATTGACAACATGAAAGAACTACATGGTCTCATGCGCTCCCTTGAACGCATTGAAAACCCTTATAAAGTTAAAGGTTTGTGGCTCACACCACACAGTAGAAAGAATGAATTTAACTTGTTTATTGAGTTTGATTTGGTTTAGGGAGGTAAGTTGCTTATGTTTTGGCTAGGATTTTTATTTGGCGATGAAAACCGTCAGTTAAAGGAATTGGAACAACGTAAGAAAGACCGTCAAGCAGAGTTAGATAATAAAACTATTGGATTTATGGTTGATGAGTTGATTCCTCAAGTAGACTTTATGAAAAAGAACGGCTTAGAGAGTTTAACTTTTACCATTTTAGACCCTTTAAAGTTCAATTATAATTTGCTTTCCCAAGCACTGTCCAAAATAGGCTATAAACTCGCCTATACACGACTTGAAAAGTTTGAAGGTAAATTTCTACTCACTCTCTACAAAAATCGCCCAGAAGCGATTTCTCGGCTTCACAGAGCGTATATTTTGAGACTCTTACTTTGGTTTGTTTTTGCTTTGGTTTTTGCAGTTCCAGTTTATTTGTTCTCAAAAACTTACTTGGACTTGTTGCAACCTACCTTCTTTGCTCCAACTTTGTTCGATTACCTACTCACCATTATTGAGGTATCTGTTATTTGGATTTTCGCCAACATCAGTTCTTTATTGGCTTTCCGTCATTTAAAATTTGCTGATGAGTTCAAGAATACGATAAGATTTGATAAGGTGGTAGACGATGATTGATATACTTCAAGGTTACATCGATGATTTTAAAGAATTTTTGCCTAAAACCTATGAGAGTTCTCCTATTACTCAATCTGTGAAGGACAAGTTAATTGAAGTTATGTCGGAGAAAATTGAAGGTTTTATTTCCTATGACTCAGACGGAAATTTACTAGACACTTCGATTATAGTTGAAGACAACGTTCCCTTTGATTTAGGTTTACTTCCAGAGGTTTTAGAACGGTTGGGTTGCGATTTTACTTACTACAAGTGGGAGAAACTAGGCTCGGTACATGAGTTGAACTTGTTTAGAGATAAACCTAAAAGAGACAAGCGGTATCGATTGAACCTTGGATTATTCGTAGGTGGTTACATTACTTCGATTTTGTTTGCCTTTGGTTGCATGGGTTTTCTGTACTGTTTCTTTGATTTGTTGTCTACTTACAGTACAAAACCTGCAGGGGTAATTCAACCTCCACTTTGGTTTGTAATTGGCTCAATGTTGTTTATGACGAGCTTAATGGTTATGGTCTTTTCAGACCTTTACATGTTTCTCTTTAGACAAACCTCAGTAGCTCGATTTCTTCGTCGAGAGGTTTACTTTGATAAACTTGAAAACATTGACAAACCAACTATTTTGTGCTAAAATACTATTATTCAAAATTTGAAAGGACAACAATATGAAATTGTTTAAAAAGCGTTCTTACGCTGAATTACTTACTAAATACACTCTACTTTTAACAGATGAGTCTGTCTTTAATGAAGAGCGTAAGAAATTAGCCCTTTTAACTTCTATAATTCAACCGGAAGTTGAAAAAGCGAAAGAGCTTGGTATGATTGATTTCACAGTTGATGTAACAGATGTAGACACGATGGAGTACGACTATTTGGGTATCATCATGGGAAAACTCGAAAGTCCTTACATTTACTGCAAATATTTCAAATTGAAAGGTCGTTTGTACTTAACTTGTGCTAAAGAGAAGTCTAAAGCTTATAAGCGTTTAAATCATTTAGAAAATTGGATGCTTTTAGTTTCTGCTTTACTAGCTTTAGCGATTAGTCCTTTGGTTCGTTGGTTTACAATTTGGGTATCTGGATCTTCCTATGATCCTTCAGTTCCTTCTCCATTTACTGACACAGGTGCATCTATTTCAGGAAGTCAACTTCAAACTTATGTAAACACGCATGGTTTTGTGCCAGCTTTTACTTTCTTTGGTAGTTTGGTACTTGCAATGTTAGTAGTTTTATTGTTTACACGATACAGTAAGTACAGTCCATACAACAAAGACGTTCTCCGTTGGTCAGATGTAACAAAACATTAAGAAAAGAGCAGTTTTGCTCTTTTTGTGTTGACTTTTTCTTTTTATTTTGGTATAATAGAGAAAATTAGAAGAAGAGGTAATTACAATGTCAATTCTAAACATAAACTGGATTAACAAATTAGTTAATTTGGTAGAAGACAACCCTTTAGTAAAAGATTTTGAAGATGTAGAAGTAGTTCTAACTTCTCTACTTGGTAAAGAAAACTTTACAATTAAGGGTGTGTCTAAGGAGTTTTCAAAGGGTCAACCAGTCGATAGTGATATTAAAGTTGATTTACTCGTACCCTTCAGTAAAACGTATGAAGTGTCGGTGGATAAAGAGACTTTCGGTATCCTAGTCGGAAATTGGGGTTCTAACGTTTCTCCGGAATTTCTAGTGAAGCTTCTGTTTAATGAAACTACTTAAGCTTATGTTACAACTTTACTTTGAGGTATTTTATGTTCAAGAAAAGATTACTTTTAGCTAGTTACCCCTTACTATATCTTGGTTTGTTTATATTTACCTATTGGGTTACATGGCAGCACATTCATCTTGTAGATGTGACTAATTTAGGTAAAGTCTTACTTACACTAGGAGTGTTGTTTACTTTTGTGTTGATGCCCCTAATGATAGACGATTCTTATTTTGAATCTTTGCTTGTAGAGTTTGCTGAACAAACACAACAAAAGTGCAGAAGTTACTTTAGCTACTTAGATAAAGTTTCATTAGGTTTGTTTCTCTCGTTAGCGGTATCTGTTTTTCTCGGAGAGTCCGTTTATAGTCAAGTGACGGAATTTATGTTTTATCTTTCGTTAGGTCTCTATATCAGCTCTAGCGTAGTTATTTTGTTGTTCACAAGTAAGAAATGAGATTAGGAATTTGGTAAGAAAATGAATGAAGGTTACGTTTTAGTAGAGTGCTTGGTTTGTGGGTATAAAACTTTAACCCTTATGTTCACAGGAGAATCCACCGATGATTTGTACTGCTCAAATTGTGGTTCACATGATATTGAAATTTGGTAAAGGTAGGTAAGAAAATGAACTCAGTAATAGAACTTTATAGGTCTTTGAACTTTGGTCGAAAGGCGCAAGTGCTTCGTACCTTGGCGCTTATTCCAACTATTATTTCTCTTTTAGCTTGGCATTTTACAACCAATCCCCACCTTCGTTTCTATTTAGAGACGTGGATAGGCGCTTCTTTGGTAATCATAATTGCCTTGCTACTTGTAGAGATTGCTTATGAAGTGAAGAACTACGATAATTAAATGACTATATAAGAAAGGAAATAACAATGAAATTACAACAAGTACCAACAGTTCTCGGTATCCGAGATTTTAACCTCCCAACCAAAGAGGGAGAAGATGTGACAATAACTGCAGTCTTCCACAGCAAAGTAACTGCTTGCACACCAGATCACAGACCTCTAACAAGTGTGGTAGAGACTCTTTACCTTCAAACAGAAGAAGGTCTCCGCTTGTTATGGACTGCGCACAAAGACCGAAGAAACATTAACCGTAGCTTTAAGTCTTATCGCTAGATTCACACCAGCGGTATCCCACAAATCCAACAAAAGTCGAGGATATTCCTTGACTTTTTCTTTTATTTTTGATATAATTAAGAAAATAATGAAAAGAAGGTAACAACTATGGAAACACCATTAGATAAAGAAATTAAAGAGTTGGAGAACAAATTAGGTTCTTTGAAAGCAGAACAACAGTTGTTGCGAGCGCAAGAGAGTTTGAACAAAGAAAAAGCAGCAAGCTTGCTTGAAGATGAAAGTTTGGCTGAGTTCCTTCAGCAATTACAAGAAAACCTAGCAAAAGCTGATTTGGGTCTAGCTTTAAGTCTCAGTTACAAACAGAATTGGGTATTCTTGGTCAAAGATGGTAAATCAAAAGACGGTCTTTCAGAGATTAAAGTTCTTGACCTTAAAGACAAGTGCATTTTCTATGGTTCTGTAGAGAGTTACAACGACGAGATTACTATTAAGAGTATTCGAACTTGGTTAGCTGGTGCTTTGGGTCTTGTTGGTTTTCTAAAGCGAGTTAAATCAAGGTTGACACAAGATAATCTTTATGGAGTTACTTTTACTTCTTACGATAGTGTTTTCGATAAGTTTTACTTTACCTTGAGTCATTTCGTATTGGACTCTTATGACTGTGTTTTGACTGCAAAATACCCCTACAACTTAAAATTGAGCCAACAACTCAACTTTGATGCTGAGTCTTCAAGTATTTATTTCTTAGGTGGTGGGGTATCCTTGGTGACCCAAGCCAACTCAGACTATATTCATGATGAAGATTACATTGGGAGTTTTAAACAAAAACTAACCGTAGAAAGTTCATTTACAAAACTTACTGAGCTAGGTGAAGTGGCAAAAGGATTGCAAGATAAACTCGCTACGTTTTATGAGACTTTAGAGAATAGCTTTGATTGATAGAAACTGGAGAAATAGCAATGAAAACAACAGAAGAATTAAGAAAAGAAATTGAATATTGGGAAAGAGAGGAATATGAGGGTTGTTTAGACCTTTCTCACAAGATTATACCTTTGGAAGAGCAGTTGAAAGCAGCAGAAATAGGTGACTTGCTCTTTGAAGATAAGCAAGTTCAAAGCAAACTAGCTTATGTAAATGACTTACTCACCTACAGTGGTATTCCTCTTATCGTTGCTCGTAAGTCTGATTTCTTAGATTACACTCATCCACGTGAAGTCGAAGAGTCCTATAAAGGTTTAGCTTTGATGTATTGCAGAAAAGACAAAAAGGGGTTTCAGCTATTAGATTCCTTTGACTCTGTTGAAAGTGTAGGTGAGGTTCTTGACCAATTAGTTATGGTTGAACAACAGATGGATTTGTTGAAGTTTCTTTGTTCCTTAACTAAAACAAAAGGTAGACCTCCATATTATCGAGGTCAGTTAGGTAAGGGAGAACTTAATTTTCACTACTTTGGTGAAGAAAGTAGTTTGGTTGATGGTTCAACCTTGTTTATCACTTACAATTCTGAAACTGACCGATACACGATTGGTTTTGAGAAACCTGTTAAAAGTCGTTGCGCTGGTGGTGTTAAATTACCTACACTTAGGGGTATCGACACAAAAGCTACGGTTTATTTACCTGATGTAGAACGCTTAAAAATCGTTGTGAGTAAGGAAAATGTACGTTCAACTGACTTGAAAGGTACTTTAGAAGAGCTAAAAGCTCGCTTACTTGGATACTTAGAGCAAAAAGAACATGAAGTGACTGTAACAGTTCGTTTGGTTACAGACTAGAAAGGATTTGGCATGATTGATTTATTGAAAACACACAAAAACTTGCGGATTGAGACTGAGGATATTTCCAAGTGGCTACAGGACAAACCTGTGATTATGCGCTATTTACTTGCACTCGCAGAACAGCTAAAAAGACAAAGTTTACCGCATGTTTTGGTACTAAACCTAGAGGGTATCAGCACCCCTCCGACATATTTAACGGTCACTTTGCAAGATAATTTGGCTTACTCAGATAAAGAGAGGGTTCTCAATTTGATTACTCTTTATCGAGATATTGAGGACTCAGAGGAGGTTGTAACCTTGTTTGAGACTTTGAAAGCTTATGTACCCTTAGTAAGTGCCTTGCACACTTATTCTCAAAGTAAAAGGGGTTTAATTCTGAAGTACACTGAGTTATTGCAAGGGGTTGTCACTATGGGCTACTACGATTACTCAGTTCGATTGGTTCATGACTCTAAGTCGCAACTTTCAAATGTAGCAGTCAGCACTTATTCCGACTCAGCTAATTACTTTGAACTACAAACACAAGGCGCACAAGGAAACGCCCTAACTGTTCAACTTTCCGTAGATGAACAAACTGAGTTGACTTTAACTAGTAAGAAAGACTTTGTGCCATTGAAAGATTTAACCGAAGTTTTGGACTCTATGTTCTCAGACCTTGCACAATATAAGGCTTTCAGCCTTACTTTAACTTAATTTATTGAAGGATATTTACATGAAACAAAAACTAAAACAATTCGCCACTTCTCAGTGGTTTGACTTGCTAGGGGTAATTCTAGTCCTCACAATCGCAATTTCCGCAGGGTATCACACTAAATGGCTCAACCAGTTGGTAGATTGGGGTACTTGGACAGTATTTGTTCCTTTTGGTTGGATTTCCGTAGGGAATGTAGCGATTTCCATGATGTCCACTCGATTTACTGGTAAACTGAGCAAGTTAGGGAATTATTTAGGTATTATCAATGCCGTTCTGTCTGGTCTGATTGACTATATTCTAGGTAACAAAGCTGCAATCATTACCTACCCAGTGACATTTCTGATTTATTTGGGTGCTATATATTGGTGGAATAAGTCGCAAGAAGGTAAAGCCAACACTATATCAAAAGCTCGTCTGAATTGGATTGTACCAGCTTTGGTAGTTATTTCTTTTGCCTTTTCGTACCTCACTAATTACATTGGGTATCAGGGAAACATGAACCCACTTGCTTACGTTACAACCATAGCTTTTGCTCTATCTTTGGTAGCAAATGGTCTTAATGTTTTGAAGTTGTCAACGCAATGGAGTTTTTGGTTGTTCTACAATTTTGTACAGTTAGCTAAAGCTCTTATTCAAGGGAACTTTGCTAACGTTGGTAAGTACCTTTTCTATATTTTGAATAGCCTTGGAGCTTTGTTCATTTGGAAGGATAGTGAGAGTGAGGTTGATAATTGATGACAATGGAAAAAGAATATGCAGAACAATTAAAGTCCGTTTCTTCAAACAAATTCTATATGCACTTAGGCAAGGATAAGGTTGAGTACACGTTTAGTTCTATGAAGCGAGCCAAACAAGTTTCTTCTCTCGTAGAAATAGCAGAAAATTTAGGTTTAAAACATTCTCAAAATTTTAGAGATACGGTATCTATTCGAGTAAATTCTAGTTTTCACATTTCACAAGATTTAGGTGGAGCTATTTATATGGTTGGGAAATACTCTGAGTTAACCTATATTTCATTTAACACTATAAAAGAACTTATTTCAGAGGGGTATTCTTTAGAGTTTGATGGTCTTTTAATTCTGATAACTAGAAGTAACTGTGAAACAGAAAGAGAACAGATAGAGTATTTAAAGGCTTTAGGGGATAAATATCCTCTTGGTTTTTCTAGGTTTAAATCTAGCGTTTAAGAGTATGAGTAAAAGGGTGAGAAGAACATGACAACATTTTTCACAAAAGCAGATATTCAATCTGAGATTTTCGTTGTAGATAGTTATTTAGGTACTAAAGCTATCTCTTTAGAAACTAAGTTAGATGAACTCAAAGCTTTAAGTTGCTATGTAGTAAACATAACTTTATTGGAAACTAAACAAAGTGGTTTGGGGAACTATTCTAAGTATCTTATTCGCTTTGTTGCTCCTAAATATGAGGTTAAAGTTGACCGTAAAACTTGGGATAGAGTCAGGTCTGAGTGGCGGTCTTTCGGTGCGAAAACTGAGAAAGTCTTCGATCGCTTAGATGAAGCCGAAGATTACCGTAAAAAGACTGAAAGCGAAGGTACTTTAGTAGAAATTTTTCGTCATAGTCCTTTGGATTTACCTTTATAAACACAAAGAGAATTTACCTTTGCGGTATCCTCTCTTTTCACTTGACAAATTTAAAACTTTTTGATATAATTAAGTAAATAAATTAAGAAAAGGAGCTTAAAATGCTAAAACAAAGCACCACTTATGTAACGGAAACCGTCTACGGCAATCACACTTTCACGAGCGAAACTGTGGCTCAAGCACTAGAAACTATAGCTTACAAAGCCATGATTGATTACGATTTAGAATTAAAACAAGCAGGAGATGACTCTTTCAGATTTAAAATCAACAATCGTTATGATTTGGTTTATTCTGAGGAAGGTGGTTTTCGCTTAGTTGAAGATTACGATCCAGAGCCTTTTGTAAACACTACTAAGGTTTTGCGCCTTTATAATAAAGGTTTGCTCTATGAACTAGATAGTGGGGTTGTTAGTTTGACTCTGAGCTTGAAACATTACCCAGTTTCAAGTTTCGAAGAAACTTTCGAGCGGTATCTTGCACTTGCGAAAGAAATTTAATTGATTTGAACAATGGAAGGAATTTTAACATGAACCTCAATGTATTACCTACTGCCGATACTTTGCAAACCCAATTTGATTATCTAAGGGAAGAAGTTATGAAAAACTACCCTTTGCATGTAGCTTTATCTGACTTTACTAAAAACCCTTACTCGAAAAAGGTTATATCAGATACATTTGTAAAGGCTTTGAAAACCCAACTTGAAACTGATATAGATAAATATCACTCAGTATGGGAGCAGTCTGTTGATTTGTTCTTAAGTTCTCTTAAAGGTAATGTAGATAGCTATTTTGAATTAATTCCACAGTTTGAAGCTTTAGGGGAAACTTACAAGGTGCAGTATAGATTTGAAAAGGAAAATGATTCTAAATTACGATTTACTCTTAGTCTACCTAACTCTACTGTTCTTTTGTATAGTGAAACTTTACTAGATTCTAGTACAGAACTTGAGTTCTTAAACTTTATGCGTCCTTATTTGGTTCAGTTACCTTATTACCATGCTTTAGGTTCAATACTTGATTTTGACTCTAATTTAGAATTTAACTTTATCGACTCTAACGATTTAGATTATGTAACTATTAAGAATACTAAAACAGGAGCAAAAGTAGAGATTATGCGCACCGAACTTAATAAGTTTAAGGTTTTCGCTCGTTATTTATTTACAGGTGATAATAAATCAATGCACATCAAAACCTCACAAGATTACTATTTGGATTTACCTGGTGTAGATACTGGGGATACTGTAGTTGTTTCTAAACTTTTTGAAGGTGTTCCACTTCCATGGTTAGTTAGAGTAGTAATTGATATTCTAGGTGAGCTTCCTGTATATGGAGAGAAAACTTCTCAAGGGAAGTTATGGACTTATAAATAATAAAGATAGAAGAGAGATTTACCCTTCGGTATCCTCTCTTTTTCTTTGACAAATTATATCTTTTTTGGTATAATAAAGAAAATAAAGAAGAAAGTGAGAATACTAATGAAATCTTACTTTTATGTAAGTACATCTAGTCCAACTGCACCTCGCCTTTGCTTTACAAGTAAGAAAAGAGCTGAGTTAGTAGAGGTTTTGTTACCTGTTCTAACTAAAACTAGTCTGCAGTTTGTACAAAATGAGGTAGATGATTTTGAAATTCCTCTAAGTGAACATTCTAAAATTAGATTAGGTTCTGATAATAAGTTAAACCTAGTTGGTGTAGTTGGTTTTGAGACTCATATAGACACAGATACTATTTTGAAGTTGAACAAGGTAGGTTTGAAGTTTAGGTTGAGTGGGGGTTTTTATATACTCACACTACACCCTAGTCGAAAATTTGATATTCTAGAGTCATTTGAACTTTTATTTAAGTATAGAGAGGTAGTAAATTAAGATGGATTTACTTGATGTTATTGATAACCGCTTATTGGACTTACAAAGTGAAATGTCTAAGCTGCAAACTCTAAAAGAATTGGAACAAAAGAAACAAACTCAGAAATTTGAAATTCCTTTATTGAAGCTAAGTACAAAGGAACAACAAGAGCTTGATAGTTTGAACTCTACTTTACGTTCTAAATTGCAAATGGAAGTTGTAGTAAACCATATTGTAGGCACCTTACAGTTGGTTCAATATTGCTCTGATGTTCCTTACATTATTGCAATTTATTTTGAGAGTGACGTTCGAGCTAAAATGGAGAAAATATTGGGAACTGCAACTGCTATGAGTCCTATTCAATATTGGTTTAATGACGTTTCAGGGTTAGTAAACGCTTTGTCAGTTCTACTTGAATTAACAGGTGGTAACTTTTATAAATTTGATTTAAAATACGACTTTACAAATTTATTGATTACATTCAATTTTAATCAATTTCAAGTTGTTGTAACAGATTTTTCTAGTGTTAGTCTTGGTCGTGTTGAAGTTTCTAAGGAAGTTGCAGGTTCACGTGCTATGAAGTTTAATCTAGGCTCTGAAGGTTTAGTATTGGATTTTTCAAATTCTGTTAATGAGCTTATTACTGCGAAGATTACTGTCCCTTGTAATTTTTACTCTAATTCAGGAGTAATAACAAAAATAAATGAAGCTATGGAAAAGATTGAAAGCTTTTTACATAGTGCAAGAATCCCAGTATAAAACTACCTTTGGGTATCTCAAATTTCTTTGGGGTTTCTTATATTTTAGAAAGGAAAATAGGAATAAATTTATGTTAGGTGATTTTATCAATTTTGAATCGTTCTTAAACCCAGACAAGAAGAATTGGGATTTCGATCCTGAATCAATTTTTTACAACGGTTCTGAGCCTACAGTTACAGTTTCTCCAAAAGCAGTAGCTTTCGATATTGAGACAACCTTTGATAATTCGCTCACACCTACAGTTACGGTATCCTCAAAAGCGCCTTTGACTACGCCTTGTGACATTTGCCACCGTAAGGTTAAGCAGTTGTTTGCTTTAAATCAAAAGGGTCTGACTTTCTTTGTCTGCTGCTATTGTTACAAGGAAAGATACAGAAACTGTAGCAAAGTAACCAAAAGCTTTGTAGACCCAACAACATTAGAAATCAACCCACAACCTAGAGTAAATTGGGACGACATTTGCACCTACGGACAACAATTTACTCCAACATTAAACAAAGCAAGAAAAGCAAATAGAAAGAATAAGAAGGTTTAAATCAATGAATTTTACAGATAATTTTTTGAATGAATTTCGCAAAGTAATGAAAGAGATTTTACTAGAGGGCGATTTAGAACGCCTAAACCTCGCAAAGCAGTTTCTAGGCTTTGATAATAAAGTTTTTGGAGATTTCTTGGCTCCTTTACTCAAAGAAGAACAAGAGTTGGTCTTACATCATAGCTTCGCTTACTCAGAAACTCCACAAAACCTTGTAGCGGTATCTTCAGAAGACCACAATTCTTTGTCTCATGGGGAGTCTCCGTCCGCAAAGTTCTTAGATAATGTAGAGTATTCAGAGGTTTCACTTTCCTCAGATGAACCCTCCACTCAACTTTCAGAACCTATTTACAAGTGGTGTCCTCGTGTCTTCTCTCAAGGAGCAAGAGGTGATTTGTGTGGTATTGTTCTCTTGACAGAGCGTGGTTTTGAAATTGAAGATGTTGAAACTGGAGAAGTTCTATACGATAATAACTTTGAGGTGTACAAACGGTTTGATTTGAGTCACGGTCTTGTAATTTCCTTTAACCTTTCAGGTCCGCGTATTTATGATATTTCTTATGAAACGACCTTAGAGCCTAAAACAGGCTTTACTTACGTTGAAAATTGTCCACTAAACAAAGATGCGGAAGGTTACTATGTTCCTTCTGATTCTGAAGGTAACTCTTTAAGAGATTATGGTTCTCGTTGTGGAGTCTTCAACCTCAACGATTACCTAGTGAAAAATTATCGTTTAGCTACTGCACACTCGGTAGATTTAGTGATTAAAGAGGGTGAACTACCACGTCTGGCTTGGGTTCACCAAGATAATAAAATCAAATCAAATTCAACAAACCTCACCTCAGTATCCTTAAAGTCCTCACGGAATTTTGCTAAGTATGAATTTGACTTAAAAGGTAAGAAAGTCGCTATATTAGGGTTACCTAAGTCTCAAGTAGAGCGCTTTAAGTCTCTTGTACTGACTGAAAAGAAAGCCGAAGAGCTTGAAGTGATTGCTTCTAGTTCCCACAATGGTACAGAACTGGTGCCAGATAAGTTGAAAGACTTTGATATTGTGATTGTTGTGAAGCGTTTTGTAAGTCACGGTACGATTTACCACTTGAAGAGCTTACTAGATGGTTCTCAAGCTCAATTAGTTAACTCTTCTTCACACGGTTTAGATGGACTTGAAAGAGCCTTGTACAGAGGTGTTAAAGGGTATCCATCAGAAGAAGGTGCAACTGTTGTGGATTATCCACTTCTTTAAATTTTCAAAAAAAAAATAGGAGGGCTTAAAGTTCTTCTTTTTTTTTTATTTGCCATTATTTTCAAGTTATTTTCAAGATTTATCTTATTTTCTTGACTTTTACTAAACTTTGTGATATAATAAAAGAGAAAATCGAGATGAAAGGTAATTTAGAAAGTATTATGGTAGAAGAAGTAGGTTTGACTCGTAGCGAGTATAGAAGTAAATATCAAATTCAAGAGTCCTCCTTTAACTATAATTTACAAAATGGTAGAATTGGACTTGCAAGTAAACCAGTTCAAACAGGGGAAGTTAAATCTCGTATTCGAGGGGTAACTTATGTAGATAGAGCGCCCCTTACAGATCAAGAAATTATTGAGAGTGAGAAGTTCTTGAAAGGTGGTTCTAAGGTTGAAAATAGTAAAATTATTTCACTACATGAGTTGTCTGAAGTTGTGGGTTTAAGTCGTTTGTCTAAATTGTCGTCTTTAGTACATGCTTTTGCAAGCGCAGAAGGGATTGAAGTCTTGCACTTTACTTGTTTTCCATTCAAAGAGCAAACTGTTTACTTAATTGGTTTAAGTAGAGGTCTTGAAGTTCCTTTTAAGAAATGGCTTGAAGCTCAAAACGAATTAAAAGTACAGTCTCGCAAGAACAGAGTAAGTGGAGTAGTGGCTTACCAAGAAGTAACTCCAGAGGTTTTATCAAAACTTTATCCTTACAACGTTGTAGCAAGTGCCTTTAAAGAGTTTGAAGAAGATTTATTTAGAGTCTCACCAACAAAACTAAAGGCTTACTTGAAGGACAAAACAACCAAGCAAATGCGAGATGACATTAAGGCTATTTACTTTAAGGGTATCCCAGTCCTCCAGTGGGCAGAAAAACAAGGGATTTCGAAAGCAGCCATGTACATGCGTTTAGATCGCTACACAGAGCAATTTGCAAAAGACCAAGAACACTTTATGTTCGCTAAATAATTAGAGGGAGTGTTGTATTTGAAAGAAAAGAAAGCAGACTTAGGTTTAACTAAATTTCCCTCAACTCCTTTTGTAAAGGTCACACAGGAAATTAAAGACTACTGGGAAAAGCAAGTGGTCAATAATGTGTTAAAACAGTTGTACCATGACAAGAAATACAAGTTTAACACACGTTTGTGGGGTGATTTGGAATATGTTCAAGAGGGTTTGGACTTAGATATTACCATTAACCGCACCATTACCTTAAAAGTTGAAGGAATTGAGATTCCTATTCAGCTTCATTTATGGTTAACAAAAGATGTGGATATTAAATTGAAACCTTACATGTTGAAGAACTTGCCTTCATGTAACTTAGGTGCTGAGTTTGTACTTCCAGAGCGCAATTACCACATTCCTTTGGGTTATACAAGTAAGACTGAAAAAGTCTTCAAAATTCAGCTCCACCGAATCCACCAAAGTTTGGTTAAGATTCGCAAGGAGAATAACTTAGTTGGAGAGGTTCGTGTTAATCGTACTTCTATGAACCAAACTGTCCAAGGGTATCTTGAAAATGGCGCAACCGTGCGCCTTGTCTACTCTCAATCGGGTATTTTGAGGGAAAAATATATCAATGATGAATTGGTTGACTTATATAAAAAGTTTGGCGAAGTAGAAAAGCCAAAAGTCATTCGCACAGGTTCAAGTTCGAGCAAGAAAAGTGCTAAATCAAGAGGTGTAGCAGACACTCCTAAAGTTGCGAAAACTTCAAAACCTAAAGTCTCTGCTCGTACTTTGAAAACTAAGAAAACAACGAAAACGAAAGAGGAGTAACCTTTTGAAAACAGAAGTTCAGTCCGAAAAACAAGAGGGTTTAGGTTACACTTCAGTTGTAACTGAGTACAAGCATAAGTGTAAAGACGACTCTTTTAAGGATTTGCACAAGAATGAGGAAGAACCTAAGCCTGTTGAGGTTTAGCGTTGGTAGGTGTCGCACTACATGAAAGAAGATAGACACTTAATAGTTACTGTATATGAGAGAAACAAACTTCTTCAGTCTTTGAAAGAACTAGGTTTCTTGTGGATTGAGGGTGAGGGTATTCTCGACCGCGTGCTGATTGCTTTAGCGCCTAACTCTCTTGTACAGACCAACAAGGTCTACAAATTAACTCCAAGTGAGAGCTTGCAGTTTTGTAAGTGGGTTCGTAATATGGGTCTTGAAGACGCCTTGTTTTATAGCGGTGTCTCACATTTAGGTTCTCGTTTAGATACTGAGGTTTATCAAACGATTTACCCTCAATTTGATTTAAAGAATTATATAGAGAACTCCGAAAATACTATCAATAAATTCAGTTTAGAAAGAGTTTTAAAATTCTTTTCTAAGTTCACGTGGGAAGAAATAGTCTTTATCTCCTTAGAATAAGGTCTATTCAGCAGTTTTAGAAGAAGATTAGTGAGGTGCAAATTTGCGCGTTTATGTTGATTTAGATAATACACTACTTGATTCAGCAAGTCGCTTGGTTGATTTCAAACCGACTTATGAGCCAGAAAAACAGTTGTCTTATGAGTTAAGGAAAGAGTTGCTGAAACACTTCTCAAACCCTCAATTTTACCAAGTAGGTGAAATTAAGGTAAACGAAGAAGTAGAGCGATATCTTGAAGGTCTCGTAGGCTCTCATACTGATGATATTTGCTTTATTAGTTTGAATCCAAGTAAGGATATTGCTGAAAAGAAAAGAGAGTTGCTGAACGAATTAGGTTATAGCGATTCTGCCTTGCTTTCCTTTTACAATTTGAGACAAGAAGAAAAGATGTTAGATCGTTTGATTCAGTCTGCAAAAGATAGGTCTGAGCCTACAGTTTTTGTGGATGATAACCCTTACCGTATCCTCAAATTCCAAGATAGTCAAATGAACTACAAGGTTGTGAAACACCCTTATACTGTAGGGCGCTACCCAAGTCACGCTTATGTGGCTAGTGCGAACTACTACAAATAAAAGATTGTCTCTTGAAAGTTTAGACAGATTATGATAGAATTAAGCAGAATTAAGAAAGCACTACAAACACTCGGCTTTGAAGGTGTTGTAACCGTAGAAAAGACCATGTTAAAACAAGCGTACAAAAAGCGCTCTAAGGAAGTCCACCCTGATGTTAAAGGTGGCTCTCACGAAGAGTTTAAAGCCTTACAAGACGCTTATGAACTCTTGTTAGAACATGGTTTAGGTCAACGATTTGATTTAGTAACTAGAGAAGTTTTAGTTACCCAAGGTTCTGACTTACTGCGGTATCACCTCGCAGGGCGCGAGTACAAATGTAGGCTTTAAGAAAGGTTAAAACAATGAAATTTATCAACAAATGGAACTTACCGTTAGCAATTTTAATGACAACAATGATTCTTACAATGCTTGCAGTTATTGTACTTTTCATTCTTCGTCTCACAGGTCTTTCCAATCTTGATGTGATTGTAGCTACGGTTCCACTCGGACTTGTAGTTGGTGTTGTGACTGTTTGGTACTTTGGTTTGTGGATTTACTCTCTATTCACCAAGAAGAGTTTCCGTGACGGAGCTGAAGTTGACTATGAGAGTGCAGCAAGCTCAGATGATGGTTGGGAGTAAAGCATTTTGTGGTTACTACTTGCAGTCCTTATGTTGTTTAGTCTAGGTTTCCTCTATACCTCAAAAGAAGTTGATTTCACAAACTGTTTTGAAGAAGAACCTAAACCTAGAGCCAACAAACGTAGAAGATAAGTAGAGATTTCGGTCTCTACTTTTTCTATTTCTCTGAAAAGCTCCAGATTGCCCCAGATTCGATTTTATCCTCTTACGATATAATATGTCCAACTTCAATTTTAAACGCGATACGGAGCAAATGAGAGCCTTTAAAATTGATTCTGAGAAAATTGTCTGCAGTTTGGTTTTGAGAACTAAATCTAACCTTTAACCCCTCTCAGCGGTATCTTACTTTTCAAGACTTTTGCGTGGTTTTTGTCTTTTTCTACCTTATTTAGTGTATTTAGTATTACGAAAAGCAGTAGTTATGACTTGTCATAGCTCTTTTTATTTTTTGTCATAGACTTTAGATTTTCTGTCTTAATATTAGGTATTTTTGTCATACACTTGTCCTAATTGTCCTAACATTTGTCCTAAGATTAGTTATTTTTGTCATAACTCTTTGCTTATTTGTCATAAAAATAATTTTATTTGTCCTAGAAATAGATTTATTTGTCATAACTTTAGCTAAAAGTGTCATAGATTGAATAGATTTTGTCATAAATCTTTGCCTTTTTGTCGTAAACGGATTTCACTTTGTCATACACTCTCCAAAATTTGTCCTAAAATGAGATTTATTTGTCCTAAATCGAAGTAAAAGTGTCCTAATTTTAGTATATTTTGTCCTAATCTAAGGTTTGTTTGTCTTAACTCTATTATTTTATGTCATACTTTGGTTTATTTTTGTACTAGTCTTCCTTAGATTGTGTCATAGGTTTTTTCAAGTTTAAGGTTGGTATTTCGTTTGGAGATTGGGGGAACGCCCAAATTCCGTAAGGATTTGGTAGCTTTCTGTTTGTGTTTGTTTGTTTTTGAGACGGAGTTTTGTTCTTGTTGCCCAGGCTGGAGTGCAGTGGCACAATCTCAGCTCACTGCAACCTCTGCCTCCCAGGTTCAAGCAATTCTCCTGCCTCAGCCTCCTGAGTAGCTGGAATTACAGG
>ERZ773022.452-NODE-452-length-33701-cov-4.285948_pt1 | contig 33701 bp, 27 predicted proteins | sample MGYA00580839_ERZ773022 | MGnify/ENA primary metagenome ERZ773022 (study PRJEB29015, sample SAMEA2738020) | human oral metagenome | biome: human oral; feature: human-associated habitat; material: dental | place: China | collected 2044 ... | reverse complement strand
AGACCGTTATCAGCTATGAATTTCTTGAACTTCGGATTGTTCTGATAGGCCTGATCTCCCAGCGACTCGGTATAAATGTTTCCTTCATTGGAGCAATACTTCGAGAGCTTGTAGTCATATTTGGAGTCGTTCAGGCTGGCATTGATACTCTTATGCAAAAGCAGCAATGCGCCGAAACTATTCCTCCACCGTCTGAACTCTTCCCGATCAGCGTATTCGCTTGTGAACCACTTGTAATGATCCGGGATGATATGCTCAATTTCAAATGGATTCTTTGTCTGCGTATTCATGTAATTACAGTAATTTGAAGCCACTCCGGTCTGCTCCTCTATATAACCGGTGATGCGGGCAAGCATGTTCTTGATGTACTTCTTAGTAAAGCTGTTCAGACGCAGCTCAGGAAGTGCCGCTGCCGGATCATAGGCAAGATTCTTATATTGAGCTTTCAGTCGAGCCTTCAGGTCATCGATACTACATCTGCGGATGTTCTTCGTTACGTTGAATACATAGTTTTTGATAGTACTGTAATCAACGGTTTTGTAATTCGTAACTCTGGCAGTGATCAGCAGGTCAATGAACCGGGCTACCAGATTCATTTTTTCGATGATGACCGGCCATGTATCCTCATAGCAAATCGGTGCCAGCAACAGCTGCGGCTGGAGCGTAAAATTGACCTGCGCATTGTAATAAATGTATTTTGTCTCTTCCGCGAAGGTGCTCTCTGCCTCGTGGATTTTCTTGTAGACATCAGCGAACTTCGAGAACTTCATGATGAAAAGTTCGAAATCGTCCGTTGTGGAAAGACCCAGCTTATCTCGCTCATCACGTACCCATTTATGGAAAGAGCCACCAATAATATCAAAGTCCTGATTCACAGCACCGGCTTTCGTTTCACGAATAGTCTCCGCGTACTGTGCTCTCAGCCACGCCTTGATAAAAGTCTCATCGCCCTTGTCATCATCCTTCTTGAGCGAGAGGACCTTATCCTTCCAGACGTCATTCAGCTTTTCACGCTTTGAATCGTCCTTAATTTCAGACAGCAGATAACCCTTCAGCATTTCCGTCGATGTCAGGCTAAGGCCACGGTCATTCATCGTTACGAAAACCTTATGCGCATCCTGCTCTGTTGTGGCAACAATCTCAATGAAGAACACCTTCTCAGCCAGCCAGTCGCAGAAATGCAAAAGCATATCGTCCGTAATATCATCAGCAGGGAAGACGTCGACGATATCGTTGTATCTGCCATAAAGATTTCTCACGGATTCGCCAACATCAGTCGTGTCATATGGCCGGTCATTGAAAATAGCATTCATGCAATCTGACCGGTCCTCAACATTGATATTGAAAGACTTTGTGCCATAGGCTTCGGAGAAAATCATCTGCTCGATCATGCTATAATTCTGGTAAAGCGTGCGCAGCCGGTTATTGAGATACATCAGCAACAGAGTAAGCGACGAAAACCTCTGCTGCCCGTCAATGATGGCATTCTCTCTTCCAGCCAGAACAATGGAGCCCATGAAATATGCGCCATAATCCTGTACCTTCTGACGGCTGTCGCCCGGAATATAGTAATCCAAAAACTCCGATGTAAGGTCATCAATCAGCTCTTCGATATGCTTCCTCTGCCACATGTATTCCCTCTGGTAATAGTGGATGGAATACTTTGTGTTCTGTAGCAGCTGCTTCAAACTCTTAGGAGAGCCTTCAATCTTTTTCATGTGTTACCTCCGCAATACTTATATGATCGAGCCTGCCTCTTCGTCGTCAATGAAAAGTCCCGGTCTGTTCTTATCTATTATCCTATTATCCCTGCTTCTGTCCTTGCATTATTATTAGAGCACTTGAGCAAAGAGCGATGCAGCTTCCAGCCTTCTTCTGTCTTAACCAGATACTTCGGATTGTCCTTTATGTAGTTTGCCGGTTCACGAGAGAAGCCATTTCTCTGTAAAAACACTGTCAGCTCATTGGTGGTGCCGTACTCCACGAATTCATACCAGTTGTTATCATCCAGAGAATGTTCACCGTGAATTGACTTGTACATATTCGAAAACCGCAAGAAATAGTTTGAGATGCTGAATAGAATGATGTTTTCAATCACCTCCAGCGTATCTGCGAAAACTATATTCTTGTGCTCCGGCGTCCCCTCAAAATATGACGGTGTATAATCATTCAACCAGAATCTGTCCGGGTGATTCGTCATATGCTGGATTGCCTGACGCATAATATAGTTGAGCTCTTCTTGCCTTCCGCATCGTATGCATAGGTATCTCCGGCATCGATCTCAACGACGTCATGGATCAGGCACATCAGCATCACCTTCGCAATATCTATCGGCTCATTGGAATATTCCCGCAGAAGATAGGCTATGATCGCCATATGCCATGCGTGTTCTACGTCATTTTCATTTCTGCCATGTCCGGAGAGATGCGTCTGACGGAATACATTCTTTTCCTTATCGATTTCAAGTGAAAAATCCAATTGCCTTTTTATGCGTTCATCCATATGTATCTTCCCTCATTTTTTCGCTCCCCGCCGTCTGTGATGGTAGTGTGGGTGCCTTGTTTATTACATGATCATTTCTAGAAGTTCTTTTACATATTTTTCTGGATGGTTGATGGAATACTCACCGTGATACAATCCCGCTTTAATATCAAGAATACTTTCCGGTAACATCTCGTGCAAAAGCTGCGCGGATCTCAGCATGGACTTCTGTTCGTTTCCTCCAACGATAATTCGTATATGTATGTGGTTTTCTCGAAGTTCAGGCTTTATTTTATACGCAGTGTTTGCTTTCAGAAAAGCGATCATGTTATTTTTTGAGATTTTCGACGTATCACGATAATAGTCTTCAAAAAAATCTTCACGAATGCGAAGATAACGAAATTGTGTTTTTGTAAACCATTTCTTTTGAATCAGGCCATAACTCGAAGCAAATGTTGGTCCGATCAGAGCGTTTGTCATCTTGGATGGAATAACAGAAGCACTCTCAATGACAGCATATCGGCAAATATTATTCCGCTGTGTCAGCATTTCCACTAAAACCTGAGCACCAAGGGACAGCCCTCCTATGAGCAAAATTGAGCCACCATATTCGCTGTCAATAAAGGAGATGAGACGACTTGCGTTTTTTTCAATGCTGACAAAATCTGCATCGCTGTCTGCATGTCCGTCAAGAATCGGCAGTACAACATGGTAGTGATCTTTGAGTATTTCCGCTTCGGCTCTGTAATTCCACCACGACAATCCACCGCCGTGAAGCAGCATGATAATGTCGCGATTTTGTTTTCCGTATTCTATAATCTTCATGCCCGCTCCAATCATATATCATTTTTCCGACATCCAAACCGGCCACTCAACCCTCCGGCAAAACGCCTTTGATATGTTCCCACGGAGCGATTTTTGCGGTCTGAGCGAGACCTCGGTACTGATGGTCAAATCCTCACAACGCCCATAAATCAAGCACTTTTTCACATATCACCGCTCAACCCGCGACATCAAGACTACCGTCTCCACATGAAACGTTTGGGGGAAAAGATCAACGGGTGTGACGCTTACGAGCTTAAACGTTCCTGCATCAACAAAGCGACGCAGGTCACGCGCAAGGGTTGCCGGATCACACGAGACATAGGCAATTGCACGAGCACTCTGCTCAGAGAGCTGCTTCACAACATCAGGAGCAAGTCCCGCGCGTGGCGGGTCAACTACGATGATATCGGCATCGGTATCGGGAAACGAACGTCCTGCATCTCCGCCGATGGCATCAACGTTACTCAAGCCGGCGTCCTCCAGATTGCGTCGCAGGTCACGCACAGCTGGGCCGTATGATTCAACCGCAGAGACAAATCCGACGCGACGGGCAAGCGGCAGCGTAAACGTACCGGCACCGCAATAGAGATCCATGGCCTCATCGCTGTTCCGCACGTCAAGCGCAGAGAGTACCAGCTCCACGAGCTTCTCGGCACCTTTGGTGTTGACTTGAAAAAACGACGGGGCAGAGACGCGCATGCGCTCGTCGCCGATAAGCTCTGACCAAGAACCTGCGCCGGATAGTCGCTCAACGCCTGCAATGCGTCGGGCCTTGCTTGGTCCTTTTGTCATCACGCGCACGATGCTTGTGGCACCCGTGGCATCTTCCAGCACGCGCGCAACCTGCGCTCGGGGAAAGCCGTCGGGAGCCGTCCATAGTGCCACTTCAACGTCTTTCGTGCAGCGAGAAGCACGAATGCCAATGCGCTCAATGTCAAGCTCGTGGGAGCCGGAAAGGTAGGAGAGGGCGCCGCTCACCGCGCCGACGATCTTTTCGTGGGCCTTGTCCAAAAGCGGACAGTCTTTGATACGGACGATATCTTGGCCGTTTGGTGCATACATGCCCACAAGCGTTTTGCGCCCGACTCGCTTAAAAGCAAGCTCAATCTTATTGCGATATCCCCAGGGTTCTCCCGGAGCTACGATATCGCGCATCAGATCGGAAGTCTCTTTCGGCGAGAAGTGCCCGATGCGCTCGAGTGCCGAGACAACTCCGGCCTTCTTCTCGCGAAGCTGGGATTCGTAGGTCATATTGCCCCAGGGAGCGGCGCCTGTAAGCGCGACAAAAGGAAGGGGACTTGTGATGCGCTCGGGTGACGGCTCAAGAACCTCGGTGAGCACAGCGCGAGAAAAGCGCTCACCGTCATCGGTCAGTCTTGCGCGTACAACGTCTCTCGGAACAGCGCCGCCGGAGACAAAAACCGTCTTGCCGTCAGCGGTGTGCGCTATGGCATCCGCACCATAGCTCATGCGCTCAATGGTGAGCTCAAGTTCAACCTTTGGGGCGGCGGAGTTTTGAGAGTGAGCGGAGGTATTCGAGGCAGCGCCGTTGCGAGGGTAGGCAGAAGCATCTGAGACAGCGCCGTTGCGGGAGTGAGCAAAAGTATCCACGCTAGTAAACCATACCCATAGCGCTTCGCACCTCGTCCAAGGTAGCATTTGCAATTTCATTTGCACGACGATTGCCCTCATGGAGCACTTCACGCACATAGTCGGGACGCTCTGCAATCTCTGCGCGCTTCTTGCGAATTGGCGCAAAGTAGCTGTTTACGGCTTCGGTGACATACGCTTTGAGAGCACCTCCGCCACCCATGCCAATTTCATCGGCAATCTCTTTAGGGTCGCGACCGGTGCAGATGGCAGCCGTAGTCAGAAGTGCTGAGACACCGGGGCGCATCTCGGGGTCAAAGGTAATCATGCGCTCGGAGTCGGTCTTGGATTTTTTGATGAGCTTGGCGGTTTCTTCTGCCGTCATGGAAAGGGAGATGGCATTGCCGTAGGACTTGCTCATCTTGCGGCCATCAAGTCCCGGAATCAATGGAGTAGAGGTCAGAAGGCCTGAAACCTCAGGAAAAACTTTTCCGTAGCGCTCGTTGAAGCGGCGGGCAATCTTGCCGGTAAGCTCAATATGCGGCAGCTGATCGCGGCCGACGGGCACAATGTTGCCCTTGCAGAAGAGGATGTCGCATGCCTGATGAACGGGGTAGGTAAGCAAAAGCCCGGTAAGTGCATGACCGGAGGCTTCCTGCTCGGCTTTGACGGTGGGGTTACGGAGCAACTCCGCCTCGGTGACCAGCGACAAAAACGGCAGCATAAGTTGGTTGAGTGCCGGTACGGCTGAGTGCGTGAAGATCATGGTCTTCTCGGGGTCAATGCCGCAGGCAAGATAGTCAACGACCATGTTATAGACGTTGTCGGCAATATGCTCGGTGGTGTCGCGGTCAGTAATGACCTGGTAGTCGGCGATGATTACGTTGGTATGTACGCCAAGGTTCTGCAGGCGCACGCGCTCAACGATGGTGCCAAAGTAATGGCCCAAGTGCAGTCTGCCCGTAGGACGATCCCCGGTAAGCATGGTGTAGTTTCCGGGATGCTCCGGCAGATCTGCTTGAATCTCATTTGAGCGACGGAGCGCCGCCTCGTAGCTGCCCTCATTTGGCATAAAAACTCCCAAACTTTCAAGTTCGTGTGCAGCGCCTCACTGAGACGCCCGCGTTTCTAGTCAACAGTGCTTATTCTATCGCAAAGACGGCCGAGCGCCTTTGAGGCTGGCGCGGACTTCTTTCCAGTTGGGATAAAAGGTGGCGAGAAGCGCATAGAATTCGCGGTTGTGTCCGCGAACGTAGAGGTGGGTGAGCTCGTGAGCGATAACGTACTTCAGGGCTTCTTTGTCATGTTCGGCGAGCTCAAGGTTAAGCGTGATGGTGCCTGTACATGTGTTGCAAGATCCCCAGCGGCTTTTCATGCGGCGTATTTTATACCGTGAGGCTTGCTTTTGAGCTCTTGTTTCCATGGCGGCGGTAAGCTCAGGCAGGACCGTGCGCATCTCTTGGGCGAGAAACTCATCAAATGTTTTACGAATGGCTTGCTGTGAAGCTTCGGAGGCAAGGTCGTCCAGGTAGCGGTTGGGAAGCGTGATAACAACGTCGTGTGCAAAGATGTGTACCGTCCGCTTTGGTCCGTGAACGATGCGCAGGTTGTACGGGTGTCCCCAAACGCTCACCGTATGTCCGGAGGCTATGAAAGTGGGAGCTTGGAGGTTTTTCTCACCAAGTGAGGAGGTACGAGAAAGAGCGGTGCGAATCCAATCAGATTTGGATTCGACAAAGGCGATTACAGCCGCTTTGGAAGTGTGCCACGGATAGCTCACGTTAACGCGACCTTCTCGACTAACGCGCAGATTGATGTTCTTGACGGCCTTGCGCGTGAGTTGTACGGAAATGCCTGCTATCTGTACGGTTTTTGCGGTCACATAAGTCCTTACCGTGATTTGGTTGATGGTGCGTACATAGTATGACACGCACGTGACGCATGGAATAGGGAAGCAGTATGGACAGATTGGTCCTGCGTGCCTGAAAGCAAAGCTTACAGATTATGAACATAGTGTGTTGATACTATAAAAATTTTGCAATATTGCCTATAACAGTGCGATTTGTTATCAGATAGATTATATATAGATTGTGAGGATTTATTTATAAAGTTATTCGGGGGTCACCATGAAAAGAAGAGACGCAATTTCAAGGATTGTTCTTGCGGCGCTCGTGGTATTTTCAATGTCTATGCCGGCTCCTGCGCTTGCGGAGATGAGCGCAGAGTTTGGGAGTACTCCGGCACAGGGGTCTGCAGAAGCAGCCGGTATCACAGCTCCTGCAGAAGCGGAGAAGAACAACGGTTTATCTACTGAGTCATCCACTGAGCCGAATGAGCCGAAGGATGATGACGCCAAGCATGAAGAAGCTCGCACGGAGGCAAACTCCACAGCAGAGGCACCTGCAAGCGATTCTTCCGAAAGTTCCACTAACTCTCAAACAGAACCTGAAAAAACTCAAGTTCAGACTCAGGCCAAGGAAGACTCTCAGAAGAACCTTACCCAAGAGACTTGGACAGCAACTGCTTCTGACGGCACTCAGATAACGGTCTCGGGAAAGCTTCCTTCCGGCGGTAGCGTGTCTGCTGTTCCGACAAGTGCCTCCATCAAAGGTCAGACAACACTTCTCGCCTTTGATATCACCATTCGCGATGCCCATGGAACAAAATGGGAGCCGGCCGGCTCGCCAATCGCCGTAAGCATTTCCTCCTCCCGCATTTCCGGCAACTCCGTCTCGGTCTGGCATGTTTCTGACAGTTCATCCGTAGAGCAGGTGAGCAGCCCTACATCTGCTGCAGGCTCCGTGTCTTTTACGGCAAAAGGTTTTTCGGTCTATGCCGTAACTACACCTGATACGCACTTCACAAAAACCTATCGTTTCCATGTAATAGATGCATCCGGTACCGATTCCATTGTGTCAACTCAGAAACTCTCTGATGATGAGCGCTTGATAGAGCCTGCCACTCCGTCCGGAGACGGAACGTTCAGCGGATGGAAGACTTCTTCGGGATCTACCTTTACCGATTTTGGAAAAACTGCCGCAGAGCTTAACGGCGCTGCTCTTGATGCTGCGGCTGAGGCATCCCCAGTTGATCTGTATGCATCTTTCACCGCATCCAATCGTCATGTTGTTTATTTCATGTCTGCTACCGATTCAAACCGTGTGCTCAGTGCGGTGACGTATGCAGATGGTGACACCATCCAAGGCAGCAGTGTTCTTCCGCTCGTAAACACCGGCAATCCTGAAACACAGGCCGTGGGCTGGTCTCGCACAAAAGGAGCAACCCAGCCGGATGCAAGTCTCGGTACCGTCAACGGTCAGGATGTCTATCTTTGGCCTGTTGTCAAAGCCGGACATAGCATCACCTTTGATAGCGCCGGCGGATCTTCCGTAGCCACCGAGTATGTTGATACTGACGATGTAACCGTTGCGCCGAGTAATCCAACAAGAACCGGATATACCTTTGCAGGTTGGAAGACTTCCGATGGCGCAGCCTTCACTTTTGGCTCAAAACTTACCCAATCTATCCGCCTTACCGCTTCATGGACGCCGAACGCCAATACGGTCTATCATGTGAACTACTGGGTGCAGAAACCTACTGATCCTTATAATGCGGCTGCAGCCGATAAGACCTATACTTTATATGCCGTCCAAGGTTATACGGCCGCCACTGACGCTACCATCTCTCCTGCAACTACAGATGTTGCATCAAAAATTACTGCCATCAATGGCCAGTATTATGGGCATTTATTCCTTGATACCGAGCGGAGCGACAGCTCGGCTACGGTTGCCGCAGATGGTAGCACAACGCTAAACGTATACCTTGATCGCTCGCTGGTACGTGTTAATTTTTACAATAGCAAGACTGACTATACCAATGACGCCGATAAAACAGGGGTTGAAAACTATTCAGGCAATGCTGCTCATACGTTCTTAGGGCTCTATGGTGCAACATTTACGCCTGTTGAACCGGAAGCAGGGTATCGTTGGTTTGATGGCACTTATTGGTCTGCCATAAATCCTTCTAGCTTTGACTCAACAAGTGTTACCAATCGTTTAGCGAACCGCTTCAACTATTATCCTTACAAGGTAAACCTGACCAAAAATATTATTAGATTTATTGATAAAGCTGATGGGAATGGTTACAGTGCACAAGATTCTTCTTGGATACCCGTCGCTGGTGATGAAAAACTTAGTTTCCCTCCAAATCTGGCAATGTATTCTTACGTCAGATACGGCTATTACACACCTTCCGGAACTCCCAAAGACCCAAGTGATTTGGATCTAGATACTGACATTACTCAGTGGTTTGATATTTCTAAGGGAGAAGGTCCTGCGAAGTATAATCCCGCTAACGGAACCGTTGTCTTTGATCCTCTGCCTACAAAATATCTCGTCATGGTCAAAAAGCGCGCTATCTATAATCTGACTCTCAAAAACGCGGCAACTTCCGTTACCTCTGAAACCACAATCTCATCTGAACAGCGTAAATATGGAGCTTCGTTAGCCGACATCTCAAACTCAACGCCAAGTCGTCCTGCCGGATTGCCACAGTACTACCGGTTTGCCGGCTGGTATCGAAACGCTCAGCTGACCATGCCTCTCACCTCCGATAACTCCATGCCCTCAAGTGATACCTCTCTGTATGCCAAATGGGAGCCGGTACCCGTTAATGTCACGTATGTGTACAACAATGGAGCACCCAACAAGACCGTGTCAGTACCCGCGCAAACAACCCTCGATGAACCGACAGGGATAACGCGCGATGGCTATGTTCTTGTCGCATGGCTCCAAAACGATGGAAAGCCGTATCGTTTTGGAAGTCCCGTGACGGAAGACATTACCCTTACGGCCAAATGGGTTCCGATAAACCAGACCCATACCATTACTTACGATCTTGCTGGTGGTACGGGCTCTGTTTCGGATCCGATGCACTATGCCGAAGGCTCTGATATTCGTGTGCTTGATGCTTCCGGTGTGACTCCTCCTGCAGGCTCCCGTGGATTCATTTGCTGGGTTGCAAGTGACGGAACGCGCTACTATCCGGGAGATTTGATTCCGATGGGAACTTCGGATATTTCCCTGCGCGCCGTGTGGGCAAACTCCAATGCCGTACGTCTTGCGTATGATCTCAACTACGAAGGTGCCCCCAGTCGTACGTACTCAGATTTCGTTGAGTCAAACGATACGCTTACCATTGATACGGAAGATCCGGTGCGAGCAGGATATCGCTTCTTAGGCTGGTCCATCTCAAAAGAGGGTGGAGAGTTGCTTCATCGGGGCGATAAGGTGGAAGTTGACACCATAAATGCAGAGGGAAATGTCCTTTATGCTCAGTGGGAACGTATTGATGAGCCGATGCTTGCTGAAAATAAGACTGCTTCAACAAAGGCTCCCGGTGCACTTCCCGATACGGGAGATAATTCGCCTGCCATGATTTTCTCGCTTGCTGCTACCGGTCTGCTTGTGCTTGTAGCATCCACTCTGCATCGTCGTCGCACAGAGCCTCAGGCATAGAGCCGCGATTGTGATTCAGTGAGTGACGGACAAGCAGTAGTAAAAAGATAGCAACAGTAACTTAAAAGGGCGCAGCAAAAACGCTGTGCCCTTTTTGTGGCGCGCTTGGCGGCGCCTGTGTCATTGTTGTTTGGCGGTGATGTTTAGTCACATTGCCTCAACTGTACATATCCTCCCTTTGCAAATGCTTGTTTCAGAGCTGTAAAGCCAACGGTGAGAAGCAAGAGAACAAGCGACCACACTGTCAGAACAATGAGCGCAGCCATAGGCTTCAGATTGACATCTTTTAATACTTGAAGTGTTGGCCAAATCCCAAGATAACCAACAATGTTTCTCACATCAAAATATGTCATGGGAAGAAAACGAATCAGGGAGGTGTTGAAGTCTCTTACCGAGAAGTACCTCGGATAGAGAGGCAAATATATCAAAGTCGCTGTTACTGCGCAGGCAATAAGAGAGGATGTTAAAAGATGTTTTATGGCGCTGTAGACACAATGCGCACATAAGGTAATGAAAATCGCAGAACAGAGTACAATCAGCAATCCTCCCAAGAAACACTCCAGTGCATTGATTGAAACTATTTCTCCTGCTCTACGAAATACGATGGGATAAGTTATAATGCCGACTCCATTTTTAGCCAGCGCAAAAAGAAGTGTTGGAAGCAAGGCGGTCAGTATTAGAAGCACACTTGCAATGCAGCTTGTTGCCGCCTGTAGAAGTAAGCGCTTCGTGTTGCCAATAGCAGTAATTCCCAACAGTTTTTTCTCACCTGTTGTGAGATGCACCAGTAAAGATACGATTATTGCAGAACCAATAAGCAGCAGTGGCGTACGAACTTCAAAGAGACAGGCTCCCATTTCTATAAGGGGATAGTTTTTGCTGTTTGGGTAGTTTGCTGCATCTCCGATCTCGCTCATTGCCATGCAATACAGGAGTTTTGCTTGTAGGTCGTATGGAGATTCGGATGCAATTGAGCGGCCCGATTGAAGTTGATCCAGTTCAGTCTCAATGAGCTTAACATTGTTATCAAAGTACTCTGCTGATGTGGTTGATTCATAAATATTCTTTTTCAGCTCAAGAAGCTGTTTTTCAATCTCAAGATTTCGTGCAAAAGATGGGTTTTCAAGTGCAAACTCGTAGTTTGTCTTTGCATTTTCGTAGTCCTCTTTGCTTTGTTCACGTGTTATTTCGTCCAGTATCCAAGCAGGGCGAAGTGGTTCATAAACCGGAGCAGCAAAAACAGCGGCTAAAATTATGGTCAATATCCAGATAATCGGATTTTTCAACAATACTTTTAAGGCGCTTTTGATATACCACATAGTCAACCTCTTTTGGTTTCATTGACGTCGTTTCATTGATGTATCAGTCGCATCGGGCATGGCTAGCCGTAATACCGGTGATAGATGTCTCTGCAAGAAGTCGTCAGGGGAGCATGGATCAATTTCTTATTTCTGACCAAGAGCAAATTATCACAGACCCTATCAAGTTCTTCAGGCATGTGTGAGGAAACAATGACTGAAGCGCCACCTTGTGCCATGCTTCGCATCAACTTTCCGGCCATTTCAGTTCGGGTGAGATCAAGGGCTGTAAAAGGCTCGTCTAGCAGGAAGTATTTTGCACCGGAGATATACGCCATGGCCAGAAGTAACTGAACTTTCATGCCCTGAGAATACTTTCTTACCGGTAGCTTCTTAAGTTCCTGAGCGCCAAGCTTTTCCAGTGCTTCATCAATGTTGCGGTTAGATTTCCAAATCTTCTTGACCGTTTCCAGGTGGAATTTACCATTCATCGTCTTATAAAAAAGTGAGTCATCAACGGGGGCAAAAAATATTTGAGGTTGATAGTGCTTTGAATCTATAATCTCAATGGAGTTGGCCTCAATGGCTCCCGATTGCAATAGCTTTAGATCGCCTGCCATTGTTTTGAAAAGCGTGCTTTTTCCATAGCCGTTTGGAGCCATAAGACCATAGACGACCCCTGGTTTGAACGAGGTAGAAATATCGGTGAGGACTACCTTGTTTCTGTAACCGATTGTTACGTTTGTCAGCTCAAGCATGGTCTGTCCTTCTTTCATATCCAAGCACTGTACATGCCCTTTTGAATTCCAAGATCAGGCAATCCATAAGATAGGTGCCAAAAGTCCACGAAATCAAAACGCATAGGCCACCAAGAGGGTCGAGAAGAGCTATAGGTGTTTTGGGAAAACCGAAGGATGTATCTCCAACGTAACCAACAACCTTGGTTGTATCGAAGAAACCGACCGGCAGGTATTCAAGCCATCCTCTCAGATATTGATGTTCTCCGGGCATGAAAGGAATCTTCGCAGCATATACAAGGGCAATCCCAAGAAAAACGGATACAAATTCATTTCTTACCAGTGCGTTAAAGCTCAAGGTAAAGGTAGCGAGAAATACGTTCGCCAGGGTCATAAGTGACAGTGACCAAATCGCACATTCAAGAGCGGTAAGCTCAACGACACGGTTTGCTTGAATCAGGACGACCGGATAGGTAGGGTTGCCTATGTCGTTACGGATATATGCGGCTGCAAAGAGCGGTAGAAATGCAAGGATGCTTAAGGTTGCCGTCAATACCGAAGCAATGAATATCTGATCCAGTAGGCGCCTGAAAGATATGAAGCCCTTCTCGCCAAAAAGACGTTCACGTTGAACCGAGCGTCCTATGACAAAGCTCACAATCAAAGCGGGTAAGAAACGGATGTAATCAGGTGTGTAGTGCAACGTCTCGGAAATCGCATGGAGGGCCGGAAGTTTGCCTTCTGAATCATAAAACGATGCTCGATCCAGTTTGCCGAGCTTATTTGATAGAGCCTTATGTGCCCCATAATATGAGTATCCGTATTTTGCCTCTCTGCCGACATCAAATCTTTGAAGCATATACTCATGGTAGAGATCGTATTTTTCAAAGAAGATCGGCGGGACGGCTGAAATATTTACGTCTCCGAGCAAGTCAATTTGACGGGAAATATCAAGGAATTCCTCGGAGGTTCGGGCGTCTTTTTGATAGGTGCCGGCCTTTTTGCAAAGGCTGTCGTATTCATTGCCGGCTTCATAAGCTCTTGCATAGTTCATGCCGTAAACATCGGCATTCAGAAATAGAGGGATCGTCAATACGGCCGCAAGGATAATATAAGACGCCCATACGAGGGGATCTTTTATAACAAGCTGAAACAATTTTTTGCAATACCACATATCTCCTCCCGGCCACAGAAGGAAAAGCAGTAATCTCTGTTCCTTAAATATTTTTACTACATTTTAACGATTATTTCCAGTAATAAGGATTTACCTGGTGAGAAGAGGCTTCAACGTGGTCTTTATGCGTGAGATTTTGTGCGGCGACAATACGCCAGCTACAAACCCAGTCGCTTGCGTTCAAGAGCGCGTGCGATGAGAATCTGCTTGCGGATCTCAGGGATACGCTTGGGATCCATGGCAGGCACGCCGGAGAGACGATAGGGTATGCCAAGCTCTTCGTATTTCTTGATACCCATGGTGTGATAGGGGAGCACGTCAAGGCCAATGACGTTGCTCCAGCGGGCTATAATGCGGCCTACGCCGGCAAGCTCTGCGGGGGAGTCAGTGTATCCCGGTACGACAACATGGCGAATGAGTACGGGAATCTTACGCCGGGCCAACTCGTTGCCAAAGGCAAGCGGTCGCTCCGGTCCCACTTCACAGAGCGCGTGGTGCCCTTTGGGATCCGAGTGTTTGATGTCGAGAAGTACCAGGTCAGTATTGGCCAGCAGCCGTTCAAACAGTTCCGGATGGTGTGAGTCATACGAGATGCCGGATGAATCCAGACAGGTGTGAATGCGTCCTTTAGGGTCGGTGTGAGCGGCCTCAAACAGCGCGCCAACAAACGCGACTTGAGCCAGCGGCTCGCCGCCCGTTGCGGTAATGCCGCCTTTACGGTAAAAGGGTCGGTTGCGGTCGTAGAGTGCGAGCACGTCCGCCACGCTCTTCTCATATCCAATGCCAAACTTCCACGTATCGGGGTTATGACAGTAGGCGCAGCGCATGGGGCAGCCCTGCATGAAGACCACCAAGCGCGTGCCGGGACCGTCAACCGTGCCGAACGTCTCAATGGAATGAACCCGCCCACGCAAGGTGAGCGGGTTCTGATCTACAGATTGTTCGCATGAATTGTCTGGGGTATGTTGCAATTCAGACATGAGAGAAACGGATCCTTGTGCTTGGAAAATCCTACAGTGCCTCGTGGAAGGTGCGGGAAATAACGTCGTCCTGCTGCTCTTTGGTAAGCGAGTTGAACTTGACGGCATATCCGGAAACACGAATGGTAAGCTGCGGATACTTCTCCGGATGTGCCTGGGCATCAAGCAGGGTGTCTTTAGTGAACACGTTGACGTTGAGGTGATGTCCGCCCTTTTCGGCATAGCCGTCAATCATGCTGACAAGGTTATCTACCTGCTCGGGCGCTACTTCGTTTGCTTTCATGGTTTCTCCTTTGAGTATATGTGGCGAGAAGCACGGCACTTCTCGCCAAGTTGTTATGAACGGTCTTCGGCGCCTTCCGGTGCGGACGGATCCGCCTCACAGGCGCAGTCAACATGGTTTTCGATGCCGACGTTGCTGAGGTCAAGATCGGAAAAATCAATGCCGTCGAGGTTGAGTTCATCTTCATGGAAGAGGATGTCGTTGCCCTTACCAAGCGCATTGGGGATGATTGAGAACGTGTTGGAGATGCCGTCCTGAGCGTCTCCAAAGGGGAGCTTTGCCACAGAGGCCAAGGATGCCACGGCACCGTGCGTATCGCGACGGTGCATGGGATTGGCGCCCGGTGCAAAGGGAGCGCCGGCACGACGTCCGTCAGGGGTATTGCCGGTTGCCTTACCGTAGACCACGTTTGAGGTGATGGTCAGAATGGAGGTGGTGGGTACGGAATCGCGGTAGGTACCGGTCTCACGGACAAACTTCATGAAGACTTCAACAATGTCGTGGGCGATGGTGTCCACACGGTCGTCATCATTGCCGTACTTGGGGAAGTCTCCCTCAATTTCGTAGTCAACGACCAAGCCGTCATCGTTTCTGATGGCTTTGACCTTGGCATACTTGATGGCGGAAAGCGAGTCCGCAACAACGGAAAGACCCGCGATGCCCGTAGCAAACCAGCGATGCACGTGCTCGTCGTGGAGTGCCATCTGAATGCGCTCATAGCTGTACTTGTCGTGCATGTAGTGGATGGCGTTGAGGGTGTTGACATACACGCCTGCAAGCCAGTTCATCATGTCCAGGTACTTACTCATGACGTCGTCAAAGTCAAGGTAGTCTCCTTCGACGGGCTGAAAACGAGGGCCAATCTGGTCGCCGGTCTTCTCGTCACGACCACCGTTGATAGCGTAGAGCAAACACTTTGCAAGATTGGCGCGGGCGCCGAAGAATTGCATCTCTTTGCCGATGCGCATGGAGCTGACGCAGCAGGCAATGGCGTAGTCATCGCCGTGATAGACGCGCATGAGATCGTCGTTTTCGTACTGGATGGAGCTGGTGGTTATGGAAATCTTGGCGCAGTAGCGCTTGAAGTTTTCCGGCAGTCGTACCGACCAAAGTACCGTAAGGTTTGGCTCGGGGCTGGTACCCATGTTCTCAAGCGTGTGAAGCCAGCGGAAAGCCGACTTGGTAACCTGCGGGCGACCGTCAACACCCATACCGCCGATGGATTCGGTTACCCACTGAGGGTCTCCCGAGAAGAGCTCGTTGTATTCAGGGGTTCGTGCAAACTTCACCATGCGGAGCTTCATGACCAAATGGTCAACAAACTCCTGAATCTCGGACTCGGTGAAGGTGCCTTCGGCAAGATCACGTTCAGCATAGATGTCGAGGAAGGTGGTGTTGCGGCCGATGGACATGGCAGCGCCGTTTTGCTCTTTAACCGAAGCAAGGTAGCCCATGTAGAGCCACTGTATCGCCTCCTGAAAGTTGCGAGCAGGACGTCCAAGCTCCAAGCCGTAAATGTCGCCGAGCTTTCGCAACTCGCCGAGGGCGCGTATTTGCTCCGAGAGCTCTTCGCGGTGACGAATGGTCTTCTCGTCCATGGTCTTATGCGTACCGGCTTTTTCGGCCTTCTTTTCCTCGATAAGCGCATCGACACCGTAAAGGGCGACGCGGCGGTAATCGCCGATGATGCGGCCACGGCCGTATGCATCCGGAAGACCGGTGATGATGTGGGAATGACGGCAGGCACGCATCTCATCCGTGTAGACGTCAAAGACACCGGCGTTGTGGGTCTTGCGGCGGTTGGTATAGAAGTCAACGATTTCAGGGTCAACTTCATAGCCATAAGCTTTGCAGGCAGCTACGGCCATACGAATGCCGCCGTCAACCATAAGGGCACGCTTCAGTGGCTTGTCCGTCTGAAGACCGACGATCTTCTCGAGAGACTTATCGATATAGCCTGCTTTGTGCGAGGTGATGGTGGAGACCACCTTGGTGTCCATATCAATGACCCCGCCGTTTGCCGTCTCTTGCGCAAAGAGATTCATGACATCGGCCCAAAGCTTGGTGGTTGCTTCGGTGGGGCCGGCCAAAAACGACTCGTCACCCTCGTAGGGGGTATAGTTTTTCTGGATGAAATCGCGGACATCAATGGCGTGGTTCCAGTTACCGTGGGTAAAGTTACGCCATGCAATTGATTGGTCTTCTGTGAGGACAACTTCTGCGCCTACTTGCATAACACACTCCTCTTTTGCAGCTCCGATGACGGGCGCTGCCTTGGGCCGGAAATTACGGTGGCAAAACTCCTCTTTTTGCCACTTCCAGCAATTACTACAACGTTCGTTTTCAGACCACTGGGTTTGTGTATAGCAAGTACCTGACACACACGATAAGCGCACAAAAGGCATTTCCTAAGACACTTGGTCAGCGATTAACTCTACTCTACATATAGTGTGTGATGCAAGTGATTCTTACAACATTTGGCGGTTTTTGGATAAGAAGGAGCGATGGGTGTGGCGCGCTGGCATACGCACATCAGTATAAGATGTGAATTAGAAGTCAGAATAGTGTATACAACAAGTATGACGTCATAAAAGTGATACCCTTTTTACAGAGATTCACTGAGGTATTTGTCAGGTAAATGACGTATGTAAAGGCTGGTGGCATGGGTAGTACCTGCGGAACAGATGCTGGAAAAACCGCACTTCGCAAAGAACAACGCAAGGTAAGGGATTTTGTGCCTGAGCGTGTTCGTGCCACCTTGGACGCTCGCATTTTGGCCAATCTTCAAGCGTCTTCTGAATATCAGGATGCCGATTTAGTCTTAACGTATGTCTCTATGGATTCAGAGGTGGACACACACGGCATTATCGTTGAGGCGCTGGAATCGGGTAAGCGCGTTGCCATTCCTCGCTGTACTGCCGAGAAAACCCTTGAATTTGTAGAGATTTCTTCTCTTCAAGGCCTTCATCAAAACAAATTCGGCATGCTTGAGCCTGAGGCTTCTCTACCTGCATTAAAGACACCGGAATTTGTGGGATCCGTTTGTCTGGTGCCGGGACTGGTGTTTGACGGATTGGGTAATCGCATTGGGTATGGCGGCGGATACTACGATCGTTTTCTTGCATTTTATCCAGGCCATAAGATTGCACTGGTTCGTACACGGCAGCTAAGCTGCAATGAGCTCCCGCATGAGACTCATGACATTGCCGTTGATCTTCTGGTTACCGATCAGCGTATTTGGCGTGTAAATAACAATTTCAAATAAACGTGAGCTAACGCGGGTTTTACGCTTCTGTAAGGTGTTTTGCGAGCAATGCGATACCTTCTCGATAGCTCTCAAATCCCTTACCACAGCATACGCCTATGCAAGCATCTTTAAGGTAGGAAACGCGGCGATACTCTTCGCGTTCATTGATGTCGGTCAGATGCACCTCAACCATTGGAATCTGCACGGATAGCGCGGCATCAAGCAGGGCTATTGAGGTATGCGTATATGCTGCCGGGTTAATAAGGATGGCATCGTAGGTTCCAAGCGCATCTTGAATGGCACTTACCAGATCTCCTTCATAGTTGGACTGATAGCACACGCAATCAATAAACCCCTGGTTATCCGCTTCTTCTTTACATATTTTGATAAGCGTGCGGTAATCTTGTTTTCCGTAAAGCTCCGGCTCACGGATACCAAGCATATTGATGTTGGGGCCGTTAATAATCAAAAGCCGCAATCCCTGTTCATCTTGAGCCAGCTCTTCATGGGCTACAGATTCTTCTTTTGGGTCGGTGTCAAACGTTCCTGTATGAGAGAGATTGTCAACCGAAAGATCAACGTCGCGCAAAAGAGATATCAGCTGCTCAACTTCCTTCTCGTCGGAGGTGGAGCCATCCTCAGGTATAGGTATGACCTGAGATGTTTGCGTATGATTACGACAAGCGGTGATTGCAGCATTTACCTGTTGTGCAATATTTGGTCCAAAGACAACTTCAATGCCGTTGACACCTCTGCCCACAATGCCAAGAACGCCTTGCAGGTTTCCAAGTTGTTCGGTATCGATGTGGGTGGGGTCAGTAACGGTGAGACGCAACCGTGTCATACAGACTTCGTTACTTACAAGGTTATCTGAACCTCCGATTGCCAAAAGAACATTTTGTGCCGCTTGCTGCGAATCCATCATGCACCTTTCGTAGGTATAGACGCGTTAATGGATTCCCCATAATCCATTAAGAATTTATGAAAGGGGAGTAAGCTTTCAAGCTATATGCTCACAAGAAAACGACCCCTTATTTGAGACACACAGTATACGGCGAGAAAATCCATGAGTCCTGCAGGCTCGCCATCCGCTCGGTAGGCGGAGAGATATACGAGGTAAAAGGTTTGGAGATATCCGTGAGCGGTTGTCCGGAGGTGTTATAGCAAGAAGAGAGACTTGAGCGCGCGGGCATCCGTGAGAGGGGAACCCGTACAGGTAAAGTACGTATCTTTCCAGGCACGATAGAGCGGCATACGTCTTTGCGCTATCTCTTTGAGATTATACAGGGCACTGAGCGGCCGATCTTTTACGGAGAGACCTTCAATGGGTCGATCAAGAAAGACCAGGTGTCCGTTTTGCTTCAGATAGTCGTAGTTGACATCCCGTACAACCACACCTCCACCGCACGCAATAATGGATCCTGTTTTAGAGCCCACACGCCGGGTAATTCTTGATTCAATGTCTCTAAAGTAAGTTTTGCCATAGGCGCACAAGATTTCCGATGACGTTTTCCCTGTTTCATCGTGTATGGCAACGTCAATATCAACACAAGGTCTTTCGCAGAGCTTTGAAAGTTCAACTGCCGTACTTGTTTTGCCGACACCGGGCATACCGATAAGTACGATGTTTTGCATCTTTTGGGCAAGAGCGCTCTCAATGGCTTCAATTTTTTTAGAGTCCATCCGTTGGAGCTCTATCGTGGGGCGCGTGGCACGTGCGGGCGCGTTTGGCGCCTGAAAGAGCGTATGTGCCGCGTATGCTTGGGCAACAAGCATACCAAGACCATTTTCCGTGGCTATACCGCACCTTTGTGCCTCAAGAATAAGGCCGCTTCTCAGCGGATTATAGATGAGGTCAATAACACCGCTAAGTTTGGGAAACGCCGTAAATGCGCCATGAGGAAGCGGACTTTGCGGACAGTCGGGATACATACCGGAAGGCGTACAGTTTACGATGAGAAATACACGGCTGCTACAATCAGGTACGGGGTTTTCGGTAAGGTCTTGATAGGTAATCCAGTCATTACAGAGACTATGCCGATAAAAGAGAGAAGCGCTTCTCGACACGCCAACGACATGCGCGCCAAGTTTTGTACAGAGATAGCTCACGGCGCGACCGGCACCACCGGTGGCACCCAGCACCAAAACAGTCTTTTTGTTTAAGAAGTCGTGAGCAGAAAGGTTCGTTGTAAAACGGGCAAACCGCTCTAAAAGCCAGTGAAATCCTATTGCGTCAGTGTTTTCGGCAAAGACGGCGTTGCCGTATCGTACAAGCGTGTTGGCCGCTCCTATGGCATGCGCCGTTTCACTTGCAACATTGGCGCTAAGAAGTGCTTTTTGCTTGTATGGGATTGTAACGTTAAGCCCTTTCCAATTCTGACTTGTAAGTACGTCATCGACCTCGTCAAAGGCAGCCTCGATAAGAGCATAGGAGTCGGCTCCCAACAGCGCATGAATCTCCGGCGACCAACTGTGCGCAAGATGTTCTCCTAAAAGGCCGTATGATGCGGGAATTTCTTTCATGAGAGGTGACTCTGCCGTGATTTAGCCGCGTCCATTAAGACGTGCATAAGCGAGACCGTAGACGGTTTGAGATACTCAGGAACGGATGCCTTTGCCATCTCAATCTTTTGCTGTTCGCGGCTTGAATCCAGTATTGAAAGGTTGTGTTTGCGTTTATACACACCAATTTGTGCCGCCAGACTTGTACGTTTGGCAAAGAGGTCAAGAATCTGTGCATCGATCACATCTATTTGCGTGCGTAGCTCATCAAGCGTGTCTGTACTCATAGTCCCACCTCGTATGGATTGCGTTTTGATTCTTGCGGCCAGGAAAGCTCTGCATCGAGAAGAGCGAGGGCACATACGGCCTCAACCACAGGAACGGCTCTGAGAGCAGCGCAGGTATCATGACGTCCGTGAACCTCAAGAGTTGTCTGGGTATTTGAAGACAGATCAACTGAGCGCTGGGGGAGCGAAATGCTTGAGATGGGTTTGAATGCGCATGTAAAGAAAAGAGGTGCGCCGGTTGAAATACCTCCAAGAATGCCGCCCGCATTGTTCGTTGCGGGTTGCACTTCACCGTCTTGTACAACGTATGGATCATTATTTTTACTACCACGGGTACGCGCGGCTTCAAAACCAAGGCCAAACTCAATGCCTTTAACCGCAGGGATACTAAAAATGGCATGTGCTATGGTGCTTTCGAGTCCTTCAAAGAGCGGAGAGCCCATGCCGGCGGGAATGCCCGTTGCTACACACTCAACAAGGCCTCCGACACTGTCGCCCGCATTGCGAGCCTCCCGTATGGTCGAGAGGATCTTCTCGCCCGCTAAATCATTGAGAACGGGCAACCCTTGTTTGGTATGGAGATGGGAAATTTGCTTGGATAAGAGCAGCCGTGAAGCAGGGGAGGCATCAAAGACCGCAAGCGTGTCGTCTTTTATTCCGGCAACTTCTTTAAGATGTGCGGCAATATGAATTTCTTGCGTGGAAAGTGCCTGGATGGCAATGCCTCCGGCAAGGCAGAGCGCCGCCGTAAGGCGTCCGGAAAATTGTCCGCCGCCTGAGGCGTCCTGGCGTCCGTGCCATTTGCACCAGGCGGCAAAATCGGCATGTCCCGGCCGGGGAACGGTACTGAGGTAGTCGTAATCGCCTGTGCGTACGTCGGTATTTTCAATGACGGCTGCAAGAGGAGCTCCACATGTTGTTCCCTTGGAAGTAAGTCCTGAGAGAATACGGAATGAATCTCTTTCGTGGCGCGGAGTATCTCCGGAAAACGAGCCGGGCGTGCGTCTGACAATAAAGTGTGTAAGCGCATCCATGTCAAGGTGCAAACCCGACGGTAAACCATCAAGAACGCAACCAATCGCTTTGGAGTGAGACTGCCCGAAAACGGTAACGCGCAACGTTGTTCCAAATGTTGAAGGCATACGTACCTGCTATTCCGTTGTTTCCGTAAGTTCCACATTTCCACCGAGAGCGCGGAAATCCTCGAAGAAGGCGGGGTAGGATTTAGCGATTGCCTCTGCATGTGTGATGGTGGTTGGATTGTTCGCAAAGGAGGCGGCAACCGCGGCCATCATAACAATGCGATGGTCGCTCTCGCCATCGACGCTTCCTCCGTCAAGAGAGCCGTGACCTTCAATAACAAGAGTGTCATCGCCCTCAATATATGCCCGGCCCCCAAGAGCGCTTATGGCAGCGGTAATGCTCTGCAAACGATCGGACTCTTTTAAGCGCAGCCTTTGAACGCCGCTGAATTTCGATGTACCTTCCGCAAAGGCCGCAACGATGGCAAGCGGTGGCACCAAATCGGGCGTGTCGGCAACGTTAAGTTGAATGGCTCGGAGATGATCGTACATGGTTGCGGCGGTACTTCCGTGACGAGAAACACGTGCACCCACGAGTGAAAGCGCAGCCAATATGGTGCGGTCCCCCTGTTTGCTTTGCATGTTGAGGTCCGTAACTTCCACACCGGAACCAAGCGCACCTGCGGTAAGCCAAAAGGCTGCATTTGACCAGTCACCTTCGACTTCGAGAAGACCAGGGGTTTGATAGCGGACATTGTCGGAAACATAGAATCTGAGGTATTCGGTATCGTTTTCCGTTACGTGGGTCTTCTCGACACCCACGCCGAACTTAGCGAGGACCGAGCAGGTAAGATCCATATACGGTGCAGACTCAACCGGTTCGGTTACCAGTACTTCAAGATCTTGCTCCATAAGCGGAGCCGCCATAAGAAGTCCGCTTACAAACTGTGAGGAAATATTGCCCGGCAATACAAAGCGGCCGCCTTTAATCTGTCCGGAAACCGAAAGAGGATAGGAGCCTTCCGGAGACAAGCGGGCTCCATGAGATGTAAGTTCCTCGTAGAAAGGAGTAAGAGGTCGATGGGCGAGCGTACCTTCAACATGAAGTTCAACTTTGCGTCCAAGGGTACAGACTAAGGGAAGGAGAAAGCGCAGGGTTGAGGCAGACTCACCACAGTTGAGATCAAATCGGCGCAGGTTAAAGAGGACGTGTTTGGGTTGCTTAATGGGTGAAACGCGATAGCCTTTTGCTGTTTTGGCGAAGTGAGCGCCAAGTGTCTCCAAACATGCAATGGTAGCGTCAATGTCTTTTGATGCGGTATGGCAGGTAATGTCCGTAATACCGTCGGCAAAAGCCGCACAGATGAAACTTCGATGTGCCTCGGATTTTGAAGCAACACTGCCAATACTTCCTGAAAGCTCATGTGGAATAATGGTTGCTAACACGGTGTACTCCTAAAGAGTCTTGAGCGGCTGGAACTAAATAATATGAAAGGCTTCACATGGACGCAAGTTTTGGTTTGGTTACACAGATATTACGCGGATATACCTATGAACAGGTACGGACGGTTGCCTCAGTGCTTGTGGGAAGCAAAGTACAAAACGTAGAAATAACGTTAAACTCCGATGATCCGTACACGACTCTCAATAAAATTTCGGCTGAGTTTTCTGATTCTCTCCATATTGGTGCAGGTACCGTCCTTACGCCAGACGCCTTGAAGCGTGCGGCAGATGCAGGAGCCACTTTTGTTCTCTCGCCAACAATGATGACAAAGGAAATGCTCAGTTTTTGTAAGGAGTCTGGAATACTCAGTATTCCGGGAGCATTTACACCCTCTGAAATCCGGCAGTGTTTTTTGGACGGTGCAGATATTGTTAAGGTCTTTCCGGCTCAGGAGGTTTCGTATACCTATGCCGCTAAAGTTTTGGAGCCGCTTGGCGCACACCCCTTGATGGCGGTCGGCGGAGTGACGGCTTCCAACGTAAAAGAAGTCCTTCTCGGCGGTTACTCGTATGTTGGAACGGCGGGTGGAATCTTCAAAAAGAAGGACATTATAGAGATGAATGTCAAAGCTCTTGAAGAAGAGCTGCACGCTTTTGAGGAAAATCTCGCGTAGATCTTGCGCCGCTTTGTCTAGGCAAGCTTAATCAGATCCGAAAGCGTCTCAAAAGAAACGGACATCACTGACGATATGCCGATGGATGTTGGAACGATAATGTTTAGGGCATGGTCGGTTCGTTTTTTGTCTTGTTTGAGGTATGCGAGAAGCTCTTCGGATTGATAGGGAGACTCTGTGGGCAGGTTATATGCCCTCACGCAGTTCTCTATGGCGTCGGCGGTTTCTTTGCTGCACCAGCCTTTCTTCTGACTTATACGTCCCATCATACAAAGGCCAATTGCCACGCTATGCCCATGAGGAAGCGTGTAGTTACTTGCGGCCTCAATCGCATGTCCGAATGTATGTCCTAAGTTCAGTTGTATGCGAACTCCGCGTGTATCAAAAGGATCCTGCTCAACAAGGTCCTTTTTGATGTTGACGCACGTTATAACGATATTGGTCAGCCAGTCTAAGTTCTTCTCGTGTATTGCAAGGTCACTTCCCAAAGGAGCGTGATCCAGTAATTGAGAGAACAGGGTTTTATCGGACATAACGGCGCACTTTATTATCTCCGCAAACCCTTCTTCTCTATCTTGTGCCGAGAGAGTTTGCAAAAGAGACGTGTCGGCGATAACGAAACTTGGCTGCCAGAAAGTCCCCGCCTGGTTTTTACCGGACACCAGGTTAATCGCCGTTTTTCCTCCCACGGAAGCGTCAACCATGGAGAGAAGAGTTGTTGGCATGGTGACGTAGCGTATGCCGCGAAGATAGGTGGCAGCGGCAAATCCCGCAATGTCGCTGACCACGCCTCCACCAAATGCAATGACGCAGGAGTTTCTCGTGAGCTCGTTTTGTGCAAAGTCAGACCAAAGCATCTGTAAAGTTTCAGGTGATTTTGAGTGCTCACCGCAGGGGAGGATAGTCTGGGAGATACTTGAGAAACGCCGGTAAAGTACCGCTTTCAGTCGGTTCAGGTAGAGCTTTGATACGGTTGTGTCAGAGACAATATGCAAATGCGTGCCGGAGTCCATCCAAGGGGCCAATATGTCGGTGCCTTCAGCAAGCACATCTCTGCCGACAATGATTTCAGAAGAGTTTTCAAATTGATGTTTTGAGAGGTCAAGGCTTAGTTTTGAATACGTCATATATGTCCTCATCTTGTGCTTTAGCGTGTGTTGTAGTGAGTCTAACATGGTGAGTATCTTGTGCGTATAAATTTTCAACTTGAATTAGGGTAGGGATGCTCGCTATACTTACCAACCATGGCCCCGTAGCTCAGTGGATGAGAGCGTTTGCCTCCGGAGCAAAAGGTCGTGGGTTCGAGCCCCACCGGGGTCACCATGTATGAAGCACTGATATCTGCTGCATTCATGCTGACGAGAAGTGCTGGCCTGGCATATATGCCTTGAGATACGTGCCAAATTTTGGCTGGAGAATGATGATAAACGCTACAAAAGAGCAGGATAGCGTAACTTTACAAGGTTTAAGTTCAACAGAAGTTGCCAAACGGGTTGCAGATGGCCGCGTCAATACCAATACGGATGTAAAAACAAAGTCTATTCCTGCCATCATTAAAGACAATGCACTAACGCTTTTTAACGTAGTAAACATTGCGATGGCATGTTTAGTGCTTCTAACGGGTGAGTTGCGAAACGTCCTCTTTATGGCGGTAGTTTTTGCAAATCTGTTGATTGGTATCGTACAAGAGGTGCGCGCCAAGCTCATGGTAGACCGTCTGAGCCTTTTAGCGGCTCAAAATGTAACGGTTATTCGCGATGGTCATGATAAGGCCATAGCTCCCTCTGAACTTGTAGTTGACGATCTCATTCGGCTTCGTACGGGAGACCAGGTTCCGGCTGATTGCACATTGGTTGAAGGATTACCAACGGTTAATGAAAGCCTGCTTACGGGTGAGAGCAAACCTGTCGAGAAGAGACAAGGTGATGAGCTTCTCAGCGGAAGCTTCATAGATTCAGGTAGTTTGGTGGCTTGCATTACACGTGTGGGACAGGATGGTTATGCCGCACGTATTAATGCCGAAGCAAAATACGTTAAACCCATAAACTCAGAAATCATGCAGACGGTTAACTCAATCATCCGTACAGGTTCAATTGCCTTGATACCGCTTGGAATAGGACTTTTTTTGCGTACTTACCTGCACGCACCAAATGATATATCTGCCGCCATCTTATCTTCGGTTGCCGCTGTTATCGGTATGATTCCGCAGGGTTTGGTGCTTCTGACCTCTTCGGTTTTGGCCATTGCCACCGCCCGTCTTGCGTTTAAGAAAGTGCTTATCCAACAGACGTACTGCATTGAGACGCTTGCCCGCATTGATACGCTCTGTTTGGATAAGACTGGAACCATTACCACGGGGAATATGGAAGTTGCTCATATTGTTGACGCTGACCTAGACCTTAAATCCGATGTCTCACATGTCATAGAGGCGCTCGCCGCCATTACGGACGCCAATAGGCATGATGCGAACGACACTGCTCAGGCAATTCTTACCTATCTTGCGGCGCGTGACGTACGGCCTCCACGTATTTCTCGCGCCATACCGTTTACCTCGGCACGTAAATATTCAGGTTGCATAACGGATGATGGTATATGTTATGTTATGGGCGCGGCTCAGTTCGTTATGAACCCGGAGATTGCGCGGCGCTCTCTCGCGTCGGGTATCTTCGATGAACTTGAACGCGTGCTTGTGGTTTGCCGGGTGGAGGGCATATCTGAAGACAACGCCATTATTGGCACGCCGCAACTCTTGGGTTTTGTCGGTATCCAAGACCAGATCAGACAAACCGCTCCGGAAACAATTCAATACTTCATACAGCAAGGAGTTGACCTTCGCGTTATTTCCGGTGATGATCCACGTACCGTTGCTGCCATTGCACAGCGAGCCTGCATTCCTCATGCGGATGCGTGGGTCGATGCAACAACACTGAAAGACGAGAAGGACATTGCGCACGCGGTTGCAACCGCTCACGTATTTGGCCGGGTCACCCCACAGCAAAAGCGTCTTTTGGTGCAGGCACTCCAGGCTGAGGGGCATACGGTAGCAATGACGGGTGATGGCGTAAATGACATTCTCGCGCTGAGAGAATCGGATTGTTCAATATCCATGGCATCAGGATCTGCTGCGGCTCGAAATGTTTCCGAGATTGTTTTGGTTGACAACGATTTTGCTCATATGCCTGAGGTTGTGGCAGAAGGACGGCGCTCAATCAATAACCTGCAGCGTTCTGCATCACTTTTCTTGGTAAAAACGGTATTCACTGCAGCGCTTGCTCTTTTTTGCATCATTATGCCGCCGTATCCGTTTATCCCTATTCAGATGTCTCTTCTCTCCTTTGCAACAGTGGGATTCCCGTCTTTCGTGCTTGCGCTTGAGGCGAATCACGATCGCGTACAGGGTAACTTCCTCAAAAACGTACTCAAACGTTCACTTCCTGCTTCGGCGGCAATTACCGTTTCTTTGGCGCTGGCCATTGTATGCGGACGCCTGATGGGGGTATCGCGTGCTGAAGTATCCACTGTCTGCCTCATGGTAACCGGAGTTATTGGAGTTTTGCTCATTTATCGCATTTCGCTTCCGCTCAATACGCTCCGCGGAACTCTACTTGCCGCAGTGAGCTTGATGGTTGTATTGGGATGCACGGTTCTTAGATCGTTTTTCCGCATCGTCTGGTTGATGCCCAATATGTATGGGCTTCTCGCTCTTGCACTTGTTGTCGCACTTTGTATTTTCAATCGGCTCTATACCTTCCTTCAAGATCACAGCAATCAAAGTCGGATATTTGCAGTTTTTGTTCGTGTTTTTGGTGGGAAAAATAATATGCATACGCCAAGCGATGCATAAAGAGTACTATAGCTGAGACGATTACACGGAAAGGGGAGCGTATGCGTTGTCCAAAATGCGGAGCCATTGTTCCTGACGGAACACCAAAGTGCCCGCATTGCCATGCGGATTTTGGCCATACGCAGCGAATTCCCGTAACGGATGCACAATGGTGCCCGCATTGCGGAGCACTTGTGGAAAAGGATATGGAGCTGTGTCCTAAGTGCGGCATGCCGCTTCCTAAAGCGCTCCGTCAAAGCGCCGCTCCCAATCCAATTCGCCCGCAAAGAAATCTTCGACTTCCTGAGATAGAAGAAGAGTTATATGGAACCAAGCGGGGAAAAGTAACCGTTTTAGGTGCAGATGTGGCATCCGGCGAGAAGAACGTCTCTGCTCAGGAAAATCCGGATCCGCACGTGTCTGAAACTTCCGCCAAAGCAACATCCGAGTTTGATAGCGCGCACACACTTGATCCCAATTCTACCGCCGTGGTAACTCTCAATGAACGACAGCCGGCACCTCGTTTTGAAAGTGCCATTCCTTCGGAGCCATCCCGCAACGGAGACAGTGAAAGGGCTGAAGGTATGCCCGGTTTACGTGTCGTTGTTTTTACGGCAATCCTGGCTCTTATTGTGGTGGGAGGCAGTGTGCTCTTCATTACGCATCCATGGGATCCTTCTGGTAATGAAGAAAAGACAACACAGGGTACCGATCTTTCAAAACAGGGATTTCCGGGCGTCGTTGAAAAGCTTAAGGGCCAAGATAACAGTGATACGTCAGCTCCAAGTACCGACAGCGATCCTTCATTTGACGCGATGGAAGCGGATTACAAGAAATTATCAGAGCTTGAAGAGCGCTTGAACAGCAACGAGGCCAGCTTTGACACCGTTGCCATTAGCGCCTCAAAAGAAGATCGACAGAAAGCCGCAGATGACGCTCAGCAAACGGCTCTTGAAATCAGTAATTTAATTGACGATATCAATAACATTGATGACGCGGCCGGTGTGTATAGAACCCAACTGGACAATCTTGCCAAATTGGGCAATTGGCTGCGCAACCGTTCGGACGCACTTGAGAAGGGTTGGAGTCTTTCACTTGCCGCCGAAGACCCAAAGAGTGCCAAAGACCGAATTTTAGAACCGGTAGACGGTATGCGCGATGCGTCCGGAAAAAGTGAATATCAGCAGCTCTTTGAGAAGAACTATGATTCTTGGAAGCCCACAAAAAAACAATAAATGCCATCGTTTTGTTTGCCGAAACTATGAAAACTGTTGACAACTGCTAAAATAACAAAGTTATGACATGTTTCCACCATAGCGTGGAAGGCAGGAGGACAAAACATGGGCTTTGGGCTTGATCCGCTTTACACCCCAAAACGTCACGTTACCGGCACGGAGATAGCGGTCTTCGATACTTCAAAGGGCACCATTCGTGTCCGGCTTGACGGTGCAGGTGCGCCAATTCATGTTGCAAATTTTTGCGAACTTGCCGAGTCGGGCTTTTATGACGATACAAAGTTTCACCGCTATGTCCCGGGGTTTGTCATCCAAGGAGGAGACCCTTATACGCGTGAGATGAATCCAGCCGATGTAGCTGCAGGTCGTCCGGGTGCGGATGGAATTCCGGGAACCGGAGGTCCGGGGTATCGCATCAAAGCTGAGTTTGCCAGCAATCCTCACAATTTGCATGACGATGGGGCTCTTGCAATGGCTCGCTCTTCTGATCCGGATTCTGCGGGCTCTCAGTTTTACTTCTGTCTTGGATCTCAGCACGGATTGGATTCAGGATACACTGTCTTTGGCAAGACGCTTGAGGGTAAAGCCGTTATCGCTGAACTTCGAGCAGGAGATGTACTGCATTCCGTTCGTATTGAGACCGCATAATTCTTTTGCATAGATAAAAAGTTGGAGGAAACCGTGAAACAGCAGGCATATGAACAAGGAAAGGCTGCCTATCAGTCAGGTGATTGGTTACGAGCCGTGACGCAGCTTGGTCAGGTAAAAGAGGCTGGCGAGAAAAACGGTGAAGTTGACCATCTGCTTGGCAATGCATACATGAAGCTGGGCCAGTTTGAATCCGCAGCATATGCATACAACTCGGCGCTTGAAGACGTGGCGTACGGAAAAGTTGGTGCTCTTCTCACAAATAGAGGTCGCGCTCTTTTGGCTGCCGGTCAGACGCAAAACGCCATTGACGTACTTTCAAAGGCCGTCCAAGATCCGTCATATCTCACCCCATACAAGGCCTATCTTGCTTTGGGTTCAGCGTATGAGCAGCTTGGAGATACGAGAAATGCCGGCATTGCATATCGTAATGCCGCGGTTGACGAAGCAAATCCGCATCCCTCAGGAGCTCTTCGGAGCCTGGGTAAAAGCTTCATGGGTCTTGGCCGCCCGGTTGATGCCGTTGAGGCATATCGTACCGCGCTTGATTTTCTGACACCCCTTGAGAGCCAGGCTGAAGTTTACTGTGAGCTTGGTCTTGCCTATGTGGCGGCCAACCGTATGTCCGAGGCCGTGGACGCATTTTCACACGCAACTTCCGATGCTTCCTTTGTCATGCCAGATGACGCGCGAGCCGCATATGAAGCTGCGCAGAACGCCGTTGCAAGGATCCGCTCCCGTAAGCCTTCCGAGACCGATGCATTCTTGCAGGCTGCAGGATACGGTAATTACGATCCGCTTGATCCCATGGGTGAATCCGGTGAACTTATTCCTTCTGCGGAAGACACCGGGTTCTTCTCGCTTTCCGAGGAAGACATTCTTGCGCAGGATAAAAAAGACAGAAAAGTTCGTCGTAAACACCGACATACCGGACTTAAGGTTTTCCTTGTCATCTTAATTCTTCTTGCGGCGCTTTGCGGAGGCGGTGTCTTTGCCTATACGCAAGGATATGGCTGGCCGACTCAGCAATCAGTGATAGAAGGCATTTTCTCCGCCAAAGCACAGGGTACCAGCGGAAATATCAAGCAGTATATTACCGGCACTGTTGATGACAAAAAGGTGCAGGAGATTAGCAATACGCTGCCGTCCTCGGGCACTCCCACCATTTCCGACCTCACTAAGACGGCGACAACCTCAACGGCACACGTTACGGTTAATACGGGAAGTAACGGCAACATTGAGTACACCATTGCACTTGTACGCGACGGTATTGGCTGGAAGGTCTCAGACGTTGTAACCAACTATGTACCGAGCAACGGTCAGCAGCAGACGGACAACAATCAGCAAACAAATGGCCAGACTCAGACACAGTCTCAGTCCGGAACCACAAACACCGAGCAAACACAGACAACGCAAACCGGTCAGACGCAGTCTACGCAGACAACACAAACAGAGAACAACTCGAATTCATCTCATTCATCTAACTAAGTTGTGAACTTCTCAGCCGTCCCGTGCATGCGGAACGGCTGAGCGTTACACTAGAGACACTGTTGGGAAAGAACCGGATGCACAAACCATCCGATAGATGATTGGAAACCATGTCTATCTTCGATTCGCTCTTCGGAGAATACGGCGGAGACCTCGCAATTGACTTGGGAACCGCAAACACGCTGGTTGCCGTCCGCGGCCAGGGCATTGTCATTAACGAACCTTCTGTTGTTGCTATCGACAAGAGCGAGAGTCGCGTTTTGGCAGTAGGTGCAGATGCAAAACGCATGATTGGTCGTACACCCGGCTCAATCATTGCCGAACGCCCACTCAAAGATGGCGTTATTGCAGACTTTGACGTCACCGAAGTGATGCTTCGGTACTTCATTGAGAAGGCGCGCGAACGCAAATATCCGTGGTCGCCGCGGCCGCGTGTCGTTGTGTGTGTTCCTTCAGGCGTTACGTCTGTCGAGAAGCGCGCCGTCTTTGAGGCAACCATCCAGGCGGGTGCTCGTCAGGCATATCTTATTGAAGAGCCTATGGCGGCTGCGATCGGTGCCGATCTTCCCATTGAAGATCCTACGGGGTCCATGGTCGTTGATATCGGTGGCGGTACGACTGAGGTAGCGGTCATCTCCATGGGAGGCATTGTTGTCTCGCAGTCAATCCGTACCGCAGGCGATGAATTTGACCAAACGATTCTTGAGCACGTACGTGATGCGTATAATCTCTCAATCGGAGAGCGCACCGCGGAGGACATCAAAATTAAAGTTGGCTCTGCGGCACCTTTGGCGGAAGAGCTTGACGTTGAGGTAAACGGCCGCGATGTCATGAGCGGTCTTCCTAAAACGGTTCGTATTGAGTCGGAAGAGATTCGTCGTGCTTTGGATCGCCCGCTTGATGAGGTTACCAAAGCGGTAAAAGATGCTCTCGATGTTACGCCACCTGATTTGGCGTCCGATCTTATGTATTACGGTATCCTTCTTACCGGCGGCGGCGGATTACTCCGCGGCCTTGATCAGCGGCTTCGTGAAGAAACAGGAGTTCCGGTTAACGTGAGCCCTACCGCTCTTGAAAATGTTGTTACCGGCTGCGCAAAAGTACTTGAAGCCAATGCTCTTTCCGGTGGGTTTGTTCAAAGCGCAGGCCAATAGGAATGCCGTTTACTAACGGAGCAAGAGGACTCTCATCCGGCCTCAAAGACAATTCAACAAAGCATACCGGCGGTAGGACGTTTATCATCCTGTCGATTCTATCTGCCGTGCTTCTGACGGTAGGGGTACGCCTTGGTGAGACGGGACCGATTGCGATGGTCCGTGGGGGCTTTAATACCATCACCATGCCCATTCGCGTTATCGGCTCTGCAGTGACCGCTCCTTTCCAAGGAGTCGGCAATATCTTTGTGAACCTGACAGCAAACCAGGAAACACTGACGCAGCTCCGTGAAGAGAACGAGCAGCTTCGTTCCCGTAACGCAGAGCTTGAAGAAGCCAATACGTCCGTGCAGAGACTGCAAGGGCTTCTCGATCTTCAAAATACATACAACCTCAAATCCACGGGTGCGCGCGTAATTTCCGGATCGAGTGATTCGTGGAGTTCCACCATTACCATAGATAAAGGTTCCATCTCGGGACTTGCGGTTGGTATGCCGGTAACCGACAGTTCGGCGGCAATCGGACAGATTATTTCCGTCAGTCCAACCAGCTCAACGGTGCGGCTCATCACCGATGAACACTCTGGGGTGGCTGCGATGGTGCAGTCAAGCAGGGCGCAGGGCGTCCTCAAGGGTTCCGCCGATGGCACGCTGCACCTAACGCTCATCGGCACCGACCAGACGGTAGACGTGGGAGACACCGTCGTCACCAGCGGCCTCGGCGGCATCTTCCCGAAGGGGCTGCCGCTCGGTAAGGTCATCAGTGTCAACAAGGCTGCCGGCGCGCTGTACTATGACATCGACGTGAGCCCCCTATCGAGCACGGAGGGCTTCGAGGAGGTGCTCGTCATCACTTCGCTGACGGAGGGGCAGGAGGCGACCTCCGACGACATCGCTGCGGCGGACGCGCAGGAGACCTCCTCCATCGTCGGTGGTTCCGCCCCTTCGTCGTCCGATGCGCCCTCGTCGGAGGAGTCCTCCGAGGGCGACGCAGGCACAAGCGAGTAGGGGAGGCGTGCATGCGAGTCAATGATTCGGGCAAGAACCGCAGGGACATAGGCTGGATGGGGCTTGCATGCCTTGTCCTGCAACTCGCCCTTGCCCCCAACATCGCCGTTGCCAACGGTCACATCAACTTCGCCATCGTGTTCGCAGGCATCGTGGCACTCAGCTACGGTGGGCCCACGGGCGTCCTTTGCGGCTTTCTTTCTGGCCTGGTCTTTGACCTTTGCTCGACGGGCCCGATTGGCCTCATGGCACTTCTCCTCACCATCTCCTCCTTCGTGCTCGGCATC
>ERZ773022.450-NODE-450-length-33992-cov-13.774494_pt1 | contig 33992 bp, 45 predicted proteins | sample MGYA00580839_ERZ773022 | MGnify/ENA primary metagenome ERZ773022 (study PRJEB29015, sample SAMEA2738020) | human oral metagenome | biome: human oral; feature: human-associated habitat; material: dental | place: China | collected 2044 ... | reverse complement strand
GAGTTCCCTGTAGATGAGGCTTTTGTTTCTGTGAACGAGGCTGGAAAGATTCTTGATGCTTCTTTGTTGGAAGGTGTATCTTCTCTTGCTGTGACTGGGGTGACTAAAGGAAAGGGGTATCAGGGACTAGTGAAGAGGTGTAATGTTAAAGGAGGTCCTGCTACCCATGGGCACAAATTTTCTAGAGCAGGTGGTTCTAAGGGTAATAGAAAGCCAAGAAGAACTATGAAGGGGCATCCTCATGCAGGACATATGGGTTCGGAGCAGCTTACTCTCAAAAGAATTCCCCTTTTGAATATTGTAGAAAAGGATGGAGTGAAGTTTTTGATTGTTAAAGGATCTTTGCCTGGTGCAAGAAACGGAAAGTTGAAATGTTTTGTAGAATAATTTTTATGACCTTATAGATAGCTAAAAGATGGTGTATGCAGTTGATGTATATGATAAAAATGGGAAGCTTGCTTCAAAAGTTGATTTGAATCCCGAGCTCTTTTCTGATGAGATTGTAAACCCTTCTCTTATTCATGAATATCTGCTCCTTCAGCAGGCGAACGCTCGTAATGTAATTGCCTCTACAAAAACAAGAGCTGAAGTTGCTGGATCTGGAAGAAAGCTTTACAAACAGAAAGGGACTGGAAATGCAAGAGTGGGAGATAAAAATTCTCCAATAAGAAGGCATGGTGGAGTTGCTTTTGGTCCAACGGCAGAGAGGAATTTTGAAAAGACAATGACTAAAAAGGCAAGAAAGCTGGCTCTTAATGGTCTTTTGACCTTGAAGGTGAAAGAGTGAGTGGTTTCAGGATTAGATCTTGATACTATGGAGCCGAACACAAAAGCTGCTGTTACACTTCTTTCTAAAATGGGGAATGGGGATAAAAAAGTGCTCTTCGTTCTGGATAAAAAAGAAGATGGGGTTGTGAAGTCTTTTAGAAATATTGAGGGGTTGAAATATCTTTTGGTGGATTATCTTAATCCTTATGATCTAATGAGTGCTGAGGCTATTGTGTTTTTGAAGCCAGCACTTGAATTTGTAAATCAGAATTAGTTTATTATTTATGTTTTTGTTTACAACAGTATGACATTTAAAGAGAAATTGCAGAGAAGGGCGAGAAAAAGTGTTGCACAAAAGGCACTTGTAAAGTTTAGTCCTTACGATATTATTCTTGCTCCAGTATTAACTGAGAAGACTTATAAACAGCAAGAGTCTGCTAATAAATATGTTTTCAAAGTGCATAGCGATGCTAATAAAAATGATATTGATGCTGCTATTCAGTATCTTTATAAGGTGACTCCTCTTAAAATCAATGTTGTAAATACTGCTTTTAAGGGAAGAGAGAGAAGAAAGCTTGTAAAGAGAGCTTTCAAAAAAGCGATAGTAACTTTGGGAGAAAAGGAAAAGATTGATTTTGCTGTGTAATTGTTTTCTTTAGTAATTATAATGTTTTGTTCAGATGGCTGTAAAGAAATATAAACCTTATACTCCTTCGAGGAGGTTTATGATTGGGTATGACTTTTCAGAGCTTACAAAAAAAAGACCTGAAAAATCATTAACTATGATGATTGGAAGGACATGAGGAAGAAATAACCAAGGAAGGATAACTTCTAGGTTTATGGCAGGGTGACATAAGAGATTATATAGAATCATAGATTTTAAGGGCTATAATAAAATAGATATTCCTGCAAAAGTTGCTGCTGTAGAGTATGATCCTTATAGGACAGCTAGAATTGTTCTTTTGCATTATGTTGATGGGGAAAAGAGATACGTTTTGGCTTGGAAAGGTGCAAAAGTTGGTCAGGTAGTAATGAATGGTGTGAAAGGAGAAATCGCTCCTGGGAATAGAAAGCAGCTGAAGGATATTCCAGAAGGAATGGCAATCTTCAATCTTGAGGTGACTCCTTTCTCTGAGGGGAAGTTGATTAAGTCTGCTGGAGGATTTGCTACTTTAGCAGGTAGAGATGAGGCCTTAAAGGTTGTATTTGTGAAGATGCCTTCAGGAGAAGTGAGAAAGTTCAATGAAAACTGCTGGGCAACACTTGGTGAGGTTTCTAATGCTGATCATAAGAATGTTGAAATCGGTAAAGCTGGAAGGCAAAGGTGGCTTGGTAGAAAGCCAAGAGTGCTTGGAAAAAATATGAACCCTGTAGACCATCCGCTTGGAGGTTGAGAAGCCCACTCCCCTATTGGTTCTAAGAGAGGGCCTAAGTCATTTAGTGGAAAGCTTGTTTCTGCTGGAATGAGAACAAGAAAGGGAAAGAAGTGGTCAGATAAATTTATCGTTTCAAAGAGAAAATAATCTTCAATTCCATTTTATTTAGATATGTTTTGTTAAATGGCTAGATCTCTGAAAAAAGGTTTCTATGTGAATGAAAAACTTATGAATAAGGTTTTGAAAATGAATGAAACCTGAGATAAGAAAGTGATTAAAGTTTGGGATAGGGCTTGTCATATTGTTCCTGAATTTATTGGATATACCTTTGCTGTGCATAATGGAAAACAATTTGTAAGTGTGTATGTGACTGAAGATATGTTAGGACATAGATTGGGAGAGTTTGTTCCTACAAGAACTTTTAGAGGACATCCGTTCTAAGCTCTCTATCTGAGGTAAAGCTTCAGATTTTGAAACTATTTACTTTACTTGTGTAAAATTATATTGTTATGAGTAATCAGGTTACAGCAACATTAAAATATGCACTTCTTTCCGATAGGAAGCTTAATCTCATTGCGGATCTTGTGAGAGGAAAAAGAGTGATTGCTGCATTGGATATGCTTGAATTTATGCCAAAAAAAGGTGCAAGAGTGCTTCATAAACTTATTAAATCAGCGGCGGCTAATGCTGTGAATAATAATAAACTTCCACTTGATCAGCTCTTTATTGAAAGGATTGAGGTGGGAAGAGGACCTAAGATTAAAAGGGTAAGGTTTGTTTCTAGGTCTAGGATTAGCCATTATGAAAAATATAGGGCATATGTGAAAGTTGTTTTAAATACTAAGTAGTTTGTGAGGATGTGACAAAAGGTGAATCCAGTTGGAATGAGAGTTGGGATTATGAAATCACGACCATCAGAATGGTTTGCTAAGACAAGAAAAATGAATGCTGACTTTTTTGTTGAGGATATCCAAATCAGAGATTTCGTTGAAAAACAACTCGCAAGATCTGGAGTGGCTAAGATTGTGATTAGAAAAACACTTAAAGAAGGAGAGATTATTATTTTCGCTTCAAAAGTTGGTGTTCTTATGGGGAAAAATGGAGAAAGAATTAAGAAGTTAGAAGAAGATCTTAGTAAAAAGTTTGGAAAGCCATTCAAGATTAATGTAAAAGAGGTAAGAACTCCTGAACTTTCTGCAAAGATTATGGCTGAATATGTTGCTTCTCAGCTTGAGGCGAGAATGCCTTATAGAAAAGTAGTAAAAAATGTGCTTGCAAAGGTGATGGAAAAGGGTGCAAATGGAATTAAAATTCAGATTGGATGAAGACTTGGAGGTGCAGATATTGCAAGGAGTGAAAAGTTTATTGACGGTAGAGTATCTCTTCAGACTTTCAGGTCAGATATTGACTATCATTACCTCCAGGCTATGACAAAGTATGGAGTGCTTGGAATTAAGGTTTGGATTGAAAAAGGTGTTATTCCTTCAGCAAAGAAAAAAGGGAAGAAAACTCTGAATCTAGATTAAGAGTGTGCTCAAGATTTCGGTTTTAATTGATCAGTTGTTATTATCATGTTATTGACTCCAAAGAAATGGAAATATAGAAAGCAGATTGTTCCTTCTCTCAAGGGAAAAAGTTCGAGAGGAACTGGTATCTCTTTCTGAGAGTATGGACTCAAAGCAACAACCAGTGGATATGTGACCAATAAGCAGTTGGAAGCAGCGAGAAAGGTTCTTGTAAGAGAAACAAGAAAGGTTGGTCAGCTTTGGATGAGGGTGTTTCCTGATGTTCCAATTACTAAGAAAGGACTTGAGATGCCGATGGGATCTGGAAAAGGAGATGTAGATATCTATGCTGCTCCAGTGAGGAAAGGAAAGGTTCTCTTTGAACTTTCTGGACTTTCAAGAGAATTGGCAGAAAAAGTCATTGTAAGTGCTGCGAAAAAATTGCCAATTAAAGCAAGATTTGTAGCTAAGGGTGAAATTAAGTAACATTTTTATACTTCTAAAGAAGTTATTGTAATGAAAGGAACTGGTTTATTGATGAAAGAGCTTGCTGGAAAGGATATTAAGGAACTTATAGCTATGAGAAAACAGGCTAGACACGAACTTTTTGAACTCAGAATGAAAAATAGTGTAAGGGCTCTTAAGGAAACTCATAAAATAGGAGATCTTAGAGTTAAAATTGCTAGGATCAATACCGTTTTACACTCTAAAGTGAATGCATAATGACAATTATCGGTGAAAAAAATATTAAAGAACTCGTTGGTGAGGTAGTAAGTGATAAAATGGATCAGACTTGTGTTGTTTTGGTGAAGTCTGTAAAAATGCATCCTATCTACAAGAAGAGATTTGTTGTGAGAAAAAAGTACTATGCTCACAATTCAGGGAATAAAGCAGTTCTTGGAGATACTGTAAAATTGAGATTGGTAAAACCAATTTCTAGACTCAAGAGATGGAATATTATTGAGGTCTTATAGTTTTAATTAGTTTTGGTTTTGAACGATGTTGCAACAAGAATCGTTGGTTGTGGTAGCTGATAACACCCAGGCAAAAAAGGCAAAAATTATCAGAGTATTGAAGGGCTCTTACGGAAAAATAGCACATGTTGGAGATAGAGTTGTTGTTGCTATTAAAGATGCTGCACCTACTGCATCAGTGAAAAAGGGGCAAGTAGTTCAGGCAGTGGTAGTAAGAACAAAGAAAGAGATTGCTAGAAAAGATGGTACTTATATTAGATTTGCTGATAATGCAGTAGTTCTTTTGACTAAAGATGCGAAAGGAAATATGAATCCTATTGGTAAGAGAGTTTTTGGACCTGTAGCAAGAGAGCTGAGAGAAAAATATAGACCAATTACAAATATGGCAGAAGAAGTATTGTAATTAGGGTATAAACTTTATTTGTAACGAGATATTCTGATGAAAAAATTGAGAAAAGGTGATCCAGTTATCGTGATTGCAGGAAAGGCAAAAGGTAGTGTTTCTGTAATAGAAGCTCTAGATGGAGATATGGTAACCGTAAAGGATGTAAATGTTGTAAAAAAAGCAGTAAAGGGACAGGGGTTTATAAAAAAGACCTTGCCACTCCATGTTTCTAATGTCGCATATTATCTTGCTGATCAGAAGAAAGCTACAAAAATTGGAATTGAACTTGCAAAAGATGGTAAGAAGGTGAGAAAGGCGAAAGTTACTGGAAAAGTTGTTGATTAGTCATTTTAAATATTTTTGATGGTTTAGCTATGAAAAAATCTGAGTTGTTTGCAAAGCTTAAGGATCATTTGAAACTTAAAAACATCAATCAGGCTCCAAAAGTAGATAAAGTTATTGTTGCTATGGGAATTGGATCTTTGGTGACAAGAAAAGGACATAAAGATTTTGAAGAGTTTGAAAGAAATCTGATTAGAATTACAGGTCAGAAGCCAGTATTGATAAAATCGAGAAAGGCTATTTCAAACTTTAAACTCAGGGAAGGAATGCCAGTAATGTTAAAGGTGACCTTAAGAGGAGAAAGAGCTTATGATTTCTTAGATAGATTCTGTAAGCTGGTGCTTCCTAGAGTGAGAGACTTTTCTGGAATATCTAAGAAGAACTTTGATCCAAAGGGAAATCTTAATCTTGGACTTCAGAATTATAATATCTTTCCTGAACTTGGTGTTGATGATGTAACACTTCCTATGGGAATTCAGCTTACGGTTGTAAGTACGGCAGGAAATCCAGAAGGAACTCAAGCATTACTTCAGGAGCTAGGATTTATCTTCAAATAATATGGTATTTATCTTTATTGTGAAATAACCAATGGCAAGAACAGCATTAAAAGCTAAACAATGAAAAATGTTTGAAAAGAGGTTCGTGAAAGGGGAAAATCTTGAACAGCCTACAAAATATTATAACAGATGCAGACTTTGTGGAAGGTCCAAGGCATATATTAGGGATTTCGGAATTTGTAGAGTATGCCTTAGAAGGTATGCGAGAGAAGGTTTAATTATGGGACTTAGAAAAGCAAGTTGGTAATTGTTTAATTTTATTTTATGAATCGTATCACTAAGATGAGTTATGTTAATGCACCAGTTCACGATTTGTTAATCAGGATCAAGAATGCATATATGGCGAGAAAAACAACCGTAGATGGGGTGGTTTTCTCAAAGTTTAAGGTAAATGTGCTTGAGCTCTTGAAACAATATGGGTTTGTGAAGGATTTTGAAGTGCAGGAAGTGAATGGAAAGAAATTTATTACTCTTCAGTTAAAAAAAGTAGTAGATCCTGTAAATGATATTCCTTCTGTAAAGTTTTTCTCTAAGCCATCTAGGCCTTGGTATGTTGGATACAAGGATTTAAAAACTGTTGCTGGAGGAAAGGGGCTTGGAATTATTTCAACAAATCAGGGGCTTTTGCCGGTGCATGTTGCTAAAGCAAAAAAGCTTGGTGGAGAATTGATTGCAGAAATCTATTAGTCTTTGTGCTATATTGTGCTTTACTATTTAAGTTGCTATCTAAATGTCAAAAATTGGTAAGAAGCCTCTTGTAATCCCTCAGGGAGTAGAGGTAGACTTGAAGGAAACAGTGGTGCAGGTAAAAGGACCGAAAGGAACATTGGATCTTAATTTGCCATACGGAGTGAAAGTTGAAAAAAATGAATCAGAATTAGTTTTTTCTATTCTTGATGACCAGTATAAGAATCTTTGGGGATTAGCAAGGACACTTGTTGCTAATATGGTTGAAGGAGTTTCTAACGGATATGAAAAGAAACTGCTTATCATTGGAGTAGGATACTCAGCAAAAGTTGAAGGAAAAACACTCGTGCTTTCTCTTGGATATGCTCACAAGGTAAACTTTCTAATTCCAGAGAGGATTGAAATAAGGACAGAACAAGATCCAAAAGGTAACACTGTAGTTTTTATCTCAGGAATTAGTAAAGAATTAGTTGGTGAGGTGGCTGCAAAGGTTAGAAGTATGAAAAAGCCTGAACCTTATAAAGGAAAGGGGATTAGATACTTTGATGAGTTTGTGAAGATTAAACCAGGTAAATCTGCGAAAAAATAATAGTGTTCAGTTTTAGATTGTTATTTCGGTATACAAATGAGTTATTTGAAGAATAAACTCCAAGAAAAGATTAGCAAATACTTGAGAAGGAAGAATAAGGTAAATGCTAAAATCAAAGCATTGAATCCTGAATTCAGACTTTTGATTCAGAGATCTAATCTTTATGTAAAGGCTCAGGTATTAGGAGCTGACGGAGTTGTTATTGCAACAACTACAGACAAAGCTGCTTCTGGAGCTACTAAAACTGAAAGAGCTGCTGCCGCAGGTGAAGCATTTGCTGCAGTACTTAAAGAAAAAAAGGTTGAAAAGCTGACTTTCGATAGGAATGGATTTCTCTATCATGGAAGGATTAAAGCTTTCGCTGATGGACTTAGAAAAGGAGGTATTCAGTTTTAAGTGACTATATTGTATTTATCTGTATAATGTATGATGTCTATGAGATCAGAAAAGGACAATAAGAGAGATGTAAGGAGAGAAAAGCCAAAGAAGGAGTTTGAAGAGCTTCTTTTGGAGGTAAGAAGAGTAACAAGAGTTACTACTGGAGGGAGAAGGCTTTCTTTCAGAGCAACAATCTTAGTTGGAAACAAAAAAGGAAAAATCTGACTTGGAATTTCAAAGGGTAATGATGTAGCGAGTGCAGTTCAAAAAGCTTCTCACGAGGCATATAAGAATCTCTTTGAAGTACCTTTGACAAAAAATGATACCGTTCCTTATCCAATCGCTTTGAAATATAAGGCATGTGTAGTTAAGCTTTTGCCGGCATCAGAGGGTACCGGACTTAAGGCAGGTTCGTCTATCAGATCTGTCTTGGAACTTGCTGGATATTCAAATATCCTTTCTAAGATGGTTGGTTCAAACAACAAGCTTAATAATGCTTTAGCTACTATTAGAGCCTTATCAGCATATAAGCATGCGGATTACTTTTCTTCCCTTAAAGTTGCAAAAGTAGAGGAAGAATCTTCTACAAAAGAAGAAAGATCTGAGCCTACTGTTGAGTCTGCTCCTAAAGCAAGTGCCTCAAAAAAAGAAGAGGTTGCTGAAGCCGCAGAAGCTCCAGCAAAGAAGGCAGTAGTAAAAAAGGCTTCAGCCAAAAAGACTGCTCCAAAGAAGACAGAGAAAAAAGAAGACTAATAGCTTTTAACTGTATAAATGTGTTATAATAATGAAACTTCACAGCTTAGTGAGAAGTAAATGACTTACCGATAAACTCAGAAGAAGAGGAAGAGGAAATGCTTCAGGAAGAGGAAATACTTCAGGAAGAGGTGCTAATGGTCAAAAATCAAGAAGTGGACACTCTATGAAACCATTCTTTGAAGGAGGTCAGACATCTATTGTTCAGAGAATGCCTAAGCATAGAGGATTCAAGAGATATTACAAGCTTATTACTCCAATTCAAAATGTAAATCTTGGCTCTCTTCAGAAGGATGAAAGAATTACAGCAGTTGTGACTAAAGAACTCCTCTGGGAGCTTGGATATATTCGTTCTGCTGAGGTTGCAGTAAAGGTGCTCGGAACTGGAGATCTTGAAAAAGCTTTGTCTTTTGAAGGAATTGAACAGTATTCAGCTACTGCTAAGTCAAAGATTGAAAAAGCAGGAGGAAGCATAAAATAAGAACTTTTTTTCTTGATAAAACGCGACCGACCTCGCGTTTTATTCTTTATTGACGTTAATAAAGATTGCTATTGAAAAGGACCAAAGAATCTTTATTAATCAGTTATATTTACCTTTATTTATGAAATGCAATGAAAGCATTAAAAACCTTTAATAAGAAAGTTCGTGAAGTTTTTGGAAACAGAAAAATCAGAAACAAAATTCTGTTTACCATTGGAATGTTGGCGATATACAGACTATTAGTCTTTATTCCTATTCCATTTGCTGATATCACCGCTTTGATGAGCCAAACTCTCAATGCTGGTTCTGAATTTTGATACTTTGTGATGCTCCTTGGAGGTGCTTTAGATAAGTTTGCCTTTATTGCGATTGGAATCTCTCCATATATTACGGCATCTATTATTATGCAGCTTCTTGGGGTGATTGTTCCTGCTGTTGAAGAGCTTTCAGAGCAAGGAGAAGTGGGTCAGGCAAAGATCAACCAATATACAAGATATCTGACCTTGCCATTGGCTTTTTTACAGGGTATCGGATCCGTATATCTTGTGAATAATATGCTTGGAGGAGCAGTAATCTCAACAGATATTACAACAGTTCTTTTGTCTGGATTTGCTATGGCAGTTGGATCAATTCTTCTTATGTGGATTGGAGAGTTAATTACAGAAAAAGGAATCTCAAATGGAATCTCAATGCTTATCTTTGCTTCTATCGTGGCAGGAATTACTCAGCAGATTTCAAGAGATTTCTCCTCATCTAGTAATATCTGGTGACTACTCGTTTTTATGCTCGTAATTGTGCTTGTCCTTGTAGTGCTTTCTATCTTTATTCTCAAGTCAATTAAGGAAATCCCAATTATCTACGCAAAGCAGGGTAAGGCTCAGCAGTCATCTGCACTTCCTATCCCTCTCAATCCTGTGGGAATGGTGCCTATCATCTTTGCAATGGCTTTCGTTTCTTTTCCTCAGCTGATAGCAAAGTTGATTACTCAATTCCAGCCAGCAAACTTAAAGCTTGTAGCAGTAGCCAATCGAATAGAGTCGCATTTCAATATCTATGCTCAAAATCCAGGAGTATTGGCGATTGCTGTATATGTGCTTTTCATCATCCTGTTCACTTTCTTTTATGCAATGATTACCTTTAGTCCTGATAGGATTTCAGATAACATTCAGAAAAGATGAGGATTTATTCCAGGGATTAGACCAGGAAAAGCAACTGCTAAATATATCAATGGTATCTTAATGCATCTCTGCCTTTGGGGAGGGCTCGGGCTAGCAGTTATCGGTATTTATACCTATATTCTTCAGCGGATCCCATTTATTCAATCTCTAGTAGAGTCCGTTGGTTCTTTGCCAGTGGTAGTTACTGGTTCAGGAGTGATTATTATCGTTGGTGTAGTCCAGGAGATTATGAATAAGATCCAGGGAGATCTTGTAATGCAAAAATATGAAGCTTACGAATAGTAAAAAAGAAAAAGCTGACACTCAATTACGGGGATGTCAGTTTTTTTCTTCTCGACAAAAATCCTCGTTATCAGCTAGGAGAGATTCAAGGCATCTACTCAAAAAAAGAAAGCCTGACTCAAAAGAGAGTTCAGGTTTCAATTTTTTATATATTTAGAGTTCAAAAACTTTGTAGCTTACGCCTGGTTTTGGAGCTTGAATCCCTTCTGCAAGATATCTCCTAAACCAAGTCCTTTGCTTCTTGGCAAGGTGATGTGTATTTCTTTTGAGTAATTCTTCCATTTTTTCATAGGTATATTCGTTCAAAAGATAGCCAATTACTTCTTTATAGCCGATTCCCTGCATAGATTGTAGGCTCGGAGCATATCCTTCGCTTAAAAGCATTTCAACCTCATTGACAAGCCCATTTTGAAACATTTCTTTGATTCTTGCGTTGATGAGTTGATTGGTGGATTCCTTATCTCTTCGTAGTCCAATCATCAAAAGAGGATGGCGAGGAGCTTGCTCTCTAAAACTTTCCGTTTTTGTGATTCAAGTACTGTAATAAATTTCCAAAGCTCTAATAAGATACCTGAGCGAATGGGGATGAAGCTTTTGAGCTTCTTCAGGATCAATACGTGAAAGTTCGCGATGAAGAAAGCCAGGATTTACTATTTCCTTCTCTTCTAATTCTCTTCTCAATACAGGATCTGGAGGACATTCAGGCATAGAAAAGTTCTTATAAACTGAATCAATATAAAGTCCAGTCCCACCGACGATAAAAGGTGTTTTCCCTTTTTTGAGAATAGTATCCATTTGTTGATCTACAGCTTGTTTCCACTGCCCAGCTGTATATTGTTCATCAGGATTTACAATATCTATCTGATGATGAGGAATCTTAGCTCTGATTTCTGCACTAATTTTATCCGTCCCAATATCCATCTTCCTAAAGATTTGCCTGCTATCGCTGGAAATCACCTCAATATCAAAAAACTTCGAAAGCTCGACAGAAAGCCTGCTTTTCCCTGTTGCAGTTGCTCATCGAATAATAACGACACCATCAGGATGTCCTTGCTTAAAGCGATCTATCGTATCTTTTGCTTCTCCCAAAATCATAGAAAAGTCCATAACTCTTAATTCCTCTCAAACTAAAATCCGAACCTAGTCTAAGGAAATCAAAAAAAGATACAAGTCAGAATCAGATTTCCTTTCTCTTGATAATGATGAGCATATTGCTACACTCAAAGCACTTTATTTCATTTAAAGCTATGACCGTAATTGTAAAAGTCCAAGATCCAACAGGAAATGAAATCTGATCCTTTGAAGCCGAAGATCAAAAATCCTTAGGTGAACTCGCAGCAATGCACGGAGTGGAAATCCTTCAGTCTTGTGGAACAGGATTTTGTGGGGTTTGCCTGTGCGATGTCGTAGAAGGAGGAGAAGCAGTCGAGCTTAATAAGACGGGCGAACACGTTTTTGAGGTGGCAATGGACGAAGGAAATCATCCAAAGCAGCTTCTTGCCTGTGTGAGTGGGGTTAAGTCTGAATGTTTTTCTGATGAAAAAGATCATACCATTGTGATCAAAAAGCTCTATTAAGCATCGCTTTTACTTCTGCAGAAAAAGATGATTACAGTTCGTTCCAAGTATATCTTGAGAGGGTATCTCGTTATTTATCTTCTCGTGCTGATTTGGTGAATCGTCTTTAAACTCGATCTCCCTTCAAAAGTAGTATTCTTCCAGGAACGCAGATTGAATCTGATTCCTTTCTCGGAGATAATGAAGGCGGGTATGTTGTGGGATGTTATCTTAAACTTCCTTGTCTTTATTCCCTTTGGATTACTGACTGCTTCGCTTTCGAACCCATGAAAAGAGCGAAAAGGGCTCCTCTATGCCAGTATCGTAAGTTTAATCTTTGAAATTAGCCAGTATACCTTTGCAATCGGAGCTTGTGATACGACCGATGTCGTCACCAATACTCTAGGAGCCGGGGCAGGAATGGTCCTCTTTAAAGTTCTTATCCGAATATGCAGAAAAAAGGAAAAAGCTGAAGCTTTCCTTGTATGGTTTGGAGGACTATGTGGTATAGGAATCCTTTCGTTCTGTATTCGGATAGCAATCTCCTTCTAATATCAGATTTACTCTTATACTCTTACATTCTTAATTACCTTATGACTGTTATTAAGTTTGAACAAGCATTTCTTCTTCTTCTAATCCAACAGGATGCTGGAGCCTACAATACTTTCTATCTCCAGACGGTTGATATTTTTTTCCGTTATCTCCAGAGCAACTTCTTTCTTTCTCAAGAGGATTCAGAAGATATTATCGCAGATTTCTATGTAAAGTTCCGAACTGCGGTGACAAAATACGATATCAATCAGTCTTTTTCTGCTTATGTATGGGTGATTTTCAAGAATACTGTCAAAGATGCCTTCAAAAAGAATAGAGAACTCCCCTTTTCTCTCCTAGATGGTGATGATGAAGAGGGAGAAAAGTTTGAAGATACGCTTGTAGACGAGAGTGTAATTGATGAGTTTTTACAGCAAGACTTTGAACTCGAACAGATCAAGAAAGCAATGCAGGAGCTTGACGCTCTTAGCAGGGAAATTATTTTTCTCAAATATATTGAACACAAGTCAAATACAGAAATAGAAGAACAGTTGATGATTTCGCAGGAAGTGATTAGACAGAGAATTTCAAGAGCTTTCAAAAAACTGAGAGTCCTCCTAAAATGCGATGAAGAATAGTCTTTGATTTCCCTTTTAGTTTTATCATACTGGCAATCACAATGAAGTGGTCATTAACATGAGTATGAATTAAAATGTATAAAGAAATGGAAAGATTAGCTAAAAGAAAGAGCTGGAGAACGCTTGTTTTCGCTCTAGGTATAGTGTTTCTGATTGGAGGCGGTATCTTTATCGCTTGTCAAAAGGAAGCTAATGTGGAAGTTTTGGATTCTCAGCAAGATCATGGGGTAGAATATCCTATTCCTGAGGGTGCCGTGTTTTCCATAGATAATATTCACCTCATTAAGGAGGGGAGTAACATACTATGGGAACCTTGGTTTGATACAAAAGGGCAGGGTGATCCTGTTTCCTTTGGGGGAACTAATAGATACTATTTGCCCTATAATATCAAAAATTACGTACAGTATCGTAAATTGCTTGAAGGGGATGGGAAATCCAAATATAATATACTAAGGTATGTTATAGGAACCTATAATCCTGAAGTTGGAGCCTATCCTATCATTAGGGTAGAGTTACCAAAGCCGGCAGATCGCGAATGGTTTGAGAGGTCATATGAACCGATACAAACCTCGGCAGCTAGAACAAGGTCTGCGGTGACGATGACGCTTGCTCGAGCAAGGCAATTCTTTGCTCAGTTCAAGAATCTGAGTTGTGCTGTTAACTTGCAATGTCCTTGTATTCCTTTTCAGTACGCAGCAGATGGTTGTTATGCACGAGCTCATTATATGAGAAAATTAATGGCAGATGCTGGGTATGATTCTCAAAAGATATTTGTCTATGCAACTTTGGGGGCATTGCAGGCAGAGACTAAGGCTGGCTGTTGTCAAGCATGGATGTGGCATGTTGCCCCTCTCGTTGGTGTTGAAAAAGGAAACTCAACAGAGTTGATGGTTATAGATCCCTCATTATTTGATGCCCCTGTGGGTATTAATACTTGGATCAGTAAGATGAAGTCTAGCTGTGCGGGGTATCCACGTCCAAGCGTAGTATACTCAATAAAGCCCGCTTACGTTTATCGCCCTAGTGGAGAACGAGACGATGATTATTCTAAAACACTCACCAAGATGGATGAATATTCAAGTCTTTCGGGGTGTAATTGGTGACTAAAAAGATCACTTCATTGTATAGCATAGCTGGAGAATCTCTGGCTATGCTTTTTTCTTTTTATTATCTTAATTTCAACCACGAAGTAAAAACTTAAACTTCTCCTGATTAATAAAGAATCCTTTTATTTGCCTCCATAAAAAAACATCTCACTGGTAAGAATCAAAGTTCTTTCAAGAGAGATATAAAAAATCATAACTTCAATTTTATAAAATCATAGTTTCAATTTTTTAAAATCATAACTATGATTTTTTCTATTCTCCCTTTCTTTTCTTGACTTTCCTTGGGGAAAGCGTAGACTCCTACAAAGGCATTCAGATTTTTTGACCTTGTAAACTAATAAAACTACTAAAGAAGATGCTGATTTTATTTCTTTATTCTCTTAAAATGCACTATCGTTTCGTCGCAAAGGCAAATCCGCTTGATCAAAGTCATAAGAAATGGTATGCGACTTCGGTCAATACGGGTAAGATTGCTACTAGGCAGATTGCGAAGACCCTTGCTGATAAGTCTTCACTGACACCTTGAGATGTCCTCAATGTGCTAGAGAATCTTATGGAAGAGATCCCCAAGCGGATTGCTCATGGATATTCGGTGCAGCTTGGTGAGATCGGGACGCTCCGCCTGAGTCTTTCAAGTGAAGGAGTAGATGATACCAAGCATTTTAATCCAAGGACCATCAAGAAAAAGGTTGTTTTCCTTCCTTCAAAAGCTTTTAAATCAGAGCTAAAAAACATTTCCTTTGAATACAAAAAGTAAATATATCAGCTTTATTTTCTTATATTTATCGCATGAAAGTTATCGGAATCACCTGACCACAGGCAGCTTGAAAAGGGACCGTTGTAGAATACTTGGTTAAGAAGCTCGGTTTTGTGCATTATTCAGTTAGTGGCTATCTCACGGAGCAGTTACAAATCCAAGGGCAAGAGATTAACAGAGATACAATGAGAGTGCTCGCTGATAGCTTAAGAGCGAAATTTTGACCTGCTTATAGTATTGAACAGCTCTATTCGCAAGCTGAGAAAAATGGGCAAGATGCCATCATTGAATCAATCCGCACTGTTGGAGAAGTGGAAGCATTAAAAAAGAAGTCTGATTTCCTTCTTCTTTCGGTAGATGCGGACCAGAGACTCAGATACGAAAGAGCGATAAAAAGGAACTCTGCGAAAGATCAGATTACTTGGGAACATTTTCAGGAGCAAGAAGCTTTGGAAGCGAATAATACTGACCCTAATAAAGGGAATATTCTCGCCTGCCAGAGGCTGGCGGACATTCAGTTTGATAATAATGGCAGTTTAGAGGAACTTTATGAGCAAATTGATCGTACAGTATGAATGAACGGTTAGCTGCCTTTGCGAAGGAGTGAAACGACCGGTTTACTTGTCATTGCGAGGCGAATGCAATGAGCCGTGGCAATCTAGTTGTAAGCATACTTGTTTAGTGGCTAGATTGCTTCGCTTTGCTCGCAATGACGGATAGTTGGTCATTGCGAGGCGAATATAATGAGCCGTGGCAATCCACTTGTAGGCAGATTGGTTTAGTAGCTGGATTGCTTCGCTTCGCTCGCAATGACGGAGTGGAGTTGGATTGCTTCACTTTGCTCGCAATGACGCATGATACATGAATTTTATTTATTTTATGTGAATGAAAAGAGCCTATGTCTATATTCTGAGTAATAAAAGGAATGGGACTCTTTATGTAGGAGTAACCAGTAATCTTGTGAAAAGAATTTTTGAACACAAAGAAAAGGTTGTAAACGGGTTTTCTGCTAAGTATAATCTTGATTTACTCGTATATTATGAGGAATGGTGAAGTATTGAAGAGGCAATTCAAAGGGAGAAGCAACTTAAAGCGGGGAATAGAAAGAAAAAACTAAGTTTAATAGAAAGTATAAATCCTGACTGGAAAGATTTATCAGAATACTTAGAATAAAATAATTGAACTATACAGTTAGTCATTGCGAGGCGAATGCAATGAGCCGTGGCAATCTACTTGCAATCAGATTGGTTTAGTAGCTGGATTGCTTCGCTTTGCTCGCAATGACGAGGGGTTGGTCATTGCGAGGCGAATGCAATGAGCCGTGGCAATCCACTTGTAATCAGATTGGTTTAGTAGCAGGATTGCTTCGCTTTGCTCGCAATGACAAGTGAGAGAAACTGGATTGCTTCACTTCGTTCGCAATGACGGGTAGTTGGTCATTGCGAGGCGAATGCAATGAGCCGTGGCAATCAAGAATTATCATTTTTATTCCCTTTTCATTCCATGAAAAAGCTCCTTATCACTCTGATTTTTGCCCTTCTTGCCCTGCTGCTTTCTCCAGGAGTGGAGTTTCACTTTGGAGGGGAGGAAAAATGAGCGGAAAAGTCAGATTTTTCATTATCTCCAGATTGGCTTGAGCATATAGAAAATATCACAGGAACGATCGTTCAGATGCCGAATCCAGATTATCTCAAGAGCTACGAAAGCTCCCTTGAAAACAGCCCTACGATTAAGCTTCAAACCTACGAATTTACCGAGAAACATCTCAAATCAAAACTCAAAAAGCTGGCAGAAAACGGCGTGAAGATCCAGATTATGATTGAAAACAAGAAATATCAGCAATTCAAAAATACGTATAAAGAACTCCAAAATTACTTTTCAGGACTGCAAAATATTGAAGTGAAATCTGATGAGCATCTGCCGACTCAGTATCTTCATAGCAAGATTACCCTGATGCAGAGCGGATTTTGGATTCAGAGTTCTAATCTTACCCATTCCACTTTCGCAAAGAACCGTGAACACCTTTTCCGAAGCAAAAATCCAAAAGTCTTAAAAAGTCTGCATACGCTCTTTGAAAAGGACCGAAAAGGCGAACAACTTCTTGCTTCTGATCTACATCCCAATCTTGTCGTTTGCAATCTCAATTGCCGTGCGGTGATTACGGAGTTGATTTCCTGAGCGAAGGAGAGCATTATCATGCAGACCCAATATCTCAATGATCCAGCCCTTTTTGATCTCATTGCAAAAAAGTCGGAAACGCTGAATTTTAGAGCGATTTTCTCCGATACGGAGACCAATCAGTCGCTTCCTGACTACTTTTGAACGCATCAAGTGAGACTAATGAAAAAGCCCTATGTGCATACGAAAATGATCCTGATTGACAAGAAAATCCTTCTGCTTGGAAGTATGAACCTCTCTGCAAATAGTTTAGACAACAATAGAGAAATCTGAATCCTTCTCATTGATCCGAAGCTGATTGAACAGTTTCTTTCTGAATTTAGAGCCGATTGGGAAGCTATAAAACACCCCTCTCCAACATCCAAGAGAGCAAAAAAAATCTAATCTAAAGGCTACAGAGGCTCCTAAAATTAGATTCTTCCATTTTCCCCTAGGAGAAACGATTTTCTTCTGAAGATCATTTTCTGTCCCAAAATTTGCCTTATCAGGATTTCTGATTATACTTAATCTGATTTAGTTATCAAAAAGACTTGATGAAGGAATCGATATTTTTCAATAAAGAACAGCTAAAAATAATTCATTGGTATGGCATAGTATACAAAGGAGTTTTTAGGTATTGAGTAACCACTATAAGCCTTATTCTCTCTTTTATTGCACTTGGATATTTTGTATTTTCCTCTTGTTTTTCTCCAAAGTTTATAGCAGAGGAAGCCCTTTCCTCTTCGACAGAGAGTCAAGACTTCTATGTGGATAAGCAGCAGACCGTTTTTGCTATCTCCGGGTTAACGGCAAAGATTCTAAACGGGAAAATAGAATCAAATACTGAAGGGTTTAACTCAGAAAATAACCTCCTCGAAATGGAAGGGTTGGTTCTCCCAGAATTGACTTCTCTTTCATTTGAAAACCTTGATACCTTCGTTGAGCACCAAAATGATGAAGTTTTCAACGATGCTTATCTAAAGAAGTTTTTTTCATCAGTAATAGAAGCTCCCTTAAAGCAGCAGTTTTCATTCAAAGAAACTGCCAAACTTCTTCCCTTAAGCTGAAGTATTCACGAGTCCTTTGGGCTTGATTGTGTAGAAGGAGCGACCAAGTATTCTTTCGTTTGTAAATCCTATATCAAAAATTTCCTTGATCAGTTTTTTTTGTATAATCTAGATGATATGCATCTAAAAACAGAAGGAAATTCTGAAGAAGGCAGCGAAGATCCAAATACAAAAGGAGGGATGAAAATTTCAGAAGAGCTAACAAACCTTTATAAGCTCCTAAGAAAAAATAAAAATTATCGCTGAAAATTCTGTCAAGGATTGGTGCGTTACGGACAATATGGCGGTATTCTTGATGATCGCTTCTCCGAAATTTTCCATGATTGTGGAAGTGAATATTACAACCAATTCATTACATTGAGAGATTTTTCTGCTTTATCAAGAACCTTAGAATTAGGGTATGCTGATGCAAAAATCTATTCAAGTCAGATTCTCAATGAATACAAACTAATTTCTTTACAACAAGCAATTTATAAGCAGCTTTCAAATACTTCTGATGTAAAATCCTTGATGCAGTCATACTTTAACTTCCTCCGTGAAATTCTCATTAAGGAAAAATCAAAAAATGCTGATCTCATCGGAGCATTCCCAAAAACTTTCACGTATCGATACAATATGAATATTATCGCTCCTTATCTCAAGGATGAAAACTCAAAAATGACGAAAGAAGATAGAACGGCATTAACCAGTCAGCTTCTCTCTCTTAATTATGGAGATAAGATTGCTAATTTTGCTGGTTTACAAGACCAGATCCGTTACGAAATCTCTTCATCAACAGGGACTCCTCATCAACAATCGACTAATTCAGAAAAAGAAGAACAGGACTTAGAGAGATTATTTAGAAGTAGTTATCTTCCTGCTCAATTTACGCTAATTTCAGTGAAGAAAGGTAAAGAGCCTTCAACCCTTCTCGTTCAAGGGGTAGATAGAAGGACAAATCTTACAGTAGAGGCAAAGCTTAAGTATGAGAACATTCTCTTGTCAGTTACTGAGATTAAAGTTGCAAAGAATCCAAAGCTGACTGAATATCTCAACGCATTGATTAAAAATGATAGGCTCTCACTCAATAAGGTGCTAAATTTGATGCAGGAAAACAAACAAATCGCAGAGCAAACACAGCCTTTAGACTTGAGACTTTGTTCTCAGCTCCAAGGAAAATATGGAAGAGAACTTCTTTCTTGTTCTAATACGCAAGCAAAAATCTCTCTTGCTACAGGAACAAGACTTTCTGATGGGACAGTTACGGCGAGCCCATTAGGATATACCTTAGGGCTAAAAAATGGTGCACTACATAAGCTAGAAATCTCAGATAAAGTCCTTGAGACCAAGATATTAGAAGAAATAGATTTTTCACTTGTTGATGCTTCATCGACATTCTATATCATAAATGCTCTCATTGGTTATGTTCCAAAAGAAAAAAATTCTGGTTTCTGAATGAAGGAGCATCTTTTGGTCGCGGATAAGTTCTCAAAGTATCTCGATATTATCCCAGAAAAGGTAATATCTGAGTGATGAACAGTAAAGGTATATTTTGCAGTTGGGGAGCTTCATTTTATCGGAACCTATGATCTGGTTAAAAACGTTCTTCGCCCAATAGCAATTGACTTTGGAACAAAGCGTCGCCCAGTCGTAGTTCAGGATTTTGAGCTAGTATTTAGAGATGATAAAGCGGAAACACTCAATAGTTTCCTTCTCGATCCGGTAGCCTTCCTAAGGGAACTTAATGCAGCACTTGTGGAAAAATACTTTGATAAACCTGCCTCAGCAAACAAGTAATAAAATAACCTACTTCTTCTGTAAAAGATAATTAAGTGCCTCATTCATCTCCAAGAGAGTTTGATTGAGGTTGATCAAAAGAATTGCATTCTGATCAAGGAAATTGCTTACAAGAAAGTTGATAGACGCATATTTTTTCTGTGATTCGAGAGCCTCAGTAGAAAGCACTTGATCTGCTGGTTTTGGAAGCCCAACTTCCGGTTTCTCAATGCTTCTTTCTCTCTTGGTGATTGTATAATCTTCCAAAAGAAGGTAGCGATTCCTCTCATCGCTATCTGGAACCATGCTATCTTTAGTGGATTTATTAAGCTCTTGTTCTGCCTTTTGGAGCTGTTTTTGATAGGTTGTTGTAGTCGGAGCCTTCCTTCCAACACCAGCCACAAAACTGATGTGTTCTCAGAATTTGAATTTTGATTGAGATGTATTGAGAAATTCTTTATTTCTCGTCTTCGTGGTTAGTTCTCCGCTATCATACAGACCATTAATAGCTTTCTGGATTTCTCCCAAGATTTCTTCAATGCTATAAACGATTTTGACGTTACTATTTGCAAGAGTTATCTTGCTTGGAACAGTACAGAACCTTAGTTTAAAGGCTCCCTCTTCCAAGAAGTGAAATTTAGTATTTTCAGGGGTGTTCTTAGAAGAGTAGTCTGAGCAGAGACATTTCAGCTTGCAGACGGCTCTTTCGTCCCATCATAGCTCATCACATTTATTACTACAAGATTCCAGCTGTTTTTTGACATCGGCAATAATAGCAGAATCCGAAGATGCAACCAAAGAGGTTGTATTTTGTTCTACTTCTCCTCTACGAAGAGTAGGAGAAACAGCAGATTTGATGCTATTACTATTTCTCAGGATATCTGTGATATAACTATTGATCTCTTGCGGAGAAAGCATAAGTGCATTAGCACTTGGAAGAACTTGAGAGGGAGAACTCGCTGCAGAGGAAGATTGCTGTTTTGAGGATGATGTACTTTTTGTATTATTTTCGAGCTGATGAGCAGCTTGCTCTGCCTGCTTAATAAGTGGACTTCCAGAGATCGTACAGTGATTTACAAAAGCCACATTCCCCTGCTCAGAAACTGTCTTAATAGGATCATTCGCTTTAATGAAGGCATTAATAATAGAATCTTCACTGAGAGGGAGAATCTCATCTGAAGGACTTTCTTCGTCCGATCCTTGTCTAAGACGACTCAGAGAGCGCGCAGAATTAGTAGTATTAGAAGAGATAGAGGAAGAATGCTGATTTTGAGGAGATCAATTCGCTCACTGAGAAGGGTTTGAGTCATTCCCTTTTTCAGAGGATGATCAAGCCTTAGGTTTTTGTGGAAGTCATACCTTGAAATCAGGGAGCCTATAAAAAACTGTTTCAGGAGCTTCCTTGGTCTCTTGAAAAAAAATAGTTCCAATTTGGCGGATATCTTCCAATAAATCATAAGCAGAGTCTTCAGAATTCCCATTTTGATACCTATCTTTCCCGAGATTACTTTCCTCAATGGTAAGTTGATTTCCTTCCGTCAACTGTCAAAAAGCATACGTAGTATTGATGAGATCATCACAGGCTTTATTAAGATTCGTGTCAGCTTTCCCTTCTATGCAAGAAGTAAGCTTTTCACAGGTTTTTTCATATTCTTTCCTTGTAGGGTATTTTGATTCTGGGAGAGCGCGCCTAAGCTCTTTCGAAAATCCTGTATTAGAAAAAAATAAAATCGAGGAAATATTGTCATCAGAGAGATCACAATTAGCATATTGACTATTCAGAATCTTTTTTGTAGATTCAAAACCATTAATGACAGAAGACAGGCTTCTAATAGCATAATTTTCAGCATTAGTTCCAAAAAGATTCGTAGGAATACCCTTAACCTGCTGGTATTTAGTGTTTTGATAGCTTGTTACCGCTTCTTTCCACTGTCAAAAAAGTTGTGCACGACCTGCTCCTTCAATCTTCCAGGTTGTCGCAGCAGCATTAGCATTCCAAATAATAGCAAAAAACAATAAAAACAGGCTTAAACCAGAGAAAAAATAGGAAATGGAAGAATGAGATTTAAGTTTCGGACTGGACATTTCTGAGTTTATGATAGAGAGTATAAAATGGGGTAACTAGCTTACTAAGAGAGGAATCTCTCAAGCGAAGAAGATCCTCTTGATATGCCAAAAATCCAATATGAATAGGGTAGGTTGTAGCAAGATTTGTGAGGTCATTTAGCGTTTGATTAGTCAAGAAAAAGAATTTTCCTCGATTTTCTTTCAAAAGACTAATTTCATCTTGAGTAGGAAGCTCTATTCTGCTTCTCTGCATAAGTGCTTGTGCATAATATGTCGAAAACATCGTATATCGTGCAAGTTCGTTATAGAGCATATTGATAAAAGGCTTCAGTCATTTATCCGTCTCTCCTAGAGTTCCACAAAGGACAAGATCATAGTGAGGTCCAATCTCACAGGGAGGGAAAGTTAACTCTTTATCCTTTACGTTTTTATAGAGTTCATCGGAGTTGAGAATCTTAAATCCTTTAATCACAGGGACAAAAGCTTTCATTTGTCTGCTCATAATAGAGCAAGTCTGGCTATAATTATGGATTCTATCGGTACAGAAGTGGGGAATCTTATATTTCTCTTCAGCATAGGCATCAATTTTTTTATTCAAAAGATTGCTATCAACGAGCGTATCCTGACTGATTCAAAAAATTTCCGCCTGTTTAAAAGTAAATAGCTCAGAAAATAGTTGAGTAAGGAGGTCATCAGTTAGCTCCGCAACATTACACTTTTCAGTATAGCTTCTTTGGCAGGCTTTATCAAACTTTAACTTCTTGTAAGAGAGCTCTTTGAGGTACTTTTGAGTCTGCTGGTTAAAATACTTATTTTCCAGTCCGTTGGTATTACAAAGAATACTCAAAAAGAGTGATTGACTGCTATCATAACTTTCAATACTAGAAGAAAATCCTGTAGCAAACTGGGGATTTGCCGCCATACAAAAGGACTGAATAATTTGCTCCTTATTCTCAACGTTGATGTTCAGACTTCAGAGTTTTGTATTGAGGTTGGTGACGGCAGCAGAGATAAGTGAGGTCCCCAGCTCTGGAACTACGTCATTCTCGTCTCTATTAATTTGCTGAGCCGAAGCTGGAGCAAAACCTACAAGTAGCCCCATTATCCCAAATAATATCTGCTTCCAAAGAGGAGAGTTCATAAATAGTGATAGCATACCAAATAAAAAGTCTGATTTTATCCTATTGAACGTAGCAGCCTACCGATCATTTATTTTTACATTGATAGGTACAAAGCGTATTAATAGTTTTTCTCAAATTCTTTTCTTTATTTCCGATAGTGTTCATCAGGATTTTTATCAAGTTAGAAAGCTCTCAAAACTGATACGTAAGTGCAAAATTATTCGCAATGTCAGAAAGTTGCTCAGCTTCTTGTCTAGAATTGCTTAAGTCTTGGAGATTTTTAATCATAAGCATATTAAAGTCTCTGTTGATTGGTTCAGGAATTTTATTACTTACTTCCAGTTCTTCTTCAATTGATGCTGGGCTACGACCAAATTGCCTTTTAACCCAAACAAGTGTTTTATTATTATAATAAATAGGGGCAGCAATGAGGTCATTAAAATATTTTGCAGCAGGAGTTTGCTTCTCTTTGCTAGCAGATTTGCGTTTTCAGCGAACAGACTTATCTTTGAGACTCTGAATGGCAGAAGATGCCGATTTGATTCCATTTTTCCAGGTGTTCTTTGATGTCTTTGCCAGTTCTTTTCGTTGTGATTTGGTTTTCTCTCAAAGTGAAATGATAGAATAAGCTTCATCCTTAGTCATTCTAGTAGTATCTAATCCATATACATTTCTAAGGAGTTCCTTTTCTCTCTCCGTCAAATAGGAATCACTAGATTTTCACCTGATATTTTCTTTGATCCCTTTTGGAAGGTTTCAGAGCGCTTGTTTCAATTCATGTCGGGATTGTTTGATGAGTTCCCAGCTTCCCTCTCATTGATTTTTGGTGCTAGTGACGAGTCCTTTCAAATCTTTAGTCAGATTTTTAAACTTTACATTACATTTAAATCAAAGATCCCATCTAACACAATGATAGTCATCATCAAGCTGATTAATCCATTTTTCGTTAAACTTTATTTGATGAGTAGAAAACTTCCTGAGTGGATCTACGCTATTATAGGCTAGAAAATCCTTCATCGCAATATTAAGACTAATCAACATTTTTAGGAGATCAAGATATTTGATTTGACTAGGAAAATTCGCAGTCTGCACAAAAAGGCCTTTTTCTTCATAGGTTTTTAAGAGATTTCTGAGTTTTTCAGTCTGAGAAATAGTCCTCATGATGTTCTCAGTTTTCCCAAGATAATAAAGGGTCTTGCTAAGATTTCGCTCAATATCTAGCAGTTTCATCCAGTCTCTTACAATAGGTCTATCATGGAGGAGGATTCAAAGCCCCAGCGTCACGTCTTGAACGGTCGTAATCGCAGAAAGTTCAAAGAGGTAGATGCTGGTAAGAAGGGAGAGCGCTGATCTTGTATTGGCAATATAAGCCAGTTTAAGGCTTTGCCCAGCTAAACTATCATCAAAATTCTGAATCCCACTCAGTTGTAAAAGCTCATTCGTAAAAATTCCTCCTTCCCCCTTGCTAATCGCTCCAACTACGGTCTCAAAAGGATTTGTTTCGATAAGTTCTGATATTTCTTCCTGAAAATCGAGATAAAGTGCCATTCTTTCGGGTGTCGCAGAGCAGACAGCGGGGGAATCTCCACAGGTGGAAGTTTTTTGCTGAGCAAAACTTGGCTGAGAAAAGAGTACTATCGTGCTTAAAATCATGAAGACAAATTTTCAGCTATTTTTTACCAAGCCACCTTTGATCATAGTATAACACTTGAGAGCTAAAGATACTAAACAGACCACAAACAATATAACGAAGGCACGCTTCAAAATGCCTAGAACAAAAAACTTTTCCTTGCAAAAAGGGATTTTTTCTTTATATACTAAATTCAGATTTTTTATCAAGTAAAAGAAGACAAAATATGGAGCTTTCGGTTTATGATCAACAAATGAAAAAGTCAATCGCCTATCTTGAGCAAGAATTTGCAGGTTTGCAGGTTGGAAGAGCGACAACAGGGCTTGTTGATAATTTAAATGTGGAGACGGAATATGGGGTAATGAAGCTTAATACCTTAGCTCATATTACCGTAATGGATACTACAACATTGAAGATTGAGCCTCGAGATAAAGCAAGCTCAAAACATATTGCTAATGCAATTTACGAGGCAGATTTGGGAGTAGGATTAGATAATCAGGGTTCTCATATTTTGGTAAAAATTCCTGCTTTGACTCAAGAAAGAAGAGATCATATCGCTAAGCAGGTAAAGGCAATGGGAGAGGATACTAAAACGCAAATCAGAGGGATCAGGCAGGATGCGATGACTGAGACTAAAAAGCAGTTTACTGCCAAGGAAATCTCAGAAGATGTCCACAAGGCAAATGAAAAAAATATTGATGAACTTACCAAAATCCAATCTGCCAATGTTGATAACTTGGTAAAAGCGAAAGTAAATGAAGTGATGAAGGTGTAGTTTTTCGTTGAAAAATAAAAAAATAAAATTCTGATTTTTATTCTCTATTAAGCTTAAAAACTAATGAATTGGCTAAGTATCCTATGGGCAGAATTGCTTTATCGTCCAGTTTTCAACCTCTTGATCATATTCCTTGCAATTTTTTGAGGGAATCTTGGGATTGCAATTGTACTTTTGACACTAGTTATTAGACTTCTCCTCTTGAGAAATGCTATAGCTGGAGCAAATATGAGCAAAGGGATGTCCAATATCCAACCAAAAATGCAGGAACTTCAAGAGAAATACAAAGATGATCCTAAAAAGCTTTCTGAAGAGACCATGAAACTACTCAAAAAAGAAGGTGCTGGTCCGATGAAAGGATGCTTATCCATGCTTATCCAGCTTCCAGTATTCATTGGGCTTTATTCTGTAATTAGAAAATTTGCTACGGGAGAAGTTCCAAATGAATGGCTTTATAGCTTCTTCTTCGGCTTTGGTAATCAGTATCTAGATACACAAAATATTCATTCAATGTTTTTGGGGATTGACCTTTTTGAAAAAAATAGTTTAATTCTGACTATCCTCGTTGCTTGCCTAAATGCGCTACAATTCTGGCTTACAAGTTTGGTCCAAAAAACCAACAAACCGGCTGCAATGCCTGGTGGTGTCCCAATGCCAGATATGTCAAAAATGATGATTCCAATGAATATCATGATGACGGTGATGATGGCTTCTTTTGTTTGGTCTTTCCAAGCAGGTGTTGGACTTTATCTGGCTACGACCTCACTTTTCAGTGTGCTGCAGTATACAGTACAGTATCGTGTCCTTCTCAAGGCAAAATTGGATATGCTTTTGCACAAGAATAAGCCAGTGGTGATCAATTAGAGCACAAGACTAAAAATTAGAAAAAATCTGAATATAAATGCTAATCGTAGAACGACTTTATTATACACAGTGAGAAAATGGCGAGTAGGACAAATAAACAGGGAATTGCAAAGAAGAAAGCCCAGCAGGCAAAGCAAGCTAGTAGAGTGCGTGGGAGTAGGAGATTTGACTATCCAAAAAGAAAACTAGAGCTTGAAGAAGCAAAAGAGCTCGGGATTGTTGGAATTTATACCAATCCTAAAGGTGCAACCTACAACCGATTCCTTAGAGGGAGAAAAGTCTGTTGGGAGACGAGGTTGAGAACAGATCCTGATGGATACAGATATATAAGGACGCCAGCAGGAGGTTCAGAAATGGTTTCAGCACCGGCATCAGGATGGACAAGAGGTAAAATGAGAAAAATGATGAGAAAATAAGATGGATGGCGTCTCTTCTAGAGTTAGAAAACATAGGATCTCTTTATCGGTGTTTCGTGAGAAATAAAAAGTTAGAGAGTGTCTGTAGCCCGTTCTCCATAAAATAAGGTAAAAAAAGCTTGAAATAATAGATCATATCCTTACAACTCAAAGTGTCTCTCTAGACACGAGACGGAAAGAAGGCTTTACGGCTTCAAAGGATATGTGACTATGGCGCCCTGACAGAGTGGTCTATTGTACAGGTCTGCAAAACCTCGGTTCATGGGTTCGAATCCCATGGGCGCCTAATAAAACTCTGTCTGAACTGAGCGAACTCTTCAGTTCTGTATAAAGCCCCAATTAGCGTTGGAGCTTTTTTTCATTACTATGCAAGAGACGCAAATCTTTGAGACGCTAATCTTTATCTTATAAAAAAATGCTATGCACTACGAAATAAAAAAAATCTGAGGGATTGACTGTATTTTGGCTCCAATGCAAGAGCTCAATTCGCTTACCATACAAATCTCAGTAAAAGCAGGATCTGAATATGAAACAAGGGAAGAAGCAGGTATTTCTCATATTTTGGAGCATATGTTTTTTAAGGGATGAAAAATCCGAACGACGGCAAAGGCTGTTGCTGGTGAAATGGATAAAATTGGTGCTGAATTTAATGCAGGTACTGGAGGGAGTCAGACTTCTTACTATATAAAGTGTGCTCCTCAATTTGCTGAGGTTGCACTAAGGCTCTTGGCTGATATGATGTTAAATGCACAAATAAATCCCGAAGAACTACACAAAGAAAAAGAGGTAATTGTCCAAGAGCTCAAAATGTATCAAGATAATCCAATGGCTACAGTGCGCGAAAAGCGAGCATTGTTTTTCGTGTGAGAAAATAGTTATGGAAGACCAATAATCGGATATGAGGATACCATCAGAGCCGTCTCTCAGAGGGATTTACTCAGCTATAAAAATTCACTCTATACCAAGGACAATTTGCTGTTTACGATTGCAGGGAAGATTGAAAATCAGCTTGCTGTGGAGGAGCTAATCGCAGAACTTTTTTCCCAGCTCCCTCCAAAAAAAACAAGAAGGAAGCCTGATTTTCAGCGAGAATTACCAGAAAAGAAATCTGATTTTTTCAAAAAGGGTACAGAGCAAAATCATCTCATCCTCAGCATGCCGGGATTTTCTATTGATCAAGAGGAAAAATATGCCGCCAAAATCTTAACGACAATTTTGGGAGGAAATATGTCTTCAAGATTATTTCAAGAAATTAGGGAAGAACTGGGATTGTGCTACTACATTTCCGCAAGCCATCTTTCTAAAAAAGAATATTGAATTTTTATGATCAGATCTGGAATTAGCAAAGAAAAATTCTCGTTTTGACAGCAAGAGATCAATCTTTTGCTTGATAAATTTGTAAAGCAGGGGATTGATGAGGAGGAATTTAAAAACGCAAAAAATTACCTCAAAGGAAGTATTCAAATGGGAATTGAAAGCTCTGACGAGATGGCAGATTTCCTGGCTTCTCAGTGGCTGGCTCAACAAAAAATTCTTACCTTGGATCAACTCTTAGAGAAATATGAAGCGATCAATATCGCACAAGTAAACGAACTTCTTCCGAAGCTCGCAGAATCTCAAAGATGGAGCTTCCATATCGAGTAGTTTAGCCATGATTGCAAAAAATGTGGGGGGTATCCACATTAAAAAGGATGGGAAAATGAGGTGAAGGTAAAGATACAAATGTTGTTTTTGTGGATGAGTATTTCAAAACTCTCTGGAAGAGGGGACATTAATTATAAATTGTAGGATGAATATAGCATTCATAAACAAACTTATAAACAGTTATGAGCAAAATATTGAAAGGATGTCAGAATAATAAGGGTTATAGTTGAGAAATATGTGATAGAATCATGAGAAACGCTATTGATATTAGATATCCCTTATTTTTGAAGATTATTTTGAATAGCGAAATTTAGAAGTTATGAAGGAAAAAAGAATTTATTACGGAAAGAAGTAAAACGAGGAACTCTAGAAGATTATAAATTGTGATTAATGGAATTAGGAAAAGCATGATGGATAACCAAAGCTATTGTATATAATTGAAAAAGGTGCTTTTCTTTTGAAAGAACCAAACAAAAAATGCAATTAATCCTACAAAAAACAAAGGTAACAAGGAGAAAACTATCGTGCTTTTGTGATAATTTTTGATACAAAATTTTTATGTATAGTTATATTTGAGTTTTTAAAGAGAAATAACTTGACTCTTTATAAAAAATAAGTATAGTAAAGATCAAAATAAAGAATTAAATAGTAATAAAGACCAAAGCATTCAAAGTCTGAGCTTTATAAAAGCTTTAATAGGAGTGCAAAAACAATAATGAAAACAAAGATTTTATTTTTCTTTCTACTCTTGATAGTGGGAGTAGGAAATGGATTTGCAGAAAATACGAGTAGAGATTCTCTATTCCAGGAGATAAAAAATGCTCGAACTTTTGCAAAAAACTGGGAGACAATCCCAGAAAGTGATAACGATAAGCTTCTTGCTATCTTGACAGGGAAAACTATCCAGGTTGAAGATTCAAGAATAGCTGTCGGTACTCGCCGGTTTGGGGTTCTATTATTCCAAAAAGTTTATTATACTCGTCATATTTATTATGATGAGACAAATAAGCTTCTCAAACAAGAGATGAAGTTCTCTCAAGAAAAAATGAATCTCCCAGTGGCTTTTATAATCTTTTGTCTTCACGGACTCTTGTTCTTTCTCCTATGCTTACTTACATATACTTTGTATAGTGAGCGTCCCTCAGCTCCTAACTGGATAATATGGTGCATTTTTGTAAGTGCATTTATATATATCTCCTATTATCTAGGGACTCTGTGCGGAATTATTTCTCTCATCTATATTTTCAAAGATAAAATCAGAGAAAGTATAGAAAACTTCCTCCAAAAAAGGAAAAAAGAGAAAAGACAGAAGAAAGATTAACTTTTTATAAATGTCAGCGTTTCATCAGCTATTTTCTGAGTGAGAGGCTGGCATTTTCTCTTCTTCTAGAAATAAAAAACTGACTCCCACGAAGGAAATCAGTCTTTTTTTTATTTCATACTGGAGATTGCCACGGCTTTTGCCTCGCAATGACTACATACTCTGGTGGAAGGTTCTTTCAATCACTTCAAGCTGATGCGCTTTTGAAAGCCTTACAAAGTTCACCGCATATCCTGATACTCTGATCGTGAGCTGAGGATAGTTTTCTGGGTGTTCGTAAGCATCCATAAGCGTTTCTCTCTTGAGAACATTCACATTGAGGTGATGGGCTCCTTTCTTGAAGTATCCGTTCATCATCCCAACCAGATTTTCATTCTGTTCCTCAGCAGTCGCTCCAAGAGACATTGGAACGATAGAGAAGGTATTTGAGATTCCATCTTGAGACTTTTTATAGTCAAGCTTTGCAACAGAGTTGAGCGAAGCGATCGCCCCTGAATGATCTCTTCCGTGCATTGGGTTCGCACCTGGAGCAAACGGTTCTCCGGCTTTTCTACCATCTGGAGTCGCTCCAGTATTCTTTCCATACATCACATTAGAAGTAATCGTAAGGAGAGAAAGGGTTGGAGTTGCGTCTTTGTAGGCTCTATGTTTGAGCAGCTCATCCATAAAGAAAGCCTGAATCTCTTTTGCGATAAGGTCTACTCTATCATCATCGTTTCCATACATTGGGAATTCTCCTTCAGTCTGGAAATCTTTTGCCACTCCCTGTTCGTCTCTGAGAGCTTTTACTTTTGCATATTTGATCGCAGAGAGGGAATCAGCAACGATGGAGATTCCAGCGATACCATAGGCAATATCTACTCCATAATTAGTATCCATAAACGCCATCTGTGCCTTTTCGTAGTAGTATTTATCATGCATATAGTGGATTACATACATGGTCTTTGCATATACTCTCGCAACATTTGCCATCGCTTTTTTGAAGTTTTCTAGCACCTTATCGTAGTTCAAGGTTCCATCTTCATTTTCCACAGCTCCGAAAAGTGAAGCATCCATTACCTGCACTCCTTCATCCTCTTCTTTTCCACCATTGATCGCAAGGAGCAAAGTCTTTCCAAGGTTACATCTCGCACCGAAATGCTGGATTCTCTTCCCGATTTCTTGGTAAGATACACAGCAGGCAATTCCATAGTCATCACCACCTCTTATAGGCCTCATAAGGTCATCGTTTTCATACTGAATAGATGAAGTATCAATAGAAACCTGAGCGCAGAATTTTTTGAATCCTTCTGGCAAATGATCTGACCAAAGCACCGTCAAGTTTGGCTCTGGAGAAGGACCAAGATTGTACAAAGTCTGTAAAAATCTGAATGAAGTCTTTGTTACTTTTGTTTTCCCATCATGGAACATTCCTCCGATAGATTCAGTTACCCAAGTAGGATCTCCACCGAAGATTTCATCATAAGCTCCTGGTCTAAGATGTCTTACAAGTCTAAGCTTCATCACAAAATGGTCAATCATCTCTTGAGCTTCAGCTTCGGTAATTTTCCCTGCTTGAAGATCTCTTTCAATATAAATATCAAGGAAAGAAGAAACATTACCGAGCGACATCGCAGCTCCATCCTGCTCTTTTACTGCAGCAAGATAAGCAAAGTATACCCATTGAATCGCTTCCTGAGCAGTTTCTGCAGGTTTCGTTACATCAAATCCATAAGACTGAGCCATTTCAGCGATTTCTTTGAGGGCCTGAATCTGCATTGAAACTTCTTCTCTGAGTCTTACCTTTGCATCAGTCATCTCTCCTGAAATGGTTTCAAAGTCAGCTTTCTTTTCTTTAATCAAAGCATCAGTTCCATACAAAGCAAGCCTTCTATAGTCACCAATAATTCTTCCTCTTGCATAGTTGTCTGGTAAACCAGTCACAATATGCTTGGATCTATAAAGCCTAGATTCTGCATCATAAGCAGAAAATACTGCATCATTATGATTTTTCGCATAATGGAAAATATCCTTTACTCTCGCAGAAAGTTCAATTCCTCTTTCTTTGAGGGCATTTTCTACGACTCTTACTCCTCCAAAAGGCTTAATAGCCCTTTTCAAAGGTTCATCTGTCTGAAGACCAACGATGGTTTCAAGTTCTTGCTTGATATATCCAGGCTTATGAGAAGTAATGGTAGAAATGGTTTCAGGATCAGCAGATCTAAGTCCATTCCCATCTCTTTCTTCTTTAAGACATTTTTTGGCTTCTTCCCAGAGCTGAGTGGTTCTTTCTGTAGGTCCCGCAAGGAAAGATGCATCTCCTTCATAAGGAGTGATGTTGTCATAGACAAACTTTCTTACATCAATTGCCATGTGTTTGTAGTGATAAACAAAATAAAAAGGCTGACTCTCAAACGCAAGGAATCCTATCTTCCCTGTATGAGTTGCCCCACAAAAAAGTATAGCTAAATAATTTTTATTTGCAATAAAAAAAGAACAAAATGCTCCCCATATTCTACCAATTTAGAAGCAGGAAACCTTTGCAAATTAGGGAATGATTCTCATAATCAAAGTGGCACTTGAATTTTTTGAGCCTTTTTAGTTGACATCATTTCGTGAATCTGTATGATCCACTCGATCATAAACAAAAAATACTATAAAATTATGAAAACCTACTCTGTTAAAATTGAGTTCTCTCGCCCATTGGACTACGATGGACTTTCCGATGAGGTTATAATCTGGGCATTAAAAAGAGATACAAGGAGAAGATTGCTGAATATCAATCTTGCCCACGATGGAAACGTTGCTTTTTGCGGAATCCAGATCCTTTGCTAAGAAGAACCTATGATGATCTATTTTTCGATCCTCCCGTTTGGTATATGGAATTGAAAACAATAGAAGGAATCTACTCTATAGCTGGAGTGAGATTTGATGGAAGTTCCCTCTCCAAGTATATGGAGAAGACGGACTATTTTATTGCTGTGGTATTGATCAAAAAGTAATTAAAAAAAGCAGGAAATCTGAATCTAGATCCTGCTTTTCTCTTTTAATCCTCAGAAATTAAAAAATCCTTTATGGCGAGCAGAGCATTATTTCTTATCCTTATAAAAGAAAAGTCTGAAGCTTCTCCTGGGATTCCTTCAAAACGCTCTAAAAAGAGAAAAACCATCCTATTTCCTAGCATTTGCTAGTGGATAGAGGAAAACCTTCCTCATCTTTCCTCTCTTACAATTCTATAAAGTCGAATCCGAGGAGTTGATTTCCCTTCAGCAAACTTATATGGAGAAAGGAATGCTCCCTATATCCATCTATAAAAGCTTCTAGGAAAGGATAACTTCTTGACTTTTTCGGAAGAATAGCTATCAAGAGGTCTGTTTTAGAGTAATTAGGTAGGAAAATATGAAAAAATATTGAATGCTCCTCTTAATGCTTGGAGTAATGTTCGTGAGTTGATGTAAGATTACCCCTGAGAATGAGAGGAAAACGCAGACTGGAGATGAGATTCAACAGGAAAATCTAACTGGAGAAAACCTTGAAACCTGAGAAACAACGCAAATCGTGGTTATCACAGAAGCAAATAGCTGAGATATCGTGACACAAACGGGAGATAACCTTATTTATAGAAATGAAGTCTATGGATTCCAAGTAAAACTCGGGAAAGCATGGAAAGGGGCACAGATAGCTGGTGTATGGTGAGGGAAGCAGAATAGGTCTACAATATATTTCACCCTTCCATACAAGTATGTCCGAGAAATAGATGAAGAGGCTGTTAATCCAGATAATGTAAAAGGTATGAATCCAGATTCCATAACCGTCTTTAGAGGTAATATTTATCCTGCTGATGTTTACCAGGAGATTGGAGTTTCTAGATGCAAGTATCGAGATCCAGATCCATGCAAAACTGAAGAACAATCAAAAGAAGAAAGAGAAAGTCTAAGGGGAATCACTATAGGACATAATAATAATTTCTACTTTACAGCAAATAAGGATCTTACTCGGAAAATTGATGATCCTCATTATGAGTCACACTATAGCAAGAGAAAGGATGTCTTTGATACGATAGAGTTCTTTGATGTCGAGTAGCAAAAAATCTCTAGGAAAACCTAGAGATTCTTTTTTACCCAATGCAGAGACATTTCGCCTAATACACGGGCATTCGTAACCACCCTTTTACTGTGTGGTTTTCAGGAGGAGAAATAGTCTTCGTCCGATAATCATAGTCCAACTTAGCACCAACGGGCTCATGCCAGTCAGCTTCAGGTTTCCCATCTTCGACAAGCCCCATATTTTGATGTGCAAGCCTTACATAAGTATTTGTTACTTCCATGATGATAGCAACATGTCCATAGCCAC
>ERZ773022.449-NODE-449-length-34085-cov-29.556009_pt1 | contig 34085 bp, 50 predicted proteins | sample MGYA00580839_ERZ773022 | MGnify/ENA primary metagenome ERZ773022 (study PRJEB29015, sample SAMEA2738020) | human oral metagenome | biome: human oral; feature: human-associated habitat; material: dental | place: China | collected 2044 ... | reverse complement strand
ACATAGATTTTAGCAGCCATATATACAAGGTTAGTACGTATCATTACAATTGGCATGGAGAAACGGAAATCCTCATCTTGTTAAAGGGGCGTATTGAGATGAGCTGTAATAGTGAGGTTTTCACAATGGAGCCACTCGATACAATTATTATTTCTCCTCAAGTTGGACACGCCACATTAGCTTTAGAAGAAGATACAACGGCCCTAGTTATTCATGTAGGAAAGGACTTCTTTCAACAATTTGATCCTAATTTCAGTATGTATCAATTTGTGGTTCGATCTGATAGAACGAATCGTTATAATTCGTTCTTTACATCAGTACGACACCATGCAGCTATGATGATGCTGTTAATGGTGGACGGTAAAAGTCCGGCCAATCAGTTGTGGTTAGAGGGCCATTACTTAGACTTAGCTAGTGTTGTATATAGCGAGATTGAGGCCGTTAAGTCTATTCCTTCTAATACAAAGCCGGTTGATATGACAGAAGCTACTTTTGATAAGATGATTGCTTATATTGACGAAAACTATCAGCGAAAAATTGAATTGGAAGATATTGCTAAAATTGGTGGGTATAATGTGAACTATACGTCACAGTTCTTTAAACGCCAATTAGGTGTTTCCTTTTTAGAATATGTATTGCGTTTGAGACTACGGGAGGCTACCGTTAGTTTGGCTAACTCTACAGCTAGTGTGGCTCATATTGCCGTCAATTGTGGGTTTGCAGATATTAAAGCCTTTAATGTAGCCTTTAAAAAACATTTTCATACCACGCCATCAGAATATCGTAAGCAAGCAAAAGAATTGGGGCGTAAAACAAAGTTACATGATTGGAAGGAAATTATCTCTACACAAGAAGAGGATATTATGGAACTATTGCAATCTTGTTTACCGTATCAATCTGAAGTCGCACAAAAGGTTGAATTAGAGGAAGCTAATCAAAAGTTAGAGGATGTGAAAGTTCAGCTTGAAGCTATTGTTAATAAGTTGAAATCATAGTATTAAAGATTAAATACGCTAGTAAGCAAACCATATTATCATAATTTTGTAACTAATTTTAGGCATATATACAATCATTAGGTATGGGCAATTTTGTATATGATTTAATAGTCGCCAAATATCTGTTGAAAGAGCACTACTTTTCGATAAGTAGTGCTCTTTTTGTGCTTGTATATGGGCGAAATTGTATATTTTATATGCGTTGACATATAACCATATAGGTGATTACTTATAGTTTTTTGTACTTTTACCAGCAAAAATCAACTTGTAAATTGGATAGTTATATCCTGAAAAAAGCGTAGAATGAAATCATCGAAAGGAGCTAAGGTTCCGAAACAGAAATGATTATAAAGTTTTAAATAATAAAGTTTATTTGGAGGTTTACGATGAGTACGAAAGAACAACAAGTACAAGAAATGACAAATGTCATTGCAAAGTTCATTGCTTATATGGCTAAAAAGTTGCCTGATGATGTGGAAGCTAAAATTAAAGAATTGGCAGGGGATGAAAAAAATCCATTGGCAAAAACAATTTATGAAACAATGCATAAAAACATGGACCTTGCCTATGAATTAAATCGTCCTTCCTGCCAGGATACAGGTGTTATGCAGTTCTGGGTAAAGGTTGGTTCCAATTATCCATTGATTGGCGAGCTAGAAGAAATCTTGCGTAATGCTACATACCAAGCTACACAAGATGCACCACTTCGTCATAATTGTGTTGAAACATTTGATGAATTCAATACTGGTAAAAATATTGGTCGCACAGCGCCGTATATTACTTGGGATATCGTTCCTGATCGTGATGATGTAGAAATTTTCCCATATATGGCGGGTGGCGGTTGCTCCTTGCCAGGATCTGGTAAAACATTGATGCCAGGTGAAGGTTATGAAGGGGTTGCTAAGTTTGTATTAGACTTGATGACAAGTTATGGTTTGAATGCATGTCCTCCACTTTTAGTAGGCGTAGGCATTGCCACATCCATCGATACAGCTGCTGTTATGTCCAAAAAAGCGTTGATGCGCCCTGTATCCTCCAAAGCTGAAAATGAAAAAGCAGCGTACATGGAACAATTACTTGAAGATGGTATTAATGCATTACATCTCGGTCCACAAGGTATGGGTGGTGACAAATCTGTTATGGGTGTAAACATCGAACATGGTTCTCGTCATCCATCTGTAATTTCCGTAGCTGTAAACGTTGGTTGTTGGAACCATCGTCGCGGTCATGTAGTATTTGATAAAGACGGTAAGTACGAAATTTTATCTCATAAAGGAGTGACATTCTAATGGCTAAACATATTTTGACTACACCAATTCAAGCATCTGATCTTAAAGGTATTAAAGCAGGGGATATTATATATTTAAATGGTCATATCACAACATGTCGTGATGTTGCTCATCGTCGCCTCGTTGAATATGGTCGTGAGTTACCAGTAGATGTTCGCAACGGTGCTATCCTACATGCAGGCCCAATCGTACGTGATCATGGGGATGATAAATTTGAAATGATTTCTGTAGGTCCTACAACATCTATGCGTATGGAAAAATTTGAGTACGAATTTGTAAAACACACAGGAGTGCGTCTCATCGTTGGTAAAGGTGGGATGGGGCCTGAAACGGCTCGTGCTTGTAAAGACTTTGGTGCATTGCACTGTGTATTCCCAGCAGGAAATGCAGTATTGGCGGCTACAGAGGTAGAGGAAATCGAATCTGCTAACTGGCGTGAACTTGGTATGCCTGAAACATTATGGACTTGCCGCGTTAAAGAATTCGGTCCGCTCATCGTATCCATTGATGCAGAAGGTAATAACTACTTTGAAAATAAAAAAGTAGAATACAATGCGAAAAAAGAAGAAGTGTTAGAAGAAATCTATAAACACGTAAGTTTCATTAAATAATCTCATTGTGAGGATTAACTTAATAGGGGGATTATACGGATTTTGTACAATCCTCCTTTTTTGTACCCTTTTTTAGGTATATTACACGTATTGGGAGGTATATATGGATACGAGTGTAATGATAACTCTAGGCTTCTTGGTGTTTGCCATCGTCATGTTTGCGTGGGAGAAAATCCCATTGTCTATTACCGCTATGGTTGTAGCAGTAGGTTTGCACCTAAGTGGGGTATTATCCGCTAAAGAAGCGTTCGCCGGTTTTGTGGATCCAAACGTCTTACTATTTATGGGCATGTTTGTTATTGGTGAAGCCTTCTTTGAAACAGGTGTAGCCGTAGGTGTAGGCAATGTAGTTCATAAGTTTGCTAAAACTGAAACATCGTTACTTGTTGCGGTTATGATGATCACAGGTATTTTATCTGGTTTCTTATCTAATACTGGTACGGCTGCTGTACTAATTCCTGTAATTATCGGTATTTGTAAAAAGAGTGGTTTTAAACAAACTAAATTATTGATGCCTCTTGTATTTGCTGCAGCTATGGGTGGGAATATCTCGCTTATCGGTGCTCCTGGTAATATGATTGCTCAAGCAGGCTTACAACAAGCTGGCTTAGGTTCCTTTGGCTTCTTTGACTATGGTTTAGTAGGTTTACCAATTCTTATCGTGGGTACCATATTCTATGCTACAATTGGCAAACGTTTCTTGCCAGACGCTCCAAGTCATCAACCAGATGGTGCTTTTGAAGGTAATGATGATTATAGCCATGTACCATCTTGGAAGAAATGGACTTCCGCACTTGTATTGATTTTGACAGTTGGTGCTATGATTTTTGAAAAACAATTAGGTGTAAAACTCTATGTAAGCGCATGGGTAGGTGCTCTTGTATTAGTTGCTACTAATGTTATTAGTGAAAGTGCAGCTGTTAGATCTATCGATATGAAAACAATCATGCTCTTCGCTGGCTCTATGGCCCTTGGGGATGCAATGGTTAAAACAGGTACTGGTTCTGTAATTGCAGATATTATCGTGAATAGCCTTGGTGCTAGTCCATCTCCAATTTAGTATAGTGGCACTCGTATTATTACCAATCTTATTCCCGTTCTAATATAATATGGTTTTAGAAGAAGCTTTAAGACAAATTGTGTTAAAGCTTCTTTTTTATGGAAATTATTAATTTATCTGTGCTTTTATAGATTGATTAGAAAAAACAATATACATATAAGTAATAAAAAATTAGACATAATCCATACTTTCACATATAATAGAAAGGTAACGAGTGTACAAATATACATTCACAGTAGACAAAACAGGTGTATATGAGGAGGAATTATGCTTACCGATATTGAAATAGCTCAACAAAATAAGATGGAAAAAATTCAGGTTATTGCTGATAAATGTGGTCTTACTCCTGATGATATTGAACAATATGGTCATTATAAAGCGAAAATTTCCTTTGATGCCATTAAACGTTTAGAGAATAAAAAAGATGGTAAGTTAGTTCTCGTTACGGCGATTACGCCAACTCCAGCAGGGGAAGGTAAATCTACCACTACTATTGGTTTGGTACAAGCGTTGAATAAAATTGGTAAAAATGCCATTGCTGCACTTCGTGAGCCATCCTTGGGTCCTGTATTTGGTATAAAAGGTGGCGCCGCTGGTGGTGGCTATGCACAAGTAGTACCAATGGACGATATTAATTTGCACTTTACTGGCGATATGCATGCCATTACGGCAGCGAACAATTTATTGTCTGCTATGATAGACAATCACATTCACCAAGGTAACGAGTTAGAAATTGACTTACGCCAAATTTCTTGGACTCGTGTGCTCGACATGAATGACCGTGCATTGCGCAATGTAACGGTGGCCCTAGGTGGTAAAGTATGTGGTTTCCCACGGGAAGATCATTTCATGATTACTGTTGCCTCTGAGATTATGGCTATTTTGTGCTTGGCGAAGGACTTAGAAGATTTGAAAGCTCGCTTTGGTCGCATCGTGATTGGTCCAAATCTTAAAGGTGAACCAGTGTATGTACATCAACTCGGTTGTGAAGGGGCAATGGCTCTTCTCATGAAAGATGCTATAAAACCGAATCTCGTGCAAACATTAGAACACACACCAGCTATCGTTCATGGCGGTCCATTCGCTAATATTGCTCATGGTTGTAACTCTGTGGTAGCTACAAAATTAGGCTTAAAACTAGGCGAGATTGTTGTAACAGAGGCAGGCTTCGGTGCTGATTTAGGGGCTGAAAAATTCCTCGATATTAAATGTCGTTATGGTGATCTTTTCCCTAATGCTATCGTAATTGTAGCTACTTTGCGTGCCCTTAAAATGCATGGTGGTGTACCAAAACAAGAGTTAAATACGGAAAATGTAGAAGCTGTAACAAACGGTTTTAGTAATTTACGTAAAGCTATTGAAAATATGCGCTTCTTCGGTGTACCTGTGATGGTTGCTATTAATAAATTTGTTACTGATACGGATGCAGAAATTGCGGAGTTAACACGTTTATGTAATGAATATGGCGTGCCTGTAGAGCTCAATGAATGTTGGGAAAAAGGTGGCGAAGGCGGTATCGATATGGCGAAACGCGTTGTGGAACTTGTAGAAGGCAGCGAACCAACACCTACATTCGTATATGAATTAACAGATAGTATTGAAGACAAAATCGGTAAAATCGTTCGCACCATTTATGGCGGCGACGGTGTTACATTTGATGGAAAAGCGAAAAAACAAATCGCTCAACTAAAAGAGTGGGGGCTAGATAACTTACCAGTATGTATGGCGAAAACCCAATATTCTTTGTCTGATAATCCAGCATTATTAGGGGCCCCAACAGGATTTACAATTAATGTAACGGATATTCGTGTTGCTAACGGTGCAGGATTCCTCGTATGCCGTACAGGTGATGTTATGGTTATGCCTGGTTTACCTAAACGTCCTGCTGCACTTAACATGGATATTGATGCAGACGGCACTATTAAAGGATTGTTCTAATCATATGTTATTGTAATTGATATAGTATTTGTATTGACATAGTATACAGAGGGGGCAATGGCCCCCTTTGTTATTGAGGAGTATATATGGATTTATTGACGAGTTCTGTAAAAGATTTTGTAGCGGCAACCGCATCAAAGGAACCTACTCCAGGTGGCGGTGCTATTGCAGCGTTGACGGCAGCTACGGGGGCAGCATTGGCTGAAATGGTAGCAAATTTAACCTTTGATAAAAAAGGTTACGAAGATGTGCAAGAGGAGATGCATCTTTTACAACAAAAAGCAGAGGTTATTCGTGAGAAAGCGCTTTCACTAGCACAAGCAGATGCTAATGTATTTAATTTGTTTATGGATGCCTTGGCATTGCCCAAAAATACGGATGAAGAAAAAATGGCGCGTACTGCTGCGATTCAACAGGCATATAAGGATGCGGCTAGTGTACCTTTAGAAATAGGCATGATTAGTTATGAAATATTTGATCTTGCCTATATTGCGGCTACGAAGGGTAACCAAAATCTCATTACTGATGGTATTATTGCAGCTATTAATGCAAGAGCTGCAGTAAAGGCAGCCTTTTTAAATGTGCGTATCAATATATCTGGCATTAAGGATGAACGCTACGTAGCTGATTTAAAAGCGCAAATGACTCAAATTGAATCTGAATTAGATGAAAAGGAAGCATCCATTTTAGCCTTGTACAAATAAATGGACGATAACATACTTTTATAGTCTTAATGTTCGGAAAATATAAAAATAGAGGGCCTTAGAAAATAAAATTTCTGAGGTTTCTCTTTTTCTATTGTTAAAATCCGAATAATAACGTAAGATATAAGTGTAATGTTTGTAGTTTAGAGAACAGGAGACCATTATGTCAGAACAAAACAATACTGTTGACTCTATGTTGCCAATACCAAAGCTGTTTGCCTATGGTTTACAACACGTATTAGCAATGTATGCCGGTGCTGTAGCGGTACCAATCATTATTGCGCAAGCAATGCATTTGCCTGTAGAGGATTTAATTCGACTTATTACAGCGGACTTGTTTACTTGCGGTATTGCCACACTTATCCAAACATTAGGGTTTGGCAATATTGGTGGTCGTATCCCGATGATTCAAGGTGTAACCTTTGCCTCTGTTGGACCTATGGCCATGATTGGGGCCCAACATGGTATGACCGCTATTTACGGTGCCATCATCATAGCCGGTATTTTTACTTTCTTAGTAGCACCATTTTTTAGTCGTTTGATTCGACTCTTCCCACCTGTTGTAACAGGCACCATTATTACAATCATTGGTATTAATCTCATGCCTGTAGCTGTAAACTGGATGGGGGGCGGTGTAGGCAATCCGCAGTTTGGTAGTCTTACCAACATCGGTCTTGGGTTCCTCACATTCCTAATCGTTATCTTTACTTATAAATTTGCCAAAGGTTTTCTTGGTAACCTTTCCGTTTTAATTGGTCTTATTGGTGGTACGGCTATTGCTTTTGCAATGGGCGTAGCTAATTTTGCTGAGGTTGGCAAAGCTCATTGGGTGGCTATGATCGAACCTTTCTACTTTGGTATGCCGACATTTGATTGGGCATCCGTACTTTCCATGGTAGTCGTTATGCTCGTTGTTATGGTTGAAACAACTGGCGATAGTATTGCTATTGGTGAGATTGTAGATAAAAAAATCGGTCGCAAGGAATTGGCATCCATTATCCGTGCCGATGGTCTTTCCACTGTTATTGGCGGTATCCTTAACAGCTTCCCATATACAGCATTTGCTCAAAACGTTGGTCTTATCGCTGTAACACGCGTTAAAAGCCGCTTTGTAGTAGCTGCATCTGGGGTAATCTTAATTTTATTAGGTTTATTCCCTAAATTGGCTGCCGTTGTAGCAAGCATTCCAAATTCAGTGCTCGGCGGTGCTGGTATTGCTATGTTTGGTATGATTATTGCTAGCGGTATCCGTTCTCTTGGTAAAGTTAATTTTGATGGTAATCAAAACTTGATGCTTGTTGCTATTAGTATTGGCGTATCCATGATTCCTATTGCAGCACCAACATTTTATGCACATTTCCCTGCATGGGCTCAAATTATTTTGAAATCTGGTATTACCTTTGGTAGTATCATGGCCATCCTCCTTAACCTATTGCTTAATGGCGTAAATAAGGGTGATGAATTTAAAGAAATGGGCCGTCGTTAATCGGCTTTCACCATTATTCATACGAAGAACTCTACTCATAATGGGTAGGGTTCTTTTCTTGAAAGTAATAATCCTAAAATAGTGACTAAACTCACAGGGGTTACACCTATATACTATGGTATAATAAATTGATAAATTTAGATGATTTGTTCCCATAAGAAGGGAAGGAGTTTATGGCTGAAGGTAAGATTATTGCCATCTCCATTAGCGAGAAAAAAGGGCAAAAGAAACATAATATTGAATCTGCCAATCTCATCGTAGATCACGGCATGGAAGGCGATGCACACGCAGGTAATTGGCATCGCCAAATTAGTTTACTCGGCATTAAGAGTATTGAGCATATGCGCGATAAGGGGGCCGATGTAAAACCTGGTGATTTTGCTGAAAATATCACCGTCGAAGGTATTGTATTGTATGATTTACCGGTCGGTACAAAGTTACAACTAGGTCCTGAGGTGTTATTAGAGGTCACACAAATTGGTAAAGAATGCCATCAGGGCTGCGAAATTATGAAACAAGTTGGATCTTGTATTATGCCTACGCAAGGAATTTTTGGTAAAGTTCTAAAAAATGGTACAATTAACGTAGGTGATGACGTATCCATTATTAAATAAGGATGTAAAGAGGTGTACTATGAAGGACGCATGGGGCCGAACAATTGAATATGTACGTCTATCTTTGACAGATGCGTGCAATTTTTGCTGCCCTTATTGCAGACCAGCAGAGATTACACCACAAAGCCAACATCAACTACTATCTGTAGATGAATGGATGACTATTTTAGGGGCATTTCATCAAGTGGGGGTGAAAGCTGTACGCCTTACTGGTGGTGAGCCGTTATTATATCCTCATATTGAAGAGTTATTAGCACGTATCAAGCAAACCGGATGGTTTGAAGATATATCCATGACTACTAATGGTAGTTTATTGGCACCGCGGGCTAAGAAATTGAAAGAACTCGGTTTGAACAGAGTCAATATTAGCCTTGATTCCCTTGATAGCGATGCTTTTGCTCTATGTGTGGGCAAAGCTAACCAACTCGACTCCGTTCTAAGTGGTATTCAAAGTGCTATTGATGCAGGCTTTATTTCTGTTAAAATTAATACTGTGTTATCCCGACATTGGACTGATGATGAAGTTCACGATTTGTTACATTACGTAGAAACTTGGCCTGTGATTTGGCGCTTTATTGAATATATGCCATTTCAGGGGGATGCGTTTCATGGACCGACCTTCGATGAATGGAAGGCTCAATTAGAACGTGTCAGCGGTGGTATCCTTACCGAAAATCATGGTGTGTACGGTTTTGGACCTGCCATGTATTATAATTTACCGAGTGGTAAGGAGATTGGGTTCATATTCTCAATGTCTCATAGTTATTGTGATACATGCAATCGTGTTCGTCTTACTTCAGATGGTCAAATGCGACTCTGCCTTCTACGTGATGATGAGGCCGATTTAGTATCTCTTGTACGTCGAGGACTAAGTGAAACTGAACTCGCCAGTCATATTGAATGGGCACTACAACGTAAACAAGAACGTCATGATGGTGTTACAATGGATCAACCAGAACGCCCTATGTGGCGCATCGGAGGATAGTATGGGATTCTTTGATTTTCTGAAACCGAGAAATAAGGAGTTTGTCGAATCCTGTTGGCCTGGTGGTAAAATGTTGCAAGTCCACATGGAATACGATACACAAAAACTTATATTTACCTATATAGGCCGTTATGGATTACAATTTAGAGTGCCTAAGGCTGATGTAACCGACATTATTGTGAAAGAAGTAAGTCGTACTCATAGTGTCATTCAAATTTACCAAGGCGACGTATGTGTGGGAACCACGGATATCATTCCTACAGAGGCTTGTGAAACGATAAAGAATTGGATGCTAGAATTCTAATATCCTATGTATATAGATATGGTATAAATCAAATTGATATATTTTATGGGAATGTAATAAATATTCTTTACATTCCTATAAAATAAGCATATAATAATTCATGTCATGGACCACTAGCTCAGCTGGCAGAGCACCTGACTCTTAATCAGGGTGTCCAGGGTTCGAACCCCTGGTGGTCCACCATATCGCATGAGTGCGAACATTCAATGACATGCCCCTTAAACTGGGGTAGGTCATTGCTATAATTAAATACAATTTCAACCCTATCATCAAATATGGTGGCTTGCTTTATAAAAGTGTCAATAATGCTTGCTCTACCTCGTTTAGTGGTAGGGTTTTCTTTTGCCATTTTGGTTAAAAAGAACTCAATATGTTCCTTTGTTAGCTTGATATGATTTGCCGATAATTCGTGGTTCGTACGGCGTGTCATTTGGTCTTGTAACTCCGCCTCAGCTTTTTCAATTTGAGATTGCAGAGTGTCAGATACAAAACCTTTTGCGATAGCTTTCATATAATTATCCAATTCCGATTGCAATTGTTTGATGCGATCATTAATGGCTTGTAATTCTAATTCGTTTGTACTCATCATATCTTTATTAGCTTTAACGGCTAACTCCGCCAATTGCTCGATTGTGTTAGGCTGGTTAAGTATCTCAAGCGTTCTATTGATTACAATATCCTCAACTAACTCACGTTTTAGATTTGGAGCATCGCATGAATGGTGTTTTCGTCTGTTATTGCAAACATAATAGTAATGCTTTTCGCCACTACGAGAAGTTGCTGTAGATCCTACGTAGTGAGCGTTACACTTTCCACAGTATAATTTACCGCATAGATTGTAAAACTCGCTCCTAGATGCCTTTAATTTAATTCTACGGCTATTGTCTGATTGCACTTTTTCAAATATTTCCTTTGTAATAATAGGTGGAATAGCATTTTCTATTACAATGTTATTCCATTCCATAATGCCGATGTATTTCTTATTGCTTAAAATTCGTCTAATGACAGCATACGAAAATTTACCGCCTCGCTTGGATAAATACCCTTTAGAGTTTAAAAACGAGCATATAGAGGGGATAGAGTGTTTTTTAAGGTACATATCGAATATGGTTTTTACTATTTTTGCCTCACGCTCATTAATAATGAGGTGGTTATCATTGGTTTTGTCATATCCTAGCGGTGTAGGTGTGCCGTTCATCTTGCCTTTGAGTGCATTTTCCGTCATTCCACGTTTTACCTTTTGAGCCAACTCCGCACTATAATATTCAGCCATGCCCTCTAACACGGATTCTAGGATAATACCAGCTGGGTCGCTACTGATATTTTCTTTTGCACTTATAACCTTAACACCATTACGCTTTAGAATGGATTTGTATACGGCACTATCCTCACGGCTACGGCTGAATCTGTCCAGTTGATACACTATGACATAATCGAAAGTATGACTTTTGGCGTCATCAATCATTTGTCTGAATTGTGGTCTGTGGTCTGTACGTGCAGATAGTGCTTTATCTGTGTATATGTGCGTGATGAGTATACCCTCACGCTCCGCATATGCTTTACATTCTCGTATTTGCCCTTCAATGCTTTCATCTCTTTGTTTATCGGATGAATACCTAGCATAAATTACACCTTTTGATAATTCCATAGCTAATCCTCTTACAAATAAAGCCACCTGTGTAGGTGGCTCTTTTTTATTAAAATATTCCATCTAAAACATTGTCATACCAATGCTTTTTCTTTTCTTGTTTTTGTTCTTGTTGCGTATCTATTGTTAGTGTTCTAAGTGTATCGTTTTGTGCTTGCCAACTTTTCAATGCTTCCTTTGTACCTTCATCTACCTTGTGCAAATCGTCCATTTCTTTCTGTGTCATGGAAATTGTAGCGTTTAGAAAATCCTGTTCGTCCATTAATTCAGATGTACCATCGTCATAATGCACTAAAACTTTTGTTCCATCTAATGCTTTAAACTCTTCATGAGATACAATATCTTTTGCCATTGCGGTAGTAGATAGTGCCAATAATGCAGTTAATAATACTAAAGTCTTTTTCATTCCCTTATCTCCCTTACTTGAAATGATGGTAAAAGTTAATATCATCTGTTAGATTTTCATCTTTTAGATCATACCTCCTTACCATTTCTTCTACTAAATTAACATGACTATCTAAATAGAAATCATCATTGATGATGTGAGATAACTCATGCCGTATTTCCTCTTTCATTTTATCATTTGATAGGTTCTTATTCACATATATATTGTGAGTATCTATATCTTCCGTTTCCTCGGATATAGCTTTTACACTTGGTAAATCACAATAGATTATATTCACAACCAATACAACACACTCCCTATTTATGGTACCCACGCTTTGAGGGGTACCATTATTTATTTTTAGACTTTAAAAACTCGATATATTCAACTGCTTTTTGCATATCTTCTTTTGATATGTCTTTTGCAGCCGAAAATAATAACCTGGCACCAGGACGAGTGCGTAACATTTCAGCGTACTCAGCTGTTTCTTTGTCTACATAATATCCATTTGGTACTTGCATTTGTTGAGTATCATCTATTTCATCATCTTTCCCTGTTAGATATGAAATTGATACACCTAAATAATCAGATAGTATTTGTAATTTATCAATTTTAGGTTTAGACCTACCTTTTCTCCAATCAGCTAATGATGCTTGCGATATACCTGTATCTTTTGACACTCTATAAGCCGTTAATTCCTTTTCTTTCATTACCTCAAATATGCGGTCATATGCCATTTTACCCACCTGTTTATAAAAAATTAAAAATAAACCTGTGTTCTTTAACAATTTTTATTTTGAATTAATTGAATTAGTAGCAAATGTGTAGTACTATGTAATCACAGGGTAACGCAAATACATAGCAATGTAAAAGCGTTGCATATACTAAATAAATACTTAGTAATGTAATTGTAGCAAAAAGAGAGGTGATAATCAATGAATTTGCAAAAAATCAAGCAACTTATGAAAGACCAAGATATGACGGCCTATACGTTGTCAAAAAAAACTGGTATTTCACAGGCTGCAATAGGCCAATGGCTGAATGGTAAAAATGGGGCAAGTGTTACAAGCCTTCAAAAATTGGCTGATTATTTTAATGTTCCGATTGCGGAACTAATTAAAGAGGAGTGATTCATGAACTGGTTTATAGAGGCAATTTACGAGTTTTACGAAAACCCAAACAATCTAGCCGAGTTTGAAGAATGGAGAAAATCTAAAGGAAAGGAAAAAGAAGATGAACATCTATATGGAATTCATCAGAATGGCGAAATCACACATCGCAACAATTGAAGAGTGTGAAAGGCTTACGGATAGCATTATAAAGTCTGCTAGAACATTTATCATAAACGCTGAAAAATGGGATAGCAGTGCTGGCGTACCAGTTGCAAAATCGCTTTGTAAGCGACTATTAAAAGAAATTGCAGACAGTAATGTTGATAGTGAATTGTTGGAACAGTTAAAAGATGAAGGTTCTGAACGTCTTTGCAACGTATGGAAGAGGTGTAAACGTGCTTAAAGTAGTATGGATATTAAGAATAGTGGCGTTTCTGATGATAGTCGGAACGATTGGTTCAATAGAAATCAACAGAATCGACTTTTATGTCGCATTCTTGCAAATTATGCTTGGATTTACATTATTAATTCTCAGTAATTATTGGTATAGAGAAGTAAAGTTTTATGGAAAAAGAAAAGTCCGCTAATCATGGCGTAGGAAACCATAGCGGACTTAGTAGAGTGATTATGAGATTACTCTACTTGTATTTTAACACAAAACACAAGGAGAAATAAATGGAAATTAATTTAACACCAATTGTTAGCAAAAATGAACAAGTATTCAAATGGAACAAAGATGAAATCAAAACATACTTTGAGGCACAACTTGAGAAGTATAAAGGACTTGTAGTTACGGAAGATAACTATAAAGAAATGGTAAGTGCTAAAAATGAAATCGTTAAATACAGAACAACACTTGATAAATTCTGTAAAGAGAAAAAACGTGAACTCAAAAGACCGATTGAGTTGTTTGAGGAAGAAGTAAACGAAGTATTAAAAGTTGTTTATGATGCAGAAAAGCCACTTGCAGAACAAATCACATACTTTGATGAAAAAGAAGTACAAGCAAAAACAGAAACCATCAACAAGTTTATTGAAAAGATGGTTGAAAAGTATAACGTTCGTGCAGAATATGCGGAACAACTACAACGTGATAAACGCTGGTTAAATAAAACTGCAAAGATGAAAGACATTGAAATCTCTATTGAGGGAATGATGATCGAAATTGCTAAACGTCAACAATCTGATGATGATTACAAACAAATTTTAGCGGAAAAGAAAGGCATGATTGAATTTGTTGTAGATACCTGTAACCAACAATATGATTTGGTAACACCAATAGGCTTTCAAGAATGTTGGTTAACTGTAAAAGATATGCCACTAGATCAAGCACGAGAAGTTATTAACGCAAAATTCACAGAACGTAGTGAAATGGAACTTGCTGCTAAACAGTCAATAGAAACTAACCACTTTGAAAACGAGATTAAGGAAGTTGGAGAAGTGAGTGAACGTGCTACAGTTAAAATTTTTAATTTGAACAATGAAGAATTAAATGACGTTATCGCATTCTTGGAAATGCGTGGATATGAATACGAGGTGTAAATGGATAGTAGATATACAGCGGTTTCCAAAGTGCCTCAATCAGCGTTAAAAATGATTGAGTTTGGAAAACTAAAAGGCAAGTTTGATATTAACCCTCAATGGAGATGGGAAATTCTAACCGAAACATATGGAATGTGTGGTATTGGTTGGAAGTTTGAAATAGTTGATATTGCTCATGTTCCTGTAGAGGCAACAGGTGAAACTATGCTTTATGTAAAGGTAAACCTGTTTATTAAAAATGGTGATGAATGGAGTGAACCAATCATTGGATATGGTGGTGATTTCTTGATTGAAAAAGATAAGAACGGTATTCATGGTAATGATGAGGCATTCAAAATGGCGGTTACAGATGCATTAGGCACTGCAGCAAAAATGATTGGTGTAGGTGCTGATGTTTATCGAGGTTTGCAAGATACGAAAATCAATGCAACAGCAGAAAAAGAAAAGAAAGAAAAAGAGTATGACCCTCACAATGCATATGCAATTGTATTGCAAACTGCTGATAAACATGGGATTAGTAAGGAACAACTAAACCAACAACTCACAAAAATGTTTGGTGTTGGAGTGATCGATAACATTACGAGAGACCAAATGTCTATGCTTTATGACTGGGTAAAAGGTTATGAAGTTAACGGCTAAAGGAATTGAATTACTACGCAGTCCTATGGGTGTAATGCTAGTGATACCAGCACCGCACGATAACGATTTATCGAAGATAAAACCAGATAAAGAATACGATGTTGAGATAAAAGAAAAACGTAAACAACGTAGTCTAACTGCAAATAATTATATGTGGCTTATATGCCAAAAGATTGCAAATGTTTTAAGCAAACATTCTTACACATCAAAAGATGATGTGTATAGAAAAGCAATATTAGATAGTGGAGCGTTTACATATGTTCCTATTCGTGAAGATGCGGTTGATAGATATATTCAAGTGTGGCAGTCAGGCGGAACTGGTTGGATAGCGGAGGATGTTGGTAAATGTCAAAATCTTGATGGTTTTCATAACGTTAAATGCTACCACGGTTCATCAGTATATACAGTTGAAGAAATGCGACGACTGATTGATTGCTTGGTTGATGAGTGTAGCCAGCTTGGAATAAAACTTGATGATAGTGATTACATTCAATCTCTAGTTAAGGAGTGGGGGAATGAACAAACGGAAAAGGGAAGATGATAAACTCTACAAAATCACAAGACCGAAAGCTATTGAACGAGATAGTATAGATGGCTATCCATGTTGCGTAATATGTGGAGCGCCTGCAACGGAAGTGCATCACATATTGCCTAGGGGTAGAGGTGGAACAAGCGAATTAACCAATCTAGCATGCTTGTGTAGATATTGTCATGAAAATTTAGCACATGGAGTATTTGCCAAAGAAACAAAATGGAAGCTAGAAACGATCATTGAAGAAAGGACGAAACGATATGAAGGGAATTAATGTAGTTGAATTATATGTATTTAAACGCATTGAAAAACTAGAACAAGAAAATGGTAGTTACAAATTACACGAAAAAGAAATTGCGGAACTAAAAGATGTACTAGATGTAATACATCACGTTAATCACGCTAAACAAAAACAAGATGTCAATAAAATTGATGCATTTGTTTATAGCCTAAGCAAACTTAATGAACTTTTGGCGGATGCGGAAGAAGATTAGCCTATGAGTGAACCGAAAAGATACTTTTGGTTGAAGTTACACAAGGACTTTTTCCAACGTAAAGAAATCAAAAGATTAAGAAAGATTGCAGGTGGTGATACCTATACAATTATCTATCTCAAAATGTTATTACGTTCAATTATGAGCGATGGAAAACTTTACTTTGATGGACTTGAAGATGATTTTGCATCAGAACTTGCATTAGACCTTGATGAAAAAGAGGAAAACGTGCAAATCACTATACAATATCTACTCAAAAGCGGATTGCTTGAAATGTGTTCTGACGAGGAATATTACTTGCCTGATACAAAAGATAGTACAGGGTGCGAAACTGCTGCAGCTAGCAGAATGCGTAAGTGCAGAGCAAAAAAAGAACAGTTAAAGTGTAACAATGTTACGCATATGTTACAAAACGGTTACGGAGAGATAGAGAAAGATATAGAGATAGATAAAGAGTTATATAAAGAGAAAGATATAGATATAGATACTCTATCTTTATGTAAGCAAAAAACTCTAATTCACGATGCATGGGAAGATGCTTTTGACTTGATAACTGCAAACGTAAAAAAATCACTAGATAATCTTGTAGATGAATATGGAGCAGTAATTACGAAACAAGCTATTCTCGATGCCAAAAAGCAAGGTAAATCTCATATCAAGTATGTTGAGGGTGTTTTAAAAAATAAGATGCTTGAAGAAAATATTCCTGCAAACAATCCGAAAAGAAAGCGATTTGTTAAACCAACTCTATCCGAGATTGAGCAGTATTGTATTGAAAGAAACAACAATGTAAACGCTGAACAATTCTTTGACTACTACGAAAGCAACGGCTGGAAAGTCGGAAAGAATTCCATGAAAGATTGGAAAGCGTGTGTGCGAACATGGGAAAGAAACGAATACAGAAAGCCTAATTCTAAAAAAAATAGTAAGGAAGATGCAATCAACGTAGTAAGGGAGTTGATGAATGAGTATGCAAACGAACAATCAGAAGACGACAACAGCGTTATCGATGTTACAGATAGCGTGGTCTACTGATATGCCAAAACAACGCATGAAATTATATGTATCGATGCTTGCTGATGTAAACCCTGTTACCTTAGAGCAAGCGGTAGCTAACTTAATTAATAAGTGTAAATTCCTGCCAACGATTGCAGAGATACGTGAAGAATGCACTGCATTAAGTGCATATGTGAATATGCATGATGAAGTGGAAACCGCACAAACTGCATGGGAGAAAGTAATCAAGGTAGTAGGCACTTATGGATATGACAACGGAAAGGAGCATTTAGAGGGAATAACCTTAACTGCTGCAAGGGCGATATGGTCATCCTTTGACCCTAGAATGGGTCATGAATATAACGAGGCAAGTTGTAGATCACAATTCATCCGCTGCTACGAGCAACTGGTGGAACGTGAGCAACACCGCCAACGCATGGCAAATTCAATAAAGGATAACCACCTATTATTGAAAGCACGAGAAAAGGCGGAACACGATAAAGCCTTGATAAGTGCTGGACAAAAGAAAATAGAAATGACCTCTACTGGAAACTTGGTAGAGGTCGCTAAAGAACCAGTTGATTTGACAGAAATAATCGACAAAAGCGAAATATCTGATAAAGGGAAAGCGTTATTAAAACAGGCAATAGGGGGATAAATGAAAGAAAGCGTGAAAGAGTTTGATGTAAGTGTGAATGTATCATTCAATGTTAGCTTTCAAATTCTGGCGAATAATGAAGCGCAAGCATTAACTAAAATCGAAAACTTGCTTGAAATCATGCGTAACGAGGCAACAGTCGATTGCCATATTCATCCTAGCTACGATGTGTATGTTGATGAAGTTGAAGCTAAACTAAACCAGCTTAGTTATTGAAAGATAGAAAGGTGATTATATATGAATAATGTTCAATTGTTAGGCAATTTAGCACGAGATGCTGAATTGAGATTTACACAAAACGGAAAGGCAGTAGCTATTTTCACAGTAGCTGCAACCAATACATACGTTGACAGTACAACAAACGAAACAAAAGAACAGACTGCTTTCATCAATTGCGTAGCATGGGGCAAGACAGGGGAAGCGGTTGGTAACTGCAAGAAAGGCGATAGATTGCTAGTAAATGGCCGTATTCAAACTCGGTCATACGAGGATAGTAACGGTCAAAAGAAATATGTAACAGAAGTGGTAGCTAATTTTGTAGGTAAAAAGCTAGATGGTGAATTTGATAGTAGTAACTTTGATAGTTTTGAAAACAATGGTAGCGATGAAAATGTTCCGTTTTAAGGTGGAGTAAACATGGTTGAGTTATTAGTTGTAATGAATTGTGGAACAAGCACATACAGAACAGAAACTTTTAAAGATAAAAAAGCCTTTATCGATGCTATAGACAACGTACAAGTAGGGAATACAAAGCTGATTTGTTTTACAGATAAACTAGGAAGATATATTGCGGTATCTCCAACTAATTGCGTTATTGAATGTACTGATTGTTAGTGGTGAGTGATGAAAATACTTGATGCTTGTTGTGGCAGTAGAATGTTTTGGTTCGATAGGGAACACAAAGAAACTGTATATATGGACAAACGAACATTAGATACAACGCTTTGTGATGGTAGGAAGTTAATTGTAAAGCCTGATATACTAGCAGATTTTCGCAACATTCCTTTTGATGATGAAACGTTTCATCTTGTTATCTTTGATCCACCACATTTACTGAAAGCTGGTGATACATCATTTTTAAAATTGAAATACGGAAGATTAGATGAAACGTGGAAAGAAGATATCAAGCAAGGCTTGACCGAGTGCTGGCGAGTTTTAAAACAAAATGGAACGATGGTTTTTAAATGGAACGATGAACAAATCACATTACCAATGGTTAAACCATTACTACCATGTGAACCGCTAATTGGGCAACGTAGGGGTAAGACGATATGGTTAGTATTTTTTAAAAGTTGAAGAGGTAAAAAGATGAAACGATTTAAAATTTCAGGATATGTAACAATTGGGTTTGAAAAAATTGTAGAGTGTGAAAGTTTTGAAGAAGCCGAAGAACAAGCTAATGTAATTGAACTTACAGAAGATGTAGACGGCCGTGATATGAATGAATGGTTTGATAACGTAGAAGTCGAAGAAGTGGAAGAGTTAGAGGAGTAGCTATACTAGTAAAAGACGAAACAAAATATTACTGGGTTGATGGTGATGAGGTGGCAGAGTAATGGAGTTAATACAAAGAAAACGGAAACAACAATACATAAAAGCCTATTGTCTAATGTATCCGTGGTACACATATGAGGCACATTGTGAATGGGTTGAAGCGGTAACTTATGCAAGTCCTGGGCCTAGAAACAAGCCAGACGGCTTGAAACACGGACGGCATTGTTTGAAGTGGCTGCTTGAATACGATGCACACTCAATGAGCGGTGAAACGAACATATGGGGTGTAGTAAAGGGAGATTAAAATTGAAAGCACAATGTGAGGGATGCGAACACAGAGAGGTAGCGTAGAATGCATATATGGGGGTTATTTGATGATGGCAACGGCTGCTATCGTCAAGCGGTAGATGAATATAACGTGAATATGGGGGGCAACACACGATCACATCAATAGGAATTGGTGATGCGTGTATCAACCAAGATCTTGCGATTAATACGCTACATAAACCCAACGCACTATGGAAGCGGTTAGACAAGCTAGATAGACCTGATGTTATTCTAGCTAGTCCGCCTTGCGAAAGCTGGAGCGTAGCAAGTGCGATGAAAGGTGGTAATGCGTGTTGGAAACAAGAAAAGGATATGACTATCAATCTATTTGGTGAATATGAACAAGGAAGTAAATTCACAATCAGAAATCAAGCTGATTATGAAAACTACCAATTCAAGTATGATAAGTCATTTCTAACACGGATCAATGGTGAGATGTGTATCTATAACACGTTGAAAATCATTGAGCGTTATAAACCTAAAGTATTCGTGATTGAAAACCCAGCATATGGGCGGATATGGGAATACATAGCCAATGTAATAGGGTTTGATGTCCCATATGAAAACCTAACATATTACAACAATTATGATTACCCAATTAAGAAACCAACAAAGTTTGGTAGCAATATCGATTTAAAGTTATTGAAAGATAACATTAGAAACACTATTGAGTTTGAAAGAATGAATATCAAAGGTGTTAAACGATACAATGCAAGGTCGCATATTCCGTTGGAATTAGTAAAAGATATTTTAAAACGATGTGAACAATATGTAGAGGGGTGAGTGCGTGACAGAGCAAGATATCCAATACGCATTAGGTCAACATTTATTTCTTAAAAATGTATGTGTGCCTAATGTGTTAATGAGTGGTGTTAAGAAAGCGCCTTATGAGGCTGATTTCATCTACTTCAATCTTAATACATTGCACTTAACAGAAGTCGAAATAAAAACAAATATAAATGATTTCCGTAACGACTTTAAGAAAGTACGTTACCATGACAATCATAATGTTATGTATTTGTATTATGCAGTTCCTAGAAGTTTATATGATGATCATTGGGATGTAATTGATGAAATGCTTGGCAGTGCTGGCTTAATTCTAATTGATGAATATAGTGGAACTTACTTTGATAAACCAGTATACAAAGTTGGTGGTTTTATTAAAAGGGAAAAACGAAGAAAAGGTTCTGTTAAATTGAATGAACAAGAAAAGGAATATTATATGCGAATTGGGTGTATGAAGTGGGTGAATAGATGAAAGTAGAACTATATAATGATAATTTCCAAAACTTTAAACGATATGGAATACCAAAGGCACAATTGGTAATAGCAGATATTCCATACAATCTAGGGAATAATGCATATGCAAGTAATCCTATGTGGTATGTAGGCGGCGACAACAAAAACGGCGAAAGTAAAAAAGCTGGTAAAGCGTTCTTCAATTCTGATTACAATTTCAACATTGCAGAATATTTTCACTTTTGCAATCGGTTATTGAAAAAAGAGCCTAAAGAACGAGGTCAAGCACCATGCATGATTGTATTCTGTTCATTCCAACAAATGCCGATGGTAATTGAATACGCTAATAAACATGGGTTTAAGAATTACATTCCTATCACGTTTAATAAAAACTATTCCGCACAAGTGCTAAAAGCTAATATGCGTATAGTTGGTGCTACAGAATATGCGTTAATTCTGTATCGTGAAAAGTTGCCTAAATTCAATAACAACAAAAAAATGATATTTGATCACTTTGAATGGAAACGTGATAACAAAAATATCGTTCCTAATATCCACCCAACGCAAAAGCCTGTAAGTGTGCTTAAACGATTAATAGAAATATTCACAGATGAGGGCGATGTGGTGATTGACCCTGTAGCTGGTAGTGGTAGCACGTTAAGGGCAGCAATGGAGCTAGGACGAAGTGCATACGGATTTGAAATTGACAGAAAAATGTATGCCAAAGCAAAAGAAGAAATGTTAAGAGATGTAAAAGTGCAAACAAGTTTAATGGAATTTGCAGAATAGGCGGTGATCAGATGCCGATAAACAGTAAAGATAAAGGTAAACGTGGCGAAAGAATGTGGCGAGATGTATGCCGAGCCAATGGATTTGATAAAGTAAGGCGAACAGTCCAATATTGCGGTAATACAGGTGATGCATCAGATTGCATTGGACTGCCTAACATACATCAAGAGGTGAAGTTTGTAGAAAACCTTAATGTAAGGAAAGCCTATGAGCAAGCGGAACACGATGCAAAACAAGCAGATAATGGTTATATACCTATAGTGGTTTGGAAAAAATGCAACAAACCTTGGTTAGTGGTGTTGAGTGCGGATGATTTCTTCCGCATCTATAGAAAAAGTGAATGGAGTGAGGAACATGGAACAAATGAAAGTGAAATTAGTTAATGAGTACGCACAACTACCGACTAGAGGTAGTAAGGATGCAGCTGGGTTAGACCTATATTGCCCATTCCATATTAAAGTACCAGCGGACAGTCAAAAGAAAATACCGCTAGGAATAGCAGTAGAAATTCCGAAAGGTCATATGGGTTTATTAGTGCCACGTAGCAGCATGAGTAAAACACCATTACGATGTGCAAATAGCGTAGGAATTGTAGATGCAGATTATCGAGGTGAAATCAGTATCGTATATGAGAATATATCTTGTAGCGATTACACGATATTTAGAGGTGATCGCATCGCACAGTTAATCATCGTACCAGTAGCGATTGTTGATGTAGTAGAAGTAAATGAACTAAGCGAAACAGAACGAGGTACTGGCGGATATGGCAGTACTGGCAAATAAAAGACAGTAGAAACACAGTAAAAGACAGTAAAAAGACAGAAGATGTAGGCGGTGAAATATCCGCCTTATCATAAGAGGTGTACAAAATGAATGAAGAAAATAAAAATGAATTAAGCATTAGTGAGCCTGAATGGCAGGCTAGATTTAGAGGAGAATATAAGGGGTTAAAAGAACGTTACAACAAACTGCACAGAATGATTGTTAAATATGATGCTGGAACTTTAGATTTTAAACCAACTTGTCCTATAGATTTGTTGCGTAGGCAAAAGGCTATTATGGGAGAGTATCTAAACATACTTGAAATTAGAGCAGAAATTGAAAATATACGTGGTTTAGATGATGATAACCTTAAATTAAAAAGCGATTATGAAATAGCGAAGAACGGGAGATTTGCATGAGTAACTATAGCGGTTACGTAGCACATTCCGACTTTTTAATAGAACCTCAAAGTTATCAAGATGCATTTAATTTTTTGTGCCAACTTGCGGTTGAAAGTGAAGAGGATGTGTTCTATATAGGGAAAGTTGATGAGGGTACATATGACTTTGAAATGTACGATGTAGTTAAATTTAAATGGAATGAAGATAAAGGAGAATGGATACAGTATGATTAAGTGGTATAAAAAGAAACCAGTTGTGATTGAAGCAATACAATATACGAAGGAAAGTTGTGAGGAGTGCGTAAAATTTTGTGGAAAAGACTTTATATGTTTTATTGACAATAAACTTCTCATTAAAACATTAGAGGGGGGTCATAGAGTATCACCTAGCGATTACATTATCAAAGGTGTTAAAGGTGAAATTTATCCGTGTAAGCCTGATATATTTGAAATGACATATGAAGAGGTATAACTATGAACGATAAACAATTTACAGATGAACTATTTAAACGCATGTATGATCTAGGGTATCGAAAAGCAGAAATTGAAGATGATACACTATTTTTCTTTGGCAATGAAAGAGATTGTCTATGTCCGTTTTCGCCACGTGTACAAGTTAAATGTACCTGCTTTGAAGAGAAAGACCAACTAATTGATATTGGCGAATATTTAGGTATTGTTGATTGGTCGAAAGTGCCAGTTAATGCACCTATAATCGTTACTACATCATATGGTGATGTTGTAAATATGCACTTTTCTAAGTTTAAAAATGGCTTTATATATTATTACGGCGGTGGGCGTACAAGTTGGACGCAAATAAAAATAATTGGAATGTATAAAACTACGCCTGAATATGTAAAACTAGCAGGTGATATCAATGAATGAAATAGTTATTATAAACATTCTATTAGCGATTTACCTTGTGGTTATTTTTAAAATGTCCTATTATTCTTATCATGAAGCTGCTGCATTAAAACATTTTATGGTTTCTGATACATATAGAATGCAATTGCAGAAAATAATTAGATCACAAATACGGGATATGGTGATATGTAGCATTCTGTTTGTTTTAAATATTGTTTGTGTGGTGGTCCTATGGTAGAACTTAGCAAAAAAGAATATCGTGAGCTGGCATATGAGTATCTACACGAGGCAAGTAAGGCAGCATTGAGGATTAAATCGTTAAAGCGCAATATCCAACGTATTAAAAACGATATCACGTCATTACGTGCCGTAAATTATGGTAAAGAACGAGTAGATGGTGGTGAACCATCTGGTATTGAAGATGATATTAACCGGCTGCTAGATATGGAGATGAGGTACAAACGTCAAATCCATGAATTATTAACTAAACGTGATGATGCTTGCCATATGATCGATACACTGACAAATACAGTTGGCTCCATTATCCTCATGCAACAATATATCAATGGTATGTCTGCTAAGGGGGCATATTCATTTGTTGGTTACGGTGAATCGCAAGGTAAAGAATATAAGAATTTGGCACTTATAGAACTTGGGTATAAACTCCGACGGAAATCGGCGGTAAACGGCTAATTCCGACCTTTTAAGCCCTCCATATCTATGATATATTGTATGTGGAAGAACATGAGTTCATCTCCTAAGTATTTAGAGTACCAAACACAAAAAGGCGCATCTTAATTGATGTGCCTTTTTTGTTACAGAAAATTATGACACAAATACACTGTATCAAGCACAAATGCTTGAATAATAAAAATGGAATATGCACGGCCAATGAAATATTCTATGATGGCTTATGTCAATCCTATATTACGCATTCAAGTGCTAGTAAGAATTCATGTGGATTATGTGTAAGAAAAAATGGGAAGATGATTCGCAAGGGTGGTAATACATTAAAGTGAGGTGATGATCCATTGCGAGTAAATAAAAAGAACTGGCTAACTGACCCAGATAATTTATTGCGTGCAGAAGGTTGGGCTCGTGATGGCCTTACTGATGAGCAGATAGCAAAAAATATAGGTATTTCGGTTAAAACCTTGTATAACTGGAAAAAGGATTATTTACCTTTTTTACAGTCCCTTAAAAGAGGTAAGGAAGTCATTGACCTTGAAGTCGAAAATGCTTTGCATAAACGTGCTATCGGTTACGAATATGAGGAAAAAACATACGAGAATGGAAAGCTTGTTAAAGTTGTAAAGAAACAACAACCCCCAGATGTTACAGCTCAAATATTCTGGTTGAAAAACCGCAATCCTGAGAAATGGAGAGATACTAAAAATATCGATGTCAAAGGTGAGCTTACGGTATCTGCTATGGATAAATTGAAAGCTGCACGGGAGAGAGCTAATGGAAAAACATGATGAGTTAATTGAGGCATTAGGCGCTCTTACACATGATCCGTTAGCATTTGTATACTTTGCCTACCCTTGGGGAGAACCGGGAACGCCATTAGAGAATATGGAAGGGCCCGATGAATGGCAAATACAAATCTTAAAAGACATCGGCGAACAATTAAAGAAAGGTAAGTCATTACAAACCGCTATTCAAGAGGCGGTAGCATCTGGCCATGGTATCGGTAAATCTGCACTGATATCATGGCTTATTCATTTTGCTATATCTACTCATGAGAATACTCGTGGTGTAGTTACTGCTAATACGGAAGGTCAGCTCAGAACAAAAACATGGCCAGAACTTAGCAAATGGCACAATATGTTCATTGCTAAAGATTTATTTACCTACACGGCCACAGCTATATTTTGTAGCGATAAAGACTATGAAAAGACATGGCGCATCGATGCCATTCCTTGGAGTAAGAACTCCCCTGAATCATTCGCAGGTCTTCATAATCAAGGTAATCGAATATTAGTTTTATTCGATGAAGCATCGGCGATTGATGATGTGATTTGGGAAGTAACTGAAGGGGCTCTTACAGATGCTAACACTGAAATTATTTGGTGTGCATTTGGAAATCCTACTCGGAATAGTGGTAGGTTCCGTGAATGTTTTCGGAAGTATAGGAAGTTCTGGAATACATATCAGATTGATAGTCGTACCGTTAAGATTTCTAATAAAGCTAAGATTGAGGAATGGCTAGAGGCGTATGGCGAGGATTCTGACTTCTTCAAAGTTCGTGTTCGTGGTGTATTCCCTTCCGCATCAGATTTGCAGTTTATCTCTACTGAAATTGCTGATAAGGCACAAAAACAATCTTATAAGCCGGGAGCATTTGACCATTTACCGGTAATCATTGGTGTGGATCCTGCGTGGACCGGTTCAGACTCCTTAGAAATAGTCATGCGGCAAGGCTACTATATGAAGTCGCTGGCGTCGATTCCTAAGAATGATGATGATTGGCGCATGGCTCAATTAATCGCCCAGTTTGAGGATGAATACAAAGCTGATGCCGTATTCATTGATATGGGGTACGGCACAGGGATATATTCCATTGGTAAGCAATTAGGTCGCAAATGGCGGTTAATTGAGTTTGGCGGTAAGAGTAATGACCCGGTATATCTTAATATGCGGGCTTACATGTGGGGGCAAATGAAAGAATGGCTCCGTGAGGGTGGTTCAATTCCACCGAATGACCAAGCACTCTATGATGACATTGTAGGGCCGGAAGCGATCATTGATAAGAATGGTCATATTCAGCTTGAAAGTAAAAAAGATATGAAAGACCGAGGGTTACCATCTCCAAACAAAGGGGACGCTCTCGCCTTGACCTTTGCTGCGCGGGTCGTTAAAAAAAGCGAAACAGGCACTAGGATTGTAGCTAATACGAGTTACAATCCTTTTTAATTGTAGAAAGTGAGGGATAAAGATGTGTATGAAAGGTGCATCTGCTAACTATACACCACCTGCTCCGGCTCCGACTGTTCAATCGAATATGAGCAATCAGACTGGTGAGGAAATGGCAGAAACTAAACGCAAATTCAAACGTGGCTTTGAATCTACTATTTTAGGTCCGACTGCGAGCGGTCAGAAATCAATTTTAGGGGGATAGCATGGCGGAAATGGAATCTTTACTAGCTAGACAACCTACGGAAGGTATTAAGCCTGTTAGGCGTGATTATACGAAGTTACGAAAGAAATTCTCTCAGCTGTTTAATGCGCAGCAACGATACATTAATAAGTGGAAGCAGTTGCGTGACTATCAGTTGCCGTTCATAGGTCAATTTGATGGTGAGGACGATCAATCAGAACCTTACAACGGTAAAATTCTAAATCCTGTAGCTTGGGAAAGTTGCCAAATATTCGCCAGTGGTGTTATGAGCGGCTTAACGCCTCCAAGCCGTAAATGGTTTAAGCTAACCATGGAGAACATCGACGTAGCAGCTAATAGCCAAGTTGCTGAACTATTGGATGAACGTGAAGAAATCTTGTATGCGGTTCTTGCTAAATCCAATTTCTACAGCGTAGTTCACCAAGTTTACATGGAACTAACCATGGGTCAAGCTCCAATGGGGATATTTGCTGATAGTGAATCTGGTGTTCGATTCACCTCCTATCCAGTTGGGACTTATGCTATTAGCACAAATAGCAAGGAAATCGTAAATATCTTTGGTCGTAAATACAAAATGACAGTAGATCAGATTGTCGAACAGTTTGGGCGTGATAACTGCCCAGATAATATCAAGAATATTTACGATAACGGAAATAGCTTGCAACAGTCATTTACTGTTAATTGGTTAGTTGAGCCTAACAAAGACCGTAAGGATAAGTTAGGACGTCGCAATATGCCGTATTCGTCCATCTACTGGGTCGAGGGTAGCAACAGTGATGAGGTCTTGTATCATGGCGGTTTTGAAGAATGGCCAATTCCAATCGCTCGACATACGTCAATGGATTTGAATGGTTACGGTAAAGGTGCCGCATGGTTCGCACAACCAGATTCACAAATGCTGCAGAAGTTAGAATTTGACTATCTAACAGCCGTTGAATTGGGTGTTAAGCCTCCTATGCAAGCACCATCTGATGTTATCAGTACGGTTAACTTGTATCCGGGTGGCATTACAGAGATTGAGGGGCAACATAAAGTTGAACCGATGTTTGCAGTTCAGTCCAATCTTCAAGATATTCAAAACAAGATTTCAGTTACAGAGGATTCAATCAAGAGAGCCTATAGTGCTGATTTATTCTTGATGTTAGACCAAATCGACAAGGGTCAGATGACGGCTCGTGAGGTTATGGAACGAACTCAAGAAAAATTACAGCAATTAGGTCCTGTGGTTGAACGGCTGCTATCTGAGTTCTTGAATCCAATTATTGAACGTGTGTATGCGGTATTAGATCGTGCTGGTATATTTCCACCTGTTGAGGATGAGGAACTCTTAGACCAGTTAAACGGTCAAGAAGTGAAGATTGAATATATCTCACCACTTGCTCAGGCGCAAAAGATGAGTTCATTGGTAAACATCGAACAGTATTTTGCGTTCATTATGAGTTTGGCACAAGCTAATCCTAATATCGTTAACAAGTTTAACTTTGAGGAAGCGGCCAATACATACGGTGTAAATCTCGGTGTTCCGGCTAAGATTATTCGTTCTGATGATGAATATCAAGAAATCTTAGCACAACAAGCACAGGCACAGGCTGAACAGGAGCAGCAAATGCAGTTAATGCAAGCGGCTCAACTTGCTCCAAGAATGGCGCAAGCAGCAAAACAGGCAACAGACGCCGCCAATGATGGCAATCCTGCATTACAGCAGTGGCTAGGAATGGACGGTGTTTAGCTAGATGAAAAAAACAATTAAAGATTATATGCAAGAGCGAGATATGCAAGCGCTTAACCACGTACTTAGCACAGAGCTAGGTAGGTGGTTTTTTTGTAGGCTCATGGACCGCTCGGGCATATTGAAGCAATCGTTTACTGGAAACAGTGAAACATATTTCAACGAAGGAAAGCGCAAGGTAGGGCTGTTATTTCATGGTGACCTAAACAAATTAGGCGTCGATGGAGTTAAGCGGTACCATCAAGCGCAGCTCGAATATATCGGGCAACAAGAATATTTTAATAGTTTAGTCGATAAGGAGAAACAAAATGGCTGATAACAATTTAGGAGCTAACAATAACATGACTGGCAATGAACCGGGCGCGAATCCGGACCTAAACAATCCTACGCCACCTGCTGAGCCACCTGCTAACCAAAATGGTGAAGGTAGTAATCCATCTGTACTAGGCGGTGATAATACACCACCTGCTGAACCAACGGTCTATGACTTCAAGGATGTATTTCCTGAAGGTACTGAACTTGATGAAACTGTATCTGCTGATTTTAGTAAGTTACTAAATCAAGTCGGCGCAACACAGGAACAGGCTGTTGAATTAGCTAAGTTTGGCAGTCAGTACGCACAGAACATCTTGACTGCTTATCAAGAGCAGCAAGAACAAGCAATTGTTGAAAAGCAACAAGCGGATTACGAACACGCCAAGAAGGAATTAGGCGGCAAATTCGATGAAACTGTAGCCCTCGCAGGTAAAGGCATTGAAGCACTAACTAAAGCGGTACCTGAATTGCGTCAATTGCTTGTTGATAGTCATATCGACAACAACATCAACATGATTAAGGTGTTTGCTGCCGTTGGTGAAATGGTTCAAGAAGACCCGGGCAAAGGCACAAGACAAGTCGGAGCCGGTCAAAATTCTGATGAAGAAACAGCAAAACGAAAAATGTATCCATCTATGTATTAAGAAACGAGGTAAATAATTAATGGCTACAATTGGAACTCAAAATTTAACACTTTTAGATTTACAAAAACGAATGGATCCAAATGGTAATGTTGCTCAAATCATCGAGCAATTAGACCAATCAACAGAAATCATTCAAGATATGACGATGGTTGAATGTAACCAAGGGTCTAGCTTTGTAACAACTGTACGTACTGGTTTGCCAGATGTTACATGGCGTAAATTATATGGCGGTGTTCAAGCGTCTAAATCCTCCACACGTCAAATCACTGATACTTGCGGTATGCTCGAAGCTTACTCTCAAACTGATAAAGCGCTTGTTGACAAATCCAAAGATAAAGCATCCTTCCGTGCAACAGAAGATAAAGCATTCGTTGAATCTATGGGGCAAGAATTATGCCGTACGATTTTCTATGGTGATGAAAATACTCCAGAGAAATTCATTGGCTTGGCTCCTAGATTTAACACGCTTGACATTAAGAAAGCAGCAAGTGCAGAAAACATTCTTGATGCAGGCGGCACGGGTAACTTAGCATCTATTTGGCTTGTTGGCTGGGGTCCTTTATCTGTACATGGTATTTATCCAGAAGGTTCTCAAGCCGGTTTACATCAAAAAGATAAAGGCGTTGTTACTGTTACTAAAGACGATGGTTCCATGTTCGAAGCGTATCGTACTCACTTTAAGCATGATGTTGGTTTGACTGTACGTGACTGGAGAAATGTTGTTCGTATTGCCAATATCGATATTACAAAATTGACAAATGACGCTAAAGCCGGTGCAGATCTTATCAACTTAATGATTGAAGCGGAAGAACGCATCCCTAACCTTGGTGGTGTTCGTCCAGTATGGTACATGAACCGTACATTACGTACATTCTTACGTTTACAAAAGAACACAAAACATGGCTCCACTATCACTGAAGATATGGAAATGGGTAAACTTGTTACTCGTGCAAACGGTGTACCAGTTCGTAAAATTGATGCATTGTTAAGCACTGAATCTCGTGTTATTGCGTAAAGAAAGGAACATAATTCAATGATTATTGATGAACAAAATACATTTTTCTGGAAAAAAGAAATCACTGCAAACACTAATTCTGACGTGGTGATGAATGGTAACAGTGGCGATGCTGCAGTTGCCTTATGGTTGTATATTCGTTTAGATAAAGATGTTACAGGTACACCTTTATTTAATGTGTACACATCTGATAAAGAAAATATGGCCGATGCCGCATTGTTAACAGCTATTACATTGCCACAGAACTCCAAAGCTGGTACAGAATATAAAGGTCGACTTCCTGCAGGTGCGAAGAAGTTTATTCGCATTAGTGCTAACAATATGACTGCTGCTACTATTACATCGTTCTTAACAGATGGTATTAATTTGAAATAAGAAGGTGCAACTATGAATTTTACGGCTAAAGAAACTATGTACCACGGCAACCGTGGATTAATTCAGGCAGGTGAAAGTATTGATTTCTCTGAAGAAGAAATTAAAGAGTTTGAGCCTGATTATTTTAAACAGCTTTTCTCTGGTAATGAAGATGAAGTAGCAAAAATCTTTAACCCAAAATCTAAGTCTAAAGACAAAGAACCGGGTACTGAAACAAAGCTGGGTGACAAAACCTCACTAGATGAAAACACTGAAGGTGATAATACCGGCAATGAAAATCCACCAGATGAAAACACCGGCGATGAAAAGCCTAAGAAAACAAGCAAAAAGAAAACCGATGCTACGGAAGAATAAGTGACAATATGAGGGGTGCTTATGCATCCCTCTATTACCATATAGGGGGAACCATGACACCTACTGACATTTGCAATCAAGCACTTGCATTAATTAATGCAGGACTGCTTTATTCATTAGAAGAAGAAACAGAGCAAGGCCGTCAATGCCGTATGCAATATGACCCAACTAGACAGTTGGTATTACGGCAGTTCGAATGGAATTTTGCTCGCAAAAATGAAAGATTGGTATTGTCTGCTCATAAAATTAATGGGTGGAATTATGTATATGCGTATCCTGAACAATGTATTCGGATATTAGGAGTTATTCCACAAGGCGATCGCTTCCATGCGGAATCGCAACCGGAATACAACATATTTAATATTGGAAATAACAAAAAATGCATAGTGAGCGATGTGCCACTAGCATTCATTGATTATATATATGATGTTACAGATTTAGATGTTTGGGATTCTATATCCTTGTATATGCTGCAGTGTAAATTGGCTAGCGCATTAGCTATGCCACTTACTGGTGATAGAGGATTGTTTGACCAAGCGTACAAGCTGTATCAAGCTGCCGTTCAAGAAGCTAAAGGAATGAATGCTAAAGAACGTAAGCAGGATGTTCCTTATATATCTAGCTATGTGAAAGCGAGGGATTGGTAATGAGTAATCCTATCTATATCTCACAATTAGCATTTACAACTGGCGAGGTATCACCGGATGTATCTAGTAGATTCGACCTTGACCAATATAAAAGTGCGTTATTAGAAGCAGAGAATGTGGTTATTCGCCCGTATGGTGCAGTTGCTAAGCGTCAAGGCAGCCAATATGTAGGACAAGTTAAATATAGCGATAAGCCTACACGATTATTTGAATTTACTACAAATACTAATAATTCATTCATGCTTGAGTTTGGTGACAAATATATTCGTGTATGGGATTTTGGTATCTATACAGGCATTGAAATTGAAACGCCTTTTGACAGTGAAATTTTATATAATTTGAACTGCAGTCAGTCCGGAGATGTAATGTTCATCTGCAGTGGCAAATACCCAATACAAACATTATCACGTCATAGCAATACAGATTGGCGATTTGAAGCGTATAAGCTGACAGAACAACCATACGAGACAATTAATACAGATGTAGATTCAACAGTGCTAATCACTGGGGATACATTAACTGCAACGAACGATATGTTTACTGCTGATATGGTTAATTCTGTAATGCAGATTGAGCATTTTATGAAAGCAGTTACAACGAGTGAAGTTGGCAAGGTAATCAAACGGACTGAATTTGTATGGGATAGCGACGGGGACCATGGACATGATGTAACCACGACGGAATACACCAATATTGACTATACAACTAAGCAGTTTAGTACTGATGAAGATGTATCATGGAAATTTACAACACATGGTACATGGAGTGGTACCGCATACATTAAGATTAGTAATGATAAAGGTAAAACGTGGAAAGATTACCGCGTGTATACCTCTCAAAACGATTACAATGTAACCGACACCGGGAAGATAGTTCCTAGTGCTATGTTAAAGATTGAAACCGATTTAAAAAGCGGAACTATCAATATTGATTTATCTTTTATGCCATATACTAACTATGGCATAGTTGAGATTAAAGAATTCATTGATAGCAAGCACGTTAAAGTTAATGTGTTGAATGGTGTTGTTGAAAATGAAGCTACTTCCAAATGGAAATTAGGCAGTTGGAGCAGGGGAAATGGATATCCTAAGTTATGTACGTTTTATCAAGATCGTTTTGTAGTAGCCGCTACAAATAAAAACCCTAACTATATTTGGATGAGCCGGACTGGAGACTATCCAAATTTTGGCGTTGAAAAGGTGGAAGGCACTATCACAGATGATAGCTCGATTACCTTGTCGGTGATTAATCGTAAGATGTATGAAATCCGTCATCTTGTACCTGCGAACGATCTAATTATCCTTACAAGCGGTAATGAATGGATTGTAAGCGGTGATAAAACGATTACCCCTACCAACTGTAACCTAAAGACACAAACCCAACGAGGGGCCTTATCGTGTGAACCTCAATTCATTGGTAATCGCTGTGTATTCGTTCAAGAACGTGGCGGTACTGTTCGTGATATGGGTTATTCTTATGAAAGCGATAACTATACAGGGCAAGACCTTACGTTATTTGTTAAGACTCGAGTTAGAGGGTATTTAACTATTACCAGTGCTTACGCACAGGACCCGGATAGCATTATTTATTACATCAGAAATGATGGTGAAATTAATTGCTTAACATATATCCCCGAACAAAAGGTATACGGGTGGTCGCATTGGGTGACCAATGGTAAATATTTATATTGCGAATCCGTGTCTGAGGGTGAACAGGATAGCTTATATACACTTGTTGAACGAATATTAAATGGGCAAAAAGTACAGTGTATTGAGCGTATGGTGCCGTTGTATTCCGACGATTTTAATGTGTTTCTTGATTGTTATATTGAGTTTAAATCGGATAATCAAATTGATAATATTAATGTTCCTCATTTAAGCGGACAAAAGGTGCAAGTTGTAATCGATGGTAAACAACAACCAGATGTGGTTGTACCAGATGATGGCTTATTACAATTAAACGGCAGTGGTAGCAATATCAAAATCGGATTACCATTTACCTCTAAAATTCGTGTTCCA
>ERZ773022.445-NODE-445-length-34290-cov-6.992581_pt1 | contig 34290 bp, 39 predicted proteins | sample MGYA00580839_ERZ773022 | MGnify/ENA primary metagenome ERZ773022 (study PRJEB29015, sample SAMEA2738020) | human oral metagenome | biome: human oral; feature: human-associated habitat; material: dental | place: China | collected 2044 ... | reverse complement strand
TGCTACCGTCTCTGCTACCGTCTCTGCTACCGTCTCTGCTACCGTCTCTGCTACCGTCTCTGCTACCGTCTCAAAATCTTTCACAAAAGAGTACTTTCCTCTCGACCTTGTACTTTTACCTTTCTCATAATAAATCAAACCTGCATTTACCAATGTATTGCGGGCGATCATAAGTGTCCTTTCGGTTACGTCAATTGCATAACACAGTTCTGAGTTCGAGCAACTAAAAACGTCTGCCCAGTCCTCGCTATTGCAAACGGCTACAAGTTCATAAAATAGAGCCTGTTCGGTAGCGGTAAACCTAAACGTCCTACGTGCCCTTCTCATTTTGTCCATCAATGCGTAACCTCCAATATCTCTATTGTCGCCTTTCATACCTATATACTATTTTTCTATGTTCTCTGAAATATCTTTTAAAAATTCCATAGCCTACCTCTGGAATGGTAATATTTTTCCCCGTATTACATCCAAGTCTGGCTCTATAACTATCGCACTTTGAGGAGCAAAGTCCCCTACTATATTGCTGTTGCTTTGTATTATTCCAAGCAACATATTATTCTGCTCCAATACCTTACCCAATACGTCAAACAGTAATTTTATCGTCATAGGGTCTGCGTTAAACGTTATCTTATTGTTGCTCCCTATATTGCTGGCAAGCACTGCCGATTGTCCCACATTACCTATACTCTGTATATCTGTCGCATCTTTCATAGCCTGCCCTCCTTGTTTAATGTACTGATAAATAGCCGTCCCCGCTCTGTCCATACGAGCGACTGCGAAGTCTTCACCTCGTCGGTACGGCTGTCGACGTACTTGGCGATACGCATATCGGTATAGCCCTTACCCTGATATTTCGCCGTGAGCATCCATTGCCCCGACTGGTAGAACTGAACGCCGAGACGTCGGAGCTTGGCGTTCAGCGTAACGGCACTCATTCCTAAGTCTTTCGCTATCTGGGTAGCGGTAAATGTAGATGTGCTCTGGAGCACCTCGTCAGTGTACTGTGCTTTCGGAGCAAGCTCTCGCACCTCCTCTGCATAGTGGTCTCGCTCGGCAGATACCATTTGCAGCTGTTGTTTATTTGCCTCGAGCCGACGTTGTAGCACTGCCATAGCCCTCGCTATAACCTCATCGTCATTGTTTACGGTAGTTACCCCTGTGGTGATGAGCTCTTCCAATCTTGTATCTACCCAGATAGCAAAATCAGGACTTAACTTCTGGGCTACCCGTAAAGCTATTTTTTGGTGAGCCCAAGTACCCACACCATTCTCAACTTTCAGTAAATCAGAAGCTATATAATTTCGTATAGCTGCCAATCTATCCACATACTCTTTGATTTCCTTTGAATTAATGATTTGCGACAAGTTTTTTGATGGAAATGCTTTCGCTACATCTGTAAGATTTACCATTACATCGCCATTTGCAAGCTCAAAGGTGATATTTGTCCCATTGTATGGCAATACGCTTGTGCCGTTTTGACTGTCTGACATAATTCTTTTTTTAGTTCTTCATTTTACTTCGTGGGGAGGGCAGGGCTCGAACCTGCCTCAGCCGCCTCTACAACAGCTCCCCTGTGGATACAGACCCTTGTGTTTGGCGATACCTCTAAAAACTCCTATACTCCGTACCTTTGCCTACAAATACTCGGGGCGTATTGCCCTCACGTTCTTCTTTCGACTGCGGCACGTATATCGTGTGTGTGTCGCCGTACTTTGACGGCTCTCGACGCTCCGATACTACCAAGTCTACATACTTCTTGCCGTTACCGGCTGTTGTAATCTTCTCTTTCGGCAAGTCCGACAAGCAAATACTAATCTTAATCATCTCTCTTTTGTGTGTTTATTCTTGTTTATTAATAATATGTTGTGCTCTTGTGCAGTTCTATAAATTCACTGTCATCTTTTTTGTTATCTTCGAAGAAACGTCTTGCACTCTGCCAACTCAAATGCGATTGTACGCTTCCGTAGGCGTGGCAAAACTCGCCTCTCTCGGCTGCTATACGCATAGCCTCCTCCGCTTTTTCTTCGTCGTAGTTAGCTTCTATGGCATATACATCATATCCTTTTGCCGTTATACCCTCCAAGTGTGCAGTATCCGTTGCGTGAAATATCTTGCAATCGTCGAGATATATCCTATATCCGCAGTTCTCTACATCGTGGTACAGCTTGAAGGGCGATACCTTGAATACTCCATAGTTATATACCTTGCCAATCTCGTATACGTCGATATTATTCAGTCCTTGCAGCAGGGGCAACATCCACTCGCAACAGCCTATACGCACCGACGGACGTTCGAACTGTAACTGCCTCAATGTCGTCAGGCTAATATGGTCGCCGTGCGTGTGTGTTAGCAATACGATAGATATTTGTTGGCAGTACGGTTTTATCTTTGTGTAGCTAACTCCGCAGTCCACAAGGATACGGTTGTCGCCGTACAATACGGCATTACCCCTGCTGCCCGAACTGATAATATTTACCTTCATATCTCGTTGAAGTTTAGTGTTCTGGTTACTACCTCTTTTTGCTCTGGTTCAGCCTCAGGCTCGTCCTGCGTTACTATTGTAGCGTCCACCACAGCACGTCCGCTACTACCGCTACCTTTGGGGTTATCAATATAGTCGCCGTCGCCGTCCGCTTGGTCATTGACGATAGCTTTCTGCATTTCCACAGAAAGTACACCGTAACGATTGAGCAGAAGTTTCAGTACTGTCTTCTTCGCCATAAGGTCGAACTCTTCCCTCCAAAGTCCTGTACCGTATTTATCGAAGTTCTTCGAGTACTTCTTGGCGTGAGCCTTTACCTGTTCCTCTGTCATATATAGCGACTGTTGGAAACCGTTCATCAGCTCTATGTAAGCAAGGTAGCCTACTACTTCGCCCTCAGGATTTTCTCCAAGAAATTCGGTGTGTCCTGTAAATTTATTTCTCTTTATCTCGCCCTCACGCACCTCACACGTATTGATAGTCTTATACTGTCCACTTCGAATAGCAAGCTGGATAAATCCCTTATATCCCATTTGGAATTGTGGTATCATCTTATAGCTGCCATCTTTCTGCTTCGAGTTGTAGGCTATCACGTAGGCATAGCCTAAGTTCTTATTCAGAGGCAGGTTTAGTGCCGTCGCATTCATAGCACACTTCATAAGCTCCGCAGGTTCGCACTGTTGCAGGCTTGCGTCTGCGTCCGTGATTGCTATTACGTTGCTTACAAACTCCGACTTCTTCGCTCCGAGCTGCTGCTGCAAGAAGTTGCTCGTGCTTTCATTCGAAAAAAACTTGCTGATAGATACTCTTTGATTAGTTATTGCGTTCATATTATTCCATTATTTTTATATTGTTATCCACGATAAACTGTTTAAGTGCTTTCAATTGCTCGAAAGTACCTTTTACGGTAAAGGTCATCTCGAACTCCTCAGCAGTACCGGTATTGGTTGGCTGTTGTTCTTCCACCGTTGGAGCTTTCAGAGGTTCTGCCACAGTCGGCTGCTCCGTTGCTTCTTTCTCTGCTTGCAGTCGAGCCTGTTCTTCTGCCTCCGCCTTGCGTTTGGCTTCCTCCTCTGCTCGCTCTTTTGCGACAATTAGAGCCTGCTCCCTCTCTTTTACCGTATTGATAGCGGCATTAATATCGAGGCTGCGACGATATTCGTACATCACCTTATCATTAAATTCTTGGCTGTCGCTTACCGTCTTGGCGAGTTCGATGTCCTGTTCTACCTTGCTTACAAACTCCAATATTTGAGTCTTGAGCGACTTCAGACTTGCCGATAGCGTAATGTTCAGGTGCATTAGTCCGAATGGCACGAAGTCGATGTTTTTCGCCGAGCAAAGCTCCGCAAAGTAGCCTTGTAGCTCTTTCTCTCTTTCGAGCCTCAGCTTGTTCTCAAACGAGAAGATTTTACCTTTTAGAGTGTCGTCAGCTTCGTTATAATGCTTGGCGACAAACTCCTTATACTTGGCTTCAAACTCCTGATAAGGTTTCGATACTGCTTCTTTGATGAATTTACGTTGCTTCTCAAACTCGGCAAACTCCTTGTTTAGCTCCGCACGCATATCTTTCACAGATTTCACCGTCTGGTCTGTTACGACCTGTCCGTCCAAATTCAGATCCGCAATTCTTGTCCGAATTGCTTCTCCTACTTCTGCCAATAGAGAATACTCTATTATTGGCTCTTGCTTTAACAAAATAATTTCTTGCATAGTACTTTACTTTTTTTAAATGTTTATATCTATTTTACTTGACTTCTGATATTGTAATATCTATCCTTGCTCTCCTCCGTCTCGGGGTGTGCCTTGCCATACAAGCCGACCGCTGCCATAAGCAACACAAACGCCACACACATCACTGCAAGTCCTATCGGCTCGGCAACACATAACAGCACCATACCTATGCCTCCCAGTATCATACCTGATACGTCCGATACTCTATACATTACCTTTGCTTGTTTGTTGTTCATATCTATTTTATTTTTAGTTGTTTGTTGTCAATTTCGTTGAAAAGTCTTTCGAGAAACCTCTCGTCCGCTTTGCTCAGCTTTGCGGGTTTTATCGCACTGCATACACAGTCAAACCTCTTGTAGTCGTAGCCTCGTCTCATATAGCAGTCGAAGTTCGGATTGTCCTCTCTGGTACGGTGCTCGGCGTATACCTCGCCTGTTGCCCTGTTCACTACCTTATACTCTATATATGCCCTTCTCATAGCTCTACTGTTATATTGTTATTCAATGCCTCAATTAGTTCGGCTTCTTGCATTGCAGTAAATTCTTCTACCTCTGCCGCTACATCAGCAGTAAGGAAAGCGTGCACTTCATCTATGTCTATGCTATCTATCGCCAGATAATCATACGTCGGCGAATAGCCTCGTCCGTCCTCGTGCTCCGTATGTCCGTAGCCCTTGCCGCAGATGTTCAGCCAGTACTCCTCCGTTACCTCTACATCGCAGAATATATCTACTGTATCTTCGCTCGTCCAACTCATCGTAGCAGGTACACTTATACCTTGCTTCACTCTGTCCATTATCTTCTTGAATTCTTGTGGTTGCATAGTGGTATTAGCTTTTGTAGATTACAATCGTTTCGCACGCTTCCGCCTTGAGCAGCTGTGCCAATTCATAGTTCACCGTAGAGGTCTTTCCCTTTCCGTTTGGCATAGGCTTTACTAAGCCTCTCTCTACCCACTGTTGTACCCTCGCCTTGCGAAAACGTTTATACGCTTTATTCTGAGAAATATATCGAGGACGCTCGCACACACTCTCCAATGCTCTCTGCACTCCGATAGCTATGCCACTTGCTATTAGCTCCTCTACCTCTTTTCTTGATATTTGGTACAACATCTAAAAAAAACAAAAGACTCTCAGAAGCCCCCCCACCGTTGCCGATGTTTGATACAGAGCTTCCAAAAGCCTTTTTATATTCATTCTTGTTATGGCGGTATCAGCACCATTTTTTTATTCTTTCAAAAAAAACACTACCTTTGCAAAAGTTTTTACCGCCAAGTAACCTCCTCCGCAGGAGGCAGTGCTTTTTCGTGGTAGAACCACAATGCAAAATTAGAGATTTCTCTGTAAACAACAACAGGTTTATTAGAAAAAATTCTGTAAAAGTCGTTATTTAGAATTATTCAAAATAGTATAGTAATGGAAACTACTGTAAAAGAAAGGATTGTGAGTTTTTTGAAAGAAAAAGGGTTGTCTCAGTCTGCTTTTGAAAAAAGTACGGGGCTATCTAACGGCTATGTAAATAATATATCTAAAGGAATAGGTGCAGAAAAATTACAGAGAATTATCGAAATGTATCCTGAATTGTCTCAAACTTGGCTACTCACCGGTGAAGGTGAAATGCTCCGCACTGCTAACGACGATACCGCAGCAGACAAGCAGAAAGCATTGCCACTGATACCTTTCGAGGCTCTCGCAGGCTACCTCTCTACCGACAACGAGGGCGTAATGGTCGAAGATTGCGAGCAATACGTTATACCCGAGTTCGACCGACGTGGAGCGGAGTTTATTATTCGAGTATCTGGTTCGTCGATGTATCCCAAGTATAGCAATGGTGATCTATTGGGCTGTAAAAAGATTGAGGATATTCTATTTTTCCAATGGGGCAAAATATACGTCCTCGACACCTCGCAAGGTACACTCGTAAAGCGAGTATACGAGCACGAAAATAAGGACTTCGTAATGCTCGTCAGCGACAACAAGAAGGTATACCCACCTTTTCCGATACCTAAGTCCGATATTCGCAGCCTTAGTATTGTCGTCGGTGTAATTAGATTAGAATAATAACAAACAATGAAACATAAAAATATTATGAGAGATTTCTTTTATATCATATTTTCTACCCTAAAAGTTATAGCGTCTGTATTAGCTGCAGTTGTCCACGTGTGGACAGTTATTATTGCCTTTAAAATCTCAGGTTTCTGGGCGGCTCTTTTATCTTTTTTATTTCCTATTATTAGTCAAATATATTGGGCGGTAAAAATCTTTGGAGAAAATATGATGTATTTTTATGCTGTATTGGCTACATTTTCCGTTGCTTTGATTGGTACTATAATAAGGCTTGTCTTGAAAGAAAAATAATTTCAATCAATTGTATATGAAAAAGAATGTTCTCGCAATAGTAGAAAAACATCTACAAAATATAGGCCGTTGGGCAGGGCAGGCTGAAATAAAAACTTGGGAATCTTTATCTATATTCTGTAGAAAAATAAAGTCTTTGACTACGGAAGATTATATGAGTAGAATTTTTGCTCTTACGATAATAGTTCCAACAGGCATATTAATTTTATCTCTTTTAGGGTTTATAGATAAGGAGTACGCTAAGACAATATTTTTTATATGGACAATATGTGGATTTGTAATTTTGGGTGCTATGTCTCGTTTTTTGAGCGTAAGACGGAAGCAAGTAGAAAAATATTTAAGTGAGCCACTTTATTTTTTGTACGAAGAAACATATGGTGATTTCTTAAACAAGATTTATCCGTATATTGAATCATATATAGCAGAATGTGGAGTAAATAGGGAGTTAATAAAATATGGCAGGTCGGGAGCTATTTGTCCTTACATAAAAGAATTCATAAAAGAAAATGCCATAGATTATAAATTGAGTTTTTCTCTAATCCACAATTTTATAGAAGGGCGAAGCAATTCTTGTTTTGATGTTCGCCGCCGTACTGTTGCTATAAGGGAGGAGATACATAATGATTTTGTTGCTATGATACAATATTTGAAAGACGAAGGTGATTTTCGTACTTGTATAGTCGAAAAAAAACTTACAGAAATAGTTTTTTTTAATATAATAATACTTGATTCTTACCATCATCCAAGGTATTACGATTATAGGTTAGCGAAACATCATAAAATAGTAGTATCAATGTTATCACAACCAATATATCTGCCTTTAAAAGAATATTATTTATCTCAAATTTTACCACCTCTAAAATAATGGGGGGGGGAAGCATAACTCGTTTATTCAGTAATTAATAATAAAAACATTCATTCAAATGAAAAGAGTAACATTATCAATCTTATTTATTTTGTCGGTTGTATTGATACCGACTACTGCCTTGCCTGTATCGCAGAAGCAAGACAACGACCCCAAAGTAATTATCTGTACAGGCAAGTACTCCAAGTGCTACCACCGGTATGAGTGTAGGGGAATAAAAAACTGTAAAGGTGAAATCAAATCAGTCAAGCTGTCGGAAGCCCGCAAGACACTCCGTCCTTGCGGCTACTGTTACAAAAAATAATAACTAAAACACTATGTTTCAAATGAAAAAACATTTTTATTTTTTGGTTGCCGCGGCAATCCTTACGTCTTCTTGTATATCAAATAGTTACTATCAAGTATATAAAGTATCTTCGGAAGACAAAAGAATCTCGCAAGACAATTCCAAGTACATTGTATACGAAGACGACAACTGTAAAATTCTCTATAATCTTTGGGGTAACGGTGGTAATGTAGGTTTTATGTTTTACAATAAAACAAACGACATTATCTTTATCGACCTGAGCGAGAGTTTCTTTGTCAAAAATCGCTCAGCATACGACTATTATCGTAACCGTACTTTTTCAGATAGAGAATATGCCGAACAAACATCTACAGGATCATCGCAGATAGCAAATGCAGCTATTGCTACATCTCAATACTTACTTACAGGCAACGCTTCGTCCAATATAACCGTGCAAAATACCAGAGCTAAAAGCCAATCTGTCTCTTACGACGAAAAACCTATAATATGCGTTCCACCTATGACACATAAAACCATTCACGAATACACTTTTATGCCTACTCTATATGGCGATTGTGATTTTATCAAAAAGAGCAACGTCCCTAAGGAAGGCAGACACAAGTCTTTTTCAAAAGGTAGTAGCCCTTATGTGTTTGCTAATGTTATCTCTTATAAAGTAGGCAATAAAGAGGCAAAAACTATTCGTATCAACAATGAGTTTTATGTGTCTGATATAACTGTCTATAAAAAATCTTCTATTATAGACTACTATGACAACAAACATTGTGATGGTACGGTTCGTCGAAGAATAATATTCAGGTCAGATATTCCTGCTGCCGATAGATTCTATATAAACTTTTAGACAAAAATTACGCTGCAGACATAAGCATTTGATTAACAACCACATTCCCCAGCCTCTTAATCAGTGGGTCCAGGGTTCGAGTCCCTGCGAGGACACAACACCGAAAAAAATCCCTATCAGTGTGGGATGACAACAACACAATAAAAGCGATATGGTTTCCTTGTAAGAACCAACCGCTTTTTTTATTTTTCTCGTTACAAACAGCATTCACCCAAAGCTAAACACCTCATTTCGAAGCATATTCTCGCAAACAATTTTCGCACAAACAATCGGAATATAGCTGTCGGAGTTCGGCAGAGACTTCTGCAGAGAGACGATATTTCGTACAGAAACACTCTGTACTATGCTTACAAACAAACTCTTTGCCACACTTAGGGCACTTCACTACTCTTTCGGTAAAACTTGCCATAATCGTATCTTTTTCGGCAAAGATAATGTTTTTGTAATGAATTTCTTACACAAAAATCACGTTTATTCTCACGTTTAGATGTTTTTTATCTAACTTTGCCATCAAAAAAAGTTATGATTTATTCTAATGAAAATGTACGGCGTAGAGACCGATTGCTAAGCGAAGAGAGAGCTCTCCAATTGCTCGAAGAAGGAGAATACGGCATTTTGTCGATGGTAAACGACGAAAACGAAGGAGCATACGGTATTCCGATAAGTTTCGTCTGGGATAGAGGTGATTATATATACCTCCACTGTGCTCCTCAAGGGCACAAATTGCGTTGTATAGCCAAACATCCTCGTGTATCGTTCTGTGTGGTAGGCAAAACCAACGTATTATCGTCGAAATTCACGACCGAATACGAAAGTATTGTTATAGATTGTACAGCCTCTATAGGGTTAACTGCTGAAGAAAGAATGAACGCCCTGCACCTACTGCTACAGAAATACTCTCCAAACGATATAGATATGGGAATGACTTATGCCGAGAAGTCGTTTTCACGCACAGAAATCATTCGTTTACACATATCTACAATGAGTGGAAAAGCGAAGACAGTAAAGAAATAAAGCCGCAATATAGACACTATCAATAACGCGATAAACAACCATAGCTACCCTCTATACTTTATTTGCATTACCTTTGTATTCTAATTTTTAAAATAAATCAATATGAATAAGGTAATAGAAGTAATAAAGATTATCGCCTCAGGGCAGAAGCATTTTATCAATTTTATAAGGATTGCAATATTTATAGTAATGGCTTGGATTGGAGGTCTTAAAGCCTTCCAGTACGAAGCCGACGGAATAGTTCCTTTCGTCATAAATAGTCCTTTTATGAACTTTTTCTACAACAATACGGGCAAAACGGCTACAGATGCCAACGGTAAAACTGTGGCAGAGTACACTCTCTATAAAAATCCGGAGGGTAAGACTGTACAGAAAAATGTCGATTGGCACAAATCGAATGGAACATATTACTTTTCGTACGGACTCGGTACGTTTATAGTAATCATCGGTCTTCTTACATTGCTCGGTATATGGTCGCCTAAAATCGGATTGGTAGGGGGACTGCTTACCTTTGGTATGTCGATAGTTACGCTATCTTTTCTAATAACTACACCCGAAGTATATGTGCCCAATCTTGGCGGCGACTTCCCTACCCCACAATATGGTTTCCCTTATCTGTCGGGTGCCGGTAGACTAGTTCTCAAAGACATAATAATGATGGCAGGCGGGGCGATTGCAGCCTCAGACGCAGCCCAACGAATACTGAAGAAGATTTGAACGGCTTAAAGGCTCGAGATAGAAACAAGCTTATCGTACAAAACAAGAAAGTAGTAGTCAGGTCAATAGACTACTACTTTTTCGTTTTAAAGGTTAAGATATAATCATCTTTGAGTATATACTTATCTTTTTTATCAGTAAACGACCAAGCACCAAATCTTATTTCATATTGGGTATCGGGTTGAAGTTTTTTAAAATAAAAAGTCCACTCTTTACCATCTTCACTCCATTTGTCTTTACCTATAACTTGTTTTTTACCCGTTACTTTATTAGTATACACGCCTGCTTGTACAAGTTCTAACCCAGGTGTAGAACGTATGTCTAAGGTAGTTTTATCGTATTTATACATTTCTGTATTGAAATACAGCACGATACTATCAAGATTACAATCGACATTATCGCTACCGTTCTCTATGTTGGCATATTTTATTTCGGGAATATCTTCGCTGTATATTTTCTTAAAATCGAACGAATTTAAGTAGCTTATTATCTGTGGCATAAAGTCGGTAAGTTTTTTATAACCCGTATCATTTGCGTACTTCTCAAAACAGTCTAAAAGCTGATACACCCCCAAATATCCTTCACGGATGTAACCTCTAACATTGAAAACTTCAAAAACATTATGATCTTTTTCGTATTGAGATACGGCTGCTCTTACAAAGAGCTCACCTAAAAGAGAGCTTGGAGTACCACAATAATGTTTCAATAACTCTTCTCTATTAAGTTCATACAAAACAGTTGCTTGTGGCATCAGTTGGTCGAGATACGTGTCGATAGGCTCATCGCAGAACGAGTGGCAAATTTCATGAATTAACATTGTTGCAGTTCCTAAAAAACTGTTAGCTCGAAACATCGGCAAGTTATTTTCATCCTCTTGTTTACATTCCATTATTGCATAATATTCTTCGCTTCCATCTTTATAAGTCATTGATATACCATAATTCCCTGTTAGAAGACTTATGATGATACGAAATTTATGTTGGGGTTGGTATCTAAAAAACTTTCCAAACCAATCAAAATCAATTACATTTACAATCTCTTTTTGGAAACTCTCTTCAGCTGCCTGCCTGAAGTTTGAGGTCTTTTCGAAAAACTTGCGAAACTTTGTCTTTCTATAAAAATCATTCAACAAAACCAAGTACTTAGAGACACTATCTCGTGGCCATCGGTCGTCTAAAGATTGTATATTCACCTGATCATTTAAAACTATTTTGTTGTTTTTTATCTCTAACAAGATAGCAAAATCGGCTATAGCGTCAAACGATACGCCAAACGGCACCAATCGCTCCGACATCTTTATTATAGGATGATTTTTATACTTTGCAAAGTGTTTGTCTATTTCTTTACAATATGTTGTCAAATAATCATCCGTATAGTAAGACAATCCTACATATCGGGCAATAATTCCCATCAATTCCATACGTTCGTCTACAACGGGTTTTGCGTAGATAGTTGTTTGTGCAGAAGCGATAAATGAGCTTATTAACAAGCATATAGACAAAAATAACTTTTTCATATCAACTACATTTTAGATTAAATATAACTTTAATGGACTATTTATGAGGTTCTCAAGCAAAGTTAAGTGTAAACTATGATTTTTCTTTATATCATAACGACTTACAATAGCAATTTATTACATAAAACTATTGGAAATAATGACACATCTTCGCTTTATAATAAAAATGTGTTCTATGAAAAGATTATTATTTTGTTGAGAATTTCAAGTAATAACTTTCTTGTAATTTATAGAAAAGAGATGATTCAAAAAAATCATCTGTTAGAAGTATTCCGTAGCTTTTACCCTTATCCAACTTAACAGGTATTACAAAAGTAAAATCATCTCTCCAATGTCTGCCCATTGTATTAGGAAACAATAGTGTCGTATCTTGTGGATTGGAACGTACGCTGGAAACCTCTTTACGCATAGGATGTGAAAAAGTTACTACTATTTCGTCTGTCTTTGAGTCCACTATAGAATTATTGGCCGGATATATTGAAACAATTCGAGGATGTCTCATCTGAAACTCATTTATTTCCTTTTCTATATTTCCCGACATAAACTCCCAATAGCTAACCATTTGTGGCATAAAATCTTTAAAGTAACTTTGCTCCCAAAAAGATTGAGAATTGTAGTACTTTTTCTGATTTCTCATCCATACAAAACCTTTAAATTCATCACTAACCATATCATAGTCATCAACCTCTAAGTTTTTATATAGATGTGTAGATAATCTCACAAAATTCTCGTACAACATAGTTGTATCACTCTTATAAGCCCATTTATTCAGCATATTTTTTACGTGAGGATAAACTTTTCGAGCATAAGGCAGCAATTGGTCAAGATATTCATCAACAACAGGATTGACAAAATGGTGGCAAAATTCGTGTATTATCACATTCTTATGGCTATCGTCGAACATAGGCTCTTCGGTAGATGTACAACCTACAATCACATTAATTACTTCAGAACCATCATTTAGAGGAAGTGTAGCCGAGTAGTTACTCGCACCATTGACCAAACTTACAATCACATTAGCATTTTGTAGCTTTTCTCCAAAAAAACTCTCAAACCAAGATACTTTTATCTCACACATCGTTTTTATCATTGATGCTTCTATATATCCATACAAAGATAGATTGCTCCTGTAAAATCTATTGAACTTCGTATCTCTATAGAAAGCATTCAGTAAGAATACAAATTTTTCAGCAACATCTCTATTCCAACGAGTATCTTCTATAAATAGTTTATTTAGATTAGCATTTTTATGAAAAATAATTTTGCCGTTATCGATTACCAAATAGCTTGTAATGTTTGAAACTGCATCAAAACCAATACCATTTCTTTCTCTTATTTGCTTTATAAAATCTATCAACTTATGACTTTGGTAGGGTTTAAAATAGCTATTTATTTTTTGGTTATACCCTTCCAAATATTCATACGTAAACTCCCTTGCTCCAGCCAATCTGAAAGCTATACTTGTAAGCTCAAATCTCTCGTCGACCTTTATTGTCGGCTCGGCTACGGCTATAACATTTGTAAAGATAGCAATAGATAACACACAAAACACTTTTTTTACCATAAGCAAACAAAAGCCACACTTACCTGTGCGACAGTGGGATTAATTATTCTTTAATACAAAACACACAAAACTAATAATTATTCCGTACATTACACTATAGTAGACTGGGAATAAATACACCAAAAGCAGTGTTACACTTACTTATCTGTATCAAAGTTTATACCCGACCGATAGTCGCGGATATATCCCGAGTAGCTGTACAAAATGGGCTCCAGGCGTATTAATGGGTATATCCAAGCCGATGCTTAGGGTAAACATCTCACCTTCGTAGCGGTAGGTGGGTCTGACGAAGACGAAATATCCTGCCTCCCATTTGGCGGGAGCAGCCGGTGTAGAATCGCCTTTGGAATTATATGTTCTACGGCTGAAATTAGCGTAATACGGCGTAACGCCTGCCCCGAGTTCCAAGAAGTTACGGTCGTTTTTACCCACGAGATAATAGACGTTGAGCGGTACGGAGACAACATGATTCATATCTATATCTCTAAGATTCTCAAGCAATGAGGTGCTGACACGTCCTTTGCCTGTATTGCGTCCAAACCCGTAGCCAAGCCCTATCCTACCGCCCCAATGCGAGTCGTCGCCCAGACGACTATCGAGCGATACTCCTAAGAAATTGTACACGCCCCACAACTCCAAATTGACATGGCTCGTCGTTTGTGCCCTAGCAAGACTACCGAGGAATATGGTTATTATCAAAACAATAGTTGTTTTCTTCTTCATAATATTTTATTTACAAAACTCCACATTACAAACGATAGGAGTAATAGCAATATTACTCCTACCATCAATATTTTACGTTAAGAAAATCAAAATACAAGTATCCAAAGTGCCATCAGTATGAGGTTGGCAAAAGCGATAGGCATCAGTATCTTCCACTCGAGCTTGAGTAGTTGGTCGATTCTCAGACGCGGGAACGACCAGCGAACCCACAGAGCAAGGAAGACACAGAAGAACGTTTTACCGAAAAACCACACCACAGGCGGTATATAGTCCATCACGGTATTGAAACCGTCGAGCCCCGGTATATGCAGCGGTTGCCAGCCTCCGAGGAACATCGTTGCGGCTACGGCAGCGATTATAAACATATTCATATACTCTGCCAGATAGAAAAAGCCGAAAGTGATACCCGAATACTCGGTATGGTAGCCTGCCGTCAGCTCCGACTCTGCCTCGGGCAAGTCGAACGGACCACGGTTGGTCTCGGCGTGTCCTGCTATCAGATATATCACAAAGGCTATGAAAGCAGGTATGCCGCCTTTGAAGATGAACCAAGCACCGGCTTGCTGCTCCACTATCTGCGACAGCTGCATCGTACCCGAGAGCATCACTATCGTCATCAGCGACAGCGCACACGAAAGCTCATAGCTTATAAGCTGAGCCCCCGAACGCATAGCTCCTATCATCGTATATTTGCTGTTCGACGACCAGCCGGCAAGCATAATACCCACCACGCCGATAGACGACACCGCCAAGAGATAGAAGACGCCTATGTTGAAGTCTATTGCGTGCAGTCCCTTATCGAACGGGATAGCCCCGAAGGTAAGCAGCGACGCTATAATAACCATAAAACTTGCCAGACGGAAAAGCCTATTGTCTGCCCTATTAAGCGGTATAATCTCTTTGAGCAAAATCTTAACCATATCTGCAATAGGCTGTAATATCCCCCACGGTCCGACCCTGTTGGGACCGAGACGACACTGGAAATAGGCACAAATCTTACGTTCTGCCAATATCAAAATCAATGCCAAAACAGCATACAACGAAAGTATCAATATCCCTATCAATACGAACTCTATCGCCAAAGCCAGCCATTGAGGCATATTCGACATCAGCAAGGTATCTATCCAATCGGCAACTACTTCGAAATGAAACATAATATTCTCTTTATTTTATCTTCTTTTTATTTACCAAATTACATAATAGCGGTTATCTGTCGATACACGGGATAACATAGTCCAACGAGCCTCCGAGCATTATGAGGTCTGCAATCTTATTGCCCGGAGCAATATGTTTGAGCACATTGACCAATACCAGCGACGGACTGCGGAATTTCACCCTGTACGGGAACTTATCGCCTCGCGAATTAATATAAACCGAGAAGTCGCCGCGAGCATTCTCTACCCTCTGTATATATTCGCCTTCGGGAAGTTTCACTATAGGTTTAGGTTTGGCACAGAAAGGACCTTCCGGTATATTGTCTACGAGTTGTTCTATTATCTTGAGCGACTCTTCTATCTCGTCGAGACGGATATAATATCTGTCGAAGGTCATACCTCCCTCGCGTAGGACGGCGGTAAACTCGGCTTTGTCGTAAGCAGCATAAGGCTCTATCTTTCGTACGTCGCACTGCCAGCCCGAGGCACGTCCTACGGGACCGGTCGCTCCGATAGAGATAGCCTGTTCGCGTGTGAGGTGTCCGACACCTTCCATTCTGCCGCGTGCTATAGGGTTGCCTGTGAAGAGTATGTGATGTTCTCGCAGCATCTTACGCATATATACGACAAACTCTTTTACGTCTTTCTGAAAATCGGGATGAATATCTTCCATCAGACCGCCTATCATCGAATAATTTGCCATCAGTCTGCCACCGCAGGTCTTTTCGAATATCTTCATTATCTTCTCTCTGTCGCGCATACCGTATACGAATGCTGTGATAGCACCCATATCCATTGCCATAGCACCCCAGCCGAGCAGGTGAGAGGCTATACGAGTGAGTTCGTCGATGATGGTACGCACGTACTGTGCTCTGGGTGGAACTTCGAGCTGTATACCCTTTTCGATAGCCATACAAACGGCATGGCGGTTGATAGAGCCCGATAGATAGTCGAGACGGTCGGCAAGGTGTAATATCTGGTGATACATAGATACCTCGCATATCTTCTCTATACCGCGGTGGATATATCCGAAGTTGGGATCGACTTTTTTGATGACTTCGCCGTCGAGCGACACCCTCAGATGCAATACGCCGTGCGTAGCAGGGTGCTGAGGACCGAAGTTTACGACGAAATCTCCTTTGTCAAATACCGACTTACGCTCTTTGTCGATGTCTTTCAGGTCGAGCACGGGCAGATATTCCAATGAGTCGAGATCTTCGTTTTCGAGCGGGATAGGGTTTATTATAGGGCTGCTGTCGTAGTCTTTACGCAGCGGGTATCCTCGCCAGTCTTGACGCAGGAAGATACGACGCATATCGGGATTGCCCAAGAAGCGTATACCGAAGAAATCGTGTACCTCTCTCTCGTAGAAGGGAGCCGACAGCCACAGGTCTTCGACAGTGTCAAACGCAGGATTTTCTCTGTCGTCTGTACGCGACTCGAGCAGTACTATTACAGACAGGTCTTCGGAAGGAGAGAGGTTATATATCACGCCCAACGAATCGGTGTAGTCCATACCTATTATGTCGCGTAGAAAATCGAAACGGATTATATCGTTGTTCCTCAGAATCTCTGCCGCCTGACGCAGATTTTCTTTGGCGACTACTATCGTATAAACATTGTCTTTGTTCGATATCTCGGCATTAGCCAATTGCGAAAACACTTGTTCTAACTTATTACACATACTTTACGACTTCTATTGGGTTATCTAAATGTTCTACTACCTTAGGTTGTTTCGGGAGCGAGAAAAACTCCTGAACCTTTATCTTGCGGCTGAGCTGTAACATACCGTAAATAATGGCATTAGGACTCGGCGGACAGCCGGGTACATACACATCGACCGGTATAATCTGGTCGATACCCATCACCGTGTGATACGATTTCTTGAAAGGACCGCCCGAGATGGCACAACCACCGACGGCTATCACATACTTCGGCTCCGACATCTGGTCGTACAGACGCTTGAGCACCGGTGCCATCTTGTGTACAATGGTGCCGAAACAGAAGACTACATCGGCCTGACGAGGCGAGTTACGCGTAACCTCCCAGCCGAAACGTGAAAAGTCGAATCGTGCCGCTCCGAGGCTCATAAACTCGATACCGCAACACGAAGTGGCAAACGTCAAGGGCCACACCGAATTGCTTCGTCCCCAATTGATAATGTCGTCCAATTTGGCGATAGCAACGTTTACTCCGCCTTCTTTCAACTGCTCGACGTATTGCTCAAGGTACTCATTGTCCTTGAAGTCGGCAGTGGTCATATTTTTAATTTTAATATTTTTTACTTCCATTCCAGTGCCCCCTTTCTCCATGCATAAACTAAACCAAGAACCAAAATAAAGATAAAGAACGATGCCAAAATAAGCCCGTCGATACCTATCGAACTGTAAATGGTTGCCCACGGGAAGAGCAGAACGGCTTCCACGTCGAATACCAAAAAGAGTATGGCTATAAGATAGTAACCCACTCTGAACTGTACCCACGCAGGACCTCGTGTCTCTATACCGCACTCGTAAGGCTCACCTTTGAGGGCATTGTACGACTTGGGCGACAGCCATATAGCCAATGCCATAGCCGCCACAACCATAAAAACAGCCGTAACCAATACTACTAAAAATAACGCTGAGTTAGTCATAAATAGATTTATTTATTGTATATACATTTATAGCAATTAAATTTTTGTTGTTGCGTAATGATATAATATTCAGAACACTCTATAAAACACTCCTGTCCGCAGACAAGGCTGCAAAGGTAGTGAAAATTTATGAATTAAGAAATAAGAATTTGTTGCACACACTATTTTTCATATCATCTGCTATCGGATAAATACCTATAACACACCCTATTACCTATATATCAACGACCTATAAACCATATTCAACGTAGAGACAACAAAAAACTACCTATCTATGTAGAAACTATAATCGAACTTATCGAAGTATATGTTACCGCCACGCCATTCGACCTCACCTCGTTGGAAATCGACAGTCTCGCTTCTGGGGAATATCTTCTCGGGCTGTAATACTCCCGATATGCCTCTATTGACCACAATCCGAAACGAATCGATACCCATAAAATAAAAATATCGCACATCGTCGTCGGAGCTATAGCGCTGTATACCAAAAGACACATCTACAGGCATCCAACCATAGCCATCGAGAAAGATTTCGCACCAATCGTGAATATTTTCGTAGCCCGGATGCAACATAAAGCCGCTCAACCACCTCGCAGGAATGCCATTGTATCGGCATAGTGTCATAAAAAGCAATGTAGACTGCCCGCAATCGCCGTGTTTATGGCGTATTACATAGCTCGGAATATTGTCGATAGTAGAATATTCTCGCGCGGCTGCCCATACTATATTATCAGATATCCAGCAAAATATCTTGCGTGCTATTGTCTGCTTATCGCGTTCGCAACCGACTATCTGAGCCGAAAGTCGTTTTATATCGTCCGTGAAAACGATATGAGGAGTCTCCTCAATTAAATCGGCAGAGGTAAAACACTCATCCACAGCAGAGTGTCTATCGTTGCGATGAAAGCTACGAGTCTCTACCTCGAAGTATGTATCGAATATCGTAGGCATACCGGCAGTAGCTCGTTTTTCGATATATAGCGACGAATGAGTCGATATATTCATACTCTGAGCAGACTTAGAATATTGATACTTACACTCTGCGGGTCGTGGCAACCAACAGCGAATAGTCTCGCCGTCGGGTACTGTGTCGGGAGCAACAGTAAGCGAAAAGTGAAAACGAAACTCTCTTCGGTCTGCTTCGTTCACTATATGAGGTAGATACTCTGCCAGAAACTTCGTCCTCGCCGCCTTGTCGTCGCCATATTTATCAAGATAGTATTCCCTCGCTTCTCTATTGATACGAAAGAGGTTACGAGCAGCTCTACGAAAATAGCGTCTACTGCCGTCGATATCGATATTTTCCAATTCCTGCCGCTGAGTCCATTCGGCTATCTGACTATTGGTAGCCTCAGGCATTATCTGCCTTATCTGCTTCACAGTAAGGTCGTAATCATTACAGAAATCGAGCAGAATACGCCGCCGTTTCTCTTCGTCCGATAGTGGCTGTATCATAAGTCAATAGCAATTGATAATATTACAATCTCTTCTGCAACAATATTATATCGTGAAAAACACCATCGTACACCACCCAATCTTTGAGCGTAACGCCACCCAAGAAACCTGCCTTTTCGAATGCTCTGAGCGACGGCGTATTGTCCGACGCTACGAGACTATAAAGTTGGTGTAGTCCTAAAAAACTTTTTGTATATCTGCATATCAGACCGATAGCTTCTGTGGCATATCCTCTGCCTCTATACGACGGATGTATGAATATGCCTACCTCCGACCTACGGTTGTTGTAGTCGAAATCAAATAGATCGATAGTACCGATTGTAGTACCTGTCTTATCGATGGCAATCATAAAACGGAGCTGTCCGCGTTCGAATACCGATTGGTCGCACGACTCTATATATCGACGTATGGCATAGCGAGAATATGGTTCTTTACGAGCCGAATATATCCACATATCGACATCGTTTTCTATCTGATATAGAAAATCCAAATCTTCGGGTTCTACGGCTCGGAGCACTATATTTTCGTTGCCTATCATATATCAAAAATAATTCGATAAAAACCTATGGTACAAACAAATAAAAGGGCTGCCTTCTTACGAATCGGAGACAGCCTTTTTATCACATTTTTTATCGTCTGTCGTGCTGACCGCGTGTCTTGTCGCGGTTGTCGGAGCGACGCTCTCTTTTGCCTCTGTGTCTGTCGTCGGACTTGGGACGCGGAGCAGGCTCTACCCAGCCCTCGGGGGCTTCTTTGAGTACTCTCGACGAGAGGCGATATTTGCCCGACTTATCGATTTCGATAAGCTTCACGTCGAAGGTGTCGCCCTCTTTGAGACCCGTCTCTTCGATAGTGGCATATTTATTATAATCTATCTCTGATATATGCAGAAGACCCTCTTTGCCCGGCATAAACTCTACAAACACACCGTAAGGCATTACCGACTTCACGGTCGAGGAGTAGACTTTGCCTGCTTCGGGCATAGCAGTGATACGTCGAACCTTTTCCAGAGCGGCTTCGATAGAGTCGCGGTTGGCAGCGGCAATTTCTACGATACCCACTTCGCCCTCTTCTTCGATAGAGATGGTAGCTCCCGTCTCGGCTTGTATGCCTTGTATTATCTTACCTTGAGGTCCTATTACCGCACCGATAAACTCTTTGGGTATGGTGATGACTTCTATCCTCGGTACGTGTGGTTTGAGGTCGGCACGCGGTTCGGCAATAGTTTCCGTGATTTTGCCCAAGATGTGCATACGTCCTTCGTGAGCCTGACGCAGAGCGTTCTCGAGTATCTCGTACGACAAGCCGTCGACCTTTATATCCATCTGTGTGGCGGTGATACCGTCGCGTGTACCCGTTACTTTGAAGTCCATATCGCCCAGATGGTCTTCGTCGCCGAGTATATCGGACAGTACGGCATAGTTCTTACCCTTGTTTTCGGATATCAGCCCCATAGCTATCCCCGATACGGGTTTCGATATAGGTACGCCTGCGTCCATTAGAGCAAGTGTGCCGGCACATACGGTAGCCATCGACGACGAGCCGTTGCTCTCGAGTATATCGGATACGACACGGATACAATATTTGTAGTTTTCGGGTATGACGGGTTTCAGTGCACGCAGGGCAAGGTTGCCGTGTCCTACCTCGCGGCGTCCTACTCCACGCGAAGGACGAGCCTCGCCCGTAGAGAACGGCGGGAAGTTGTAATGCAGCAAGAAACGGTCTGTGCCCGTAATCAGAGCCTCGTCTATTATCTTCTCGTCGAGCTTGGTGCCGAGCGTTACTGTCGACAGACTCTGTGTCTCGCCTCGTGTGAAGATAGCCGAGCCGTGTGTTGCAGGTAGATAGTCGACCTCCGACCATATCGGACGTATCTCGTTGGTTTTGCGTCCGTCGAGGCGTTTGCCCTCGTCGAGTATGGCACGACGCATAGCGTCTTTTTCTACGTCGTGGTAATACCTTTTTATCAATGCTTTGCGTTCGTCTGTTGCCTCCTCTTCGGGTATGGCGGCAATATATTCTTCGACGATAGCCTCGAAAGCGGCAGTACGACAGTGTTTGTCGGCATTGCCCGATACGGCTATGTCATAAGCTTTTTGGTATGTCTTTTCGCGAACGTCGCGGCGTAGGTCTTCATCGTTGTCTTCGTGGCAATATTGACGTTTTTCGGTCTTACCTGCCGCCTCCATCATATCGAGCTGTACTTGGCATTGCGGCTTTATTGCTTCGTGTGCTGCCTTGATAGCATTGAGAAGAACATCTTCAGAAACCTCTTTCATCTCGCCTTCGACCATCATTATATTGTCCAACGTAGCTGCCACGATGAGCTCAAGGTCTGCATTTTTAAGCTGCTCCATAGTGGGATTGATGACAAACTCGCCGTCGATACGTGCCACACGCACCTCCGATATAGGTCCGCCAAACGGGATATCCGACACTGCCAGAGCAGCCGAGGCAGCAAGTCCCGCCAGGGCGTCGGGAGCATCTACTCCGTCGGCAGAGTATAGCGTAACATTTACAAACGTCTCTGCGTGATAATCGTCGGGGAACAAGGGGCGTAGAGCTCTGTCCACAAGACGAGAGATGAGGATTTCGTAGTCCGACGGGCGTCCTTCGCGGCGAAGGAATCCACCGGGGAAACGACCGCAGGCGGAGAATTTCTCTTTGTAATCTACCGACAACGGCATAAAGTCTGTTCCGGGGTTTGCTTCCTGAGCCGAGCAGACTGTGGCTAACAACATTGTTTTTCCCAGAGTTACCATCACGGCACCGTCGGCTTGTTTTGCCAATTTGCCCGTCTCGATGATAATCTCTCTTCCGTCCGGAAGCTGGACGGTCTTTCTAATCACATTCATAAATTAGTGAATTATTTATATTATACTTCTTTAAAATCGGCACAAAGGTACTACTTTTTTTTCGTTTGACGACGAGAAATATTATCGGGCAGCAAAATACCTTTCCGAAGATAAAAAAACGATTGCTCGACTATTTTTTAGCCGTTTTCGATATCGTTTACGCCATAAACTTGATTGTAGAGCGTATTTTTTACCTCGACAAACTGCTCTGAGAAGTCCGAAAATGCTTTGCTCATAATACACAAAGGCACAGATTGTTTATTTTTGTCGTAAGGCGGCTGTATATACTCCTCGTCGTGTAAGACAAAGCCGAGACGTCGATAGAAATTTATTCGGCGGCGGGTGATTGCATCGGTAGGGTGCTCTACTTCCAATATTATTGGCTTGTTTGCACGTTGTACGAAGTCGCTCAGAGCCCGAGAGCCTATGCCTTGCCCGCGAGAAATGCGGTCGACGGCAAAATGCTCTATATAGACGAAGCGGTCGAAATCCCAATAGATAATAAACCCGACGGCACTGTCGGAGTCTGTCAGAATCTCGATTCTTATAGGTTGCTCGCTACCAAACAGCTCTATAAGCTGCTCGTATCTACGTCGCTCGTCGTCGGGGAACGATTGCTCGTAAATATGCCATATCGGCTCTAAGATATTGGTCATAGGCTGAGGCAATCTATTACTTTATCGTATGTTACGGCAGGGTCGATATGGTCGATATAGAGTAAGTTTTGGGGGATAGAATGGCAGTTGCGGGCTATATCGAGTTTGTCGTGGTCTGCCTCGGTCGCCTCAATCGTCAGATTGCGTTTTACCAGTGCTGCCATAAGTGGTAAAACACCCTGCCCGCAGTTTTTTATCAGTATCTTACCTGTGCCGGGAAGTGTAGATATTACGGACGAATAGTTGCCATACCGTTGCAGCTCTTTTTTGGCTATTCTTGCAATACGGCTACCTTTGTAGATATAATTTTTCATCACCTTATCGGCAAAATACTGCGGAGTCTCTACCTTGTCGGCAAGTATGTCGTATTTTTCGCGTAAGAGCGAGCAGAAATATTTTGCTACAGCCCGCGTATCGAGGTCGTTTGCATCTGAATCACGCTGCGATAGCGTCGTTTCGAGGTCGGCAAGACTTATACGCTGCTCTATGACTACATCGACTTGCCCTCGGCGAAGCACAAACTCTTTTTTCGGCAATATATGCCCTACGCCGTGTAGTACGATGGGTACGATATCGAGCCGTAAGATTTTAGCCAGATAGAAAGCACCCTGTCGGAAACGTCCGATAGAACAATCCTCAGACCGAGAGCCTTCGGGGAAGACCAAAACAGAGTATCCCTTATCTACAAGCATCCGTATTTTACACATATTCTCTTCGATGCCGTTTTCGACGGGAACGAAATCGGCGTATCGTATTATGATGCCATAGAAAGGATTGTGCCACGTCCAGCTATTGGTCAGTGCAATGATTTTGGGCGAGAGCATCAGTATATAAAGCAAGTCGAGATGGCTCTGGTGGTTTGCGATAATAACGGAAGGCTTGTCGAATGTGGTTCCGTACGGGTTGTTTACGGTATGTTTTACCTGCGGCATCATATAGGCGAAGATACGTAGCCCTCGGCAGAGTATTTTGTGAAAAAGTTCTTTGTTTCTATCGCTTTTGCCGCCTATGGTGAGTATGAAAAATCCCGTGATGCTCATTATTACAGCCGCAACGACAAATACGGCAAAGCTAAAAACCGTCTTAGCCATATTCCACAGTGTTATAGGCATTATACGCGGACGATTGTTGGCTCCGTACACGAGCCATTTATATAGGAGCGGCGGCAAAATGTACGCACAGACCACTACGGTAATCATACCCACAATCGTAAGTTCGGCGAGCGAACGCATAGCCGGATGTTTTGCAAAGATAAGTGTCCCGACGGCAACGAAAAGTATTGTTGCCGATAGTACTATCGATACCTTGAACTTATCGAGCATCTTGCGACGGTAGGTATATTCGTGTATGAGTCCTTCGGTGATAAAGATGGTGTAGTCGTCGCCCTGTCCGAAAATAAATGTTGCAAGGATGATGTTTACGATGTTGAATTGTATGTCGAATATGTTCATCAACCCGAGAATCCATATCCAGCCCACAGCCAAAGGCACGAAGGTGATGAGTGCTATCTCTACGCGTCCGAAAGAAAACAGCAGAAACACAAACACGACGAACCCGCATATATAGAGTACCTTGTTGAAGTCGTCGGAGAGCGACAGTACCATTCGTTTCATAAAGGAGCTATTGTCGAAAACGTATATATTGTCCGTATCAAACAACTTTGCCACAGCCTGCTCGTCGTCTCTGCCGTAGATGGTGGAGAATATCATCGTGCTTCGGTCGTCGATATTGATATAATTTTCGGCTAAACTCTGCAGAGCGTCGTAGAAATAGGCGAAAGGACGGGCGGTATACTCTCTGTTTATGATGTCGATAAAACCGTCGAAGGCGTCGGGAGCAAATCCTTGCTTGCGGCTCGCTTTTTGCAGGTTGTCGACGAATGTTTGGCGGCGTGTAGCCCAGAAATCGTTCCAGAGAGCGATTTTTTTCACCTGTTCCTCTTGTGTGGGGAAGAAGTTTCCTACTCCGGCTATCTTTTTTATGGCGGTATCTTGCTTGTTTGCTCTTCGAGTAAGTTCGGGCAAAACGTATTTGTGGTAATACGCCAATGCCTCGTCGGGATTCTTACCTTCAGCCACTATATAGACCGTATTTCCGTCGGCTTTGTTGTCGTCTGCCAGCTCGTCCATCGTCTGTCGCTGTTCGGCGGTCATATAATTGATATTGTGCATATCGACATCGAACTTTGTCCCGAAGCTAAACACAAATAAAACTATCGTTGCCAGCACGAATGCTATTACAAGCACCTTGTTGTTTTCGGGCGAAAAGCCTGTAACAGCCCGCATCAAGAGCCTCTTGCCTCCGGTGGTCGTCTCCGACGACGAAATCTCTTTTTCCCTCTTTTTTTCCGACAATATATGAGGTAGAAACACGAGTACGAATATCATTGTACCTACGAGCAAAAGAGCCGAAAACAGCCCCAAGTCGTGCATCGCCTCCGACGATATGAAAAGCAAACTCAGAAAAGCTCCGACTGTGGTGATATTACCTATCAAAAGAGGATTTATAAGGTCTCTCAGAGTCTCTTCCTTTGCTTTTATGTGTTTGAAATGGGCTAAGAAATGTAGCGGATAGTTTACGGCAATGCCCAGAATAATAGAGGCTATCCCGATAGCTATTATCGAAACGGTATTTTTGAAAAGCACTATTATCCCAAGCGAAAATAGTACCCCAAAACCTATAGATACTACGATAAGCAAGATAGGTCTTATGTTGCGGAAAAAATATAGTAATAGCGACAGTATTAATATCCCCGACACACCTATGGCAAAAATGCTATCGGCTTTTATACGTTCGGCGTTGGTGATTGATATCAGTGCGGCTCCGAAAGGTGTTACTTTCACTTCTTTGTCAAACTGTGCCTCTGTCTGCTCTACTGCTTTGTATATATCTGCTGCAAGTAGTTTGTTTTCAGATGTCTCCGATGACGGATAAACCGAAGTGATTGTCACCATACACTCTCCTCTTTGGTTGAAAACAAAGCCGTCGAGGGTCTCGTAATTATCGTTTGGACGAAACACTTCGAGTTTTTTCAACGCCCTGCCCGACAACATCAATGGGTCGTTTTGTATGATATTACGCATAAAAGCACCCATCGGCGACAATAGCATTTCGCGGTCTTTGGCGAGCTTTTCTGCTATATGTGCCTCATTCATAAGCAGACTGTCGATATGCCGATAGTCGTCTTCGGCAAGATATAGAGGCAGATTTTGTATAATAAAGTTTGTGGTATTCGATATTTGTTCGTTGTCTATTTCCGATACCAGTGCTTTTATTCGTCGCCCGCCATCGTACGATTCTACCGTCTGCGCGAAAAATGTTGCGGCTTCCGTAAGCGTTGTTTCGTCCACATCGGCCGATGTAGGCGAAAAAGTGATAATGATTTTGTTTGCCCCACCTATACGTTGATACGCTTCGGATATTCGGCGGTTTGTGTCGTTCGACGGTAAAAACGATGAGATATCTTCGACAAAATCTATACGAGACGCCAAAAATGCCAATCCTACGGCTATTAGCGCCAATACTAACCATAAAACATACTTTTGCCGCTCGAAAAATCTATAGATTGTCAGTATCAGTCTATTCATAGTAGTAAATTAATGTGGTTGCAAATGGCGAAAGTGTTCTAAACATCCCAACCGTCGTCTTCGTCGACGAAATAGAGCTGCTGCTCCCCGAAGAATGCTTCGAGGTCGCGACGTTCTCTCTTGGTCGGGCGTCCAAATCCTCTCGCTCGCTGGTTCTGACGGTCGATACGTATAGCTTCTATCAGTTCCAGTTGGTCTGGCGAAGTGATGTTCTGCAAAAATTGCTCCACGAGTTTGGCTCCTATACGGGTCGGTGGGATATCAAGCACTCTGAAAGTGTACACTACGGGAGGACGCTTTATCTGTATAGTGTCGCCTATTACCACTGCCCTCGACGCTTTGACAGGTGTGTTTTCTACCATCACCCTTCCTTTGCCACAGGCTTCCGACGCCTTGGCTCGGGTCTTGAAAAGCCTGACAAACCATAGATATTTGTCGATACGTGTCATATTTAGTTTATTTATTGTTGAATCTGTTCATAGCCACGCTCAGCCCTTCGAGGCAAAACGACCTTATACAGTCGACTGCAACCTCTATCCTTTCCGTAACGGTCTTTTGCTCTTCGGCAGAGAATCTGCCTAAAACATACTGTATCTGTGCTCCCTGCGGGAAGTCATTGCCGATACCGAAGCGCAGGCGGGCATAGTTCTGTGTCGCTATCAGTTGTTCGATGTTTTTCAGTCCGTTGTGTCCTGCGTCGGAGCCTTTGCCACGCAGCCTGATAGTGCCCAGCGGCAAAGCAAGGTCGTCTACTACCACAAGCAGGTTCGCCACACCGATATTCTCCTTTTGCAACCAATAACGAACGGCTTTGCCGCTCTCGTTCATATAAGTGAAGGGTTTGAGCAGTATCACTTGGCGATTTTTAATTTTTCCTTCGGCAATAGCTCCATAGCGTTTATTGACGTCGAAGCTTACGTTGAGTATCTCGGCAAGTCGGTCGAGCGTATCGAAACCGATATTGTGCCGTGTATGAGCGTATTCGTCGCCTATATTACCAAGTCCTACTATCAAATATTTCATCTACAGAGCTTTATATAATTAATGAATATTGACCTGCGTGGCTCCGAAGCCATATTGTTGGAACGAGGCATCTTGAAAACTCGCATTCTTGTACTGTTTCCTTAGCAGCTCCGTAATCTCTTTTCGCAAAACGCCTTCGCCTTTGCCGTGTATGAAGACGATTTTTTGCCCTTTTTTGTTGATATTTTCTTTCATAACAGAGTGGAATTTATCGAGTTGTATCCGCAACATATCGGCATTGTCGAGGTTGGCAAAATTGTCGATAAGTTCGTGGATATGTAGGTCTACCTCAATGATTTGGCTCTTACGTGGCGGAGCAAACTGCCGCTTGGTCGGCTGCGGACGTTTGTCGTGCATAGCCTCTTGCAACTGCTTGTCGTCTATGAGATATTTTATCGGTGGATAGTCGTTTTCGATAAGATTTACAAGCATTGCCTTTGCTTCGAAAAAATCGTTCTCCTCGAAGCGATGTAGTTTATAAAAATCCACAGGATTGATACGTACGGCAACGTCCAATGCGGGTTTGACGTCGAACTTTGTCGTTTGTTTGTATGCAAAGCCCTGAAAACGAACAAACTCATAGTCGTTTACCTCATCTTTACGCACATCTGTTATGAAAAGTTTCGTCTGCGGCTCGATAATATCCGCCGTATGCACCGACACTGTGGCATTACCCGTAAGTATCTGAAAATCGATATAGTAGTTGCTTTCGTTAATAACGAACATCTCCATATCGATGTTTTGCAGACTCTTGATATTCACAGGGACAAAAGCCAACGAGACGTTTATAGCCTCACCTTCGGGTGTCTCTTCGGCTATATCGAACTTATACTGCGGCTTTTCGACCGTTTGTGCTGTTGTCGTCGTGTCGGGTTTGCTTTTACTCTCGGAGACAAAGTTCAACTCGTTGGTATCGGCAACTACCACCACATCGTTAGCCAAAACAGGTGTCTCGAAACCATCTTCTTCGAGAACGGTTACCACTCCCTTTTCACCGATTCGGGTAATAACGCCACCTCCTACTGCATTGAGGTAGCGCACTTTATCACCTATTTTCATTTTTCCTTACGACCGATTTTATTTTTCGGGAAAAACAAAACTTACGGTTTGTTTCACGTCGGGGTGAAGGCTCTGAGACACAGGACACTCTCTCACACAGGCGTTGAGTATCTTACGTTCTTTCTCCGAATAGTAGTTGTGCGGAAAAGTTATTTCTATGACTATCTCTGCTACCCTACGTGGCGAGGTGTTCATTATCTTCGTAGTTTTGGCGGTAGCTCCGTCGATAGAGAAGCCGTGCGTGCGGGCAGCGATACCCATAATGGTAAACATACAGCTACTCAGAGATGTTGCCAGCAAATCCGACGGCGAAAAACTCTTACCTTCGCCCTGATTATCGACAGGAGCGTCGGTTATCAACTTCACACCCGACATCACGTGAGTAATTTCGGTACGTAAATTTCCTTTATATATGGTTGTTGTTGTCATAAGTATATAATAGTCTTTTGGTTAAAATATCGGCAAACCCTTTACACATTTTACTGTACAGAGCTTGCCGATAAGATTTGAATTAAATTAGTTTATACCGACCGTATTACATTTTCTTTGTCAAAATGTATTTGTCTGCTAATTCGCCTTCGGCTTTTTTACCTTCTGCATCAAGCACAGCAATAGCGTTGTCTGTAAGCTCATATTGACGTACGGTACCGTCTTTGTCGGTCAGAGAGAATCTGCCACCTTCGCCGCGAACGATTTCGCCTTCACTTACAAATTGCTTTTCTTTCTTAGCCATATAAGTTTCAGTCAGTTTAAACTTACCGTCTTCACTGATAACAAGTTCGGTCTTGATACCCGAACAGTCGGCGCAAGGCAATGTGCCTTCGAACGTACCGCTGATAGGAGCCGGAGCCGGTTCTGCCACAACGACAGTATCGGTTGTAGCTTCCTGATTGTCGGCATTTTGCTTATTACCACAAGATACCAAACCCATTGCAAACATTGTGGCTGCTGCTGCCATTACAAAAAATGATTTTTTCATTGATTATTACTGTTTTAATTGATAAATTATTATTGATTAAAGTGCAAAGTTATAAAAAATAGATCAAACAATCGACAAGCAAATTTACCATATTTTTTTTTCATAAAAACCAACAATATATACCACTGATAATCACACATATAATTCCAAACAACTATCTTATAATTAGACAAACTCAAAACAATTTACTACCTTTGCTCCATTATTTTTTAAAAACAAGCCAATATGAAGAAAATACTCTTTTTCACTGCACTGATATTCATATCTGTTACCGTCGAGGCACAAAAGAACAACTCCAAAAAGTCGGAACAAAAGTATTACGATATTTTTCGCTGCTCGGATATATACAATTCCGTATGGCGAGAACTCGATATAAACTACGTAGACACATTAAACCACGAGAAACTTAACGATATAGCTATCAATAGTATGCTCCAAAGTCTCGACCCCTACACCGTCTATATTCCCGAACAGCAAGAAGAAGACCTAAAAGCTATGACCACAGGTATATACGGTGGAATAGGTGCTGTAGTACAAAAACATAACGACTATGTAGTAATATCGGAACCACGTTATGGACTTACTGCCTACAAAAACGGCATCTTAGCCGGCGACGAAATCGTTTCTATCGATAATGAAAATATGAAAGGAAAAACCGTATCTTACGTTAGCAACAAACTGAAAGGCATTCCCGGCTCCGAAATAAAACTAAAACTGCGTAGACATGGCGAAAACAAACCGATAGAGAAGACTTTCCGCAGAGAGGCAATACACATCAATTCCATTGATTATTATGGCGTTGTAGCAGATAGCATTGGTTATATTGCTCTTACCGACTTTACCGACCAATCGTACAGCGATTTCAAAGTAGCTCTTACTGCCCTCAAGGATAAGAATATCAAAAGATTGGTAATCGACCTGCGAAATAATGGAGGCGGACTCGTAAGCGAAGCCGTAAACATAGCCTCGATGTTTCTGCCGAAAGGAACTAACATAGTGTCTATGAGAGATAAAAGTGCTAAAAACGAAAGAAAATACAAAACTCCGTTCGTGCCTATTATGCCCGATATTCCATTGGCAATCATAGTAAACGAAAATTCGGCTTCAGCTTCGGAAATACTTGCCGGAGCTTTTCAGGACCTCGACAGAGCCGTAATCGTAGGGGCAAGGAGCTTCGGGAAAGGACTTGTGCAGGCTATCAGACAGTTACCTTATGGCGGATATCTAAAAGTAACTACCGCAAAATATTATTTACCATCAGGCAGATGCATACAATCTATTGATTACGACGGCTCTGCAGGCGAACGTCCGAAAACCATTCCCGATAGCCTTACAAATAAGTTTAAAACTGTCGGCGGACGTACAGTAAGAGACAAAAGCGGTATAACTCCCGATGTATCAGTCGAAAGCGAAAAGGGCAACTACATATCTTATTATCTGTTTACCGACAATATTATATTCGACTTTGCTACACAATATTACTATTCACATCCCAAAATCGAGAATCCGAACACATTTAATATCACTGACGACGAATACAATAGCTTTATCTCTTTTGTAAAAAGCAAAAACTTCACATACAAACTCGAAAGCGAAAAAATGCTATCGCAACTACGTAAACTTGTAGAGACAGAAGGCTATCTTACACAGACAGATACGCTACTCAAACAACTATCTCCAATGCTCAAAGCCGATGTCGAACGCGACCTTCGCGATTTTCGTAAAGACATACAGAAGTTGCTCGAATCCGAGATAGTGAAGCGTTACTATTATCAGAGAGGTTATTACGAGTTTTTCCTCCGCTACGACGATTGGTTGGCAAAAGCTATCGAATCTATCAAGTAATTGATTTACTTCACATTCAATATTGCTACCGTATCTACGGCAACAATTCCGGCTGTCTCCGTACGGAGTCGGCTCATAGACAGCGATATAGCCCTGTAGCCGTTTTTTAATGCAAACTCTACTTCCTGTGTGGAAAAATCGCCCTCGGGACCTATCATTACCACCGTATTTTTGTGTGGTTTACATACATTTACGAACAAATCTTTCGGAGTATCGTAGCAGTGAGCGATAAAACACTCTTGTCCACAACTATTTACTACAAATTTGTCGAAATCCGTCATCTGACCTATCTGTGGCACTCGTGCTTTAAGTGACTGTTTGGCAGCCGATAAGGCTATTTTCTCTATTCGTTCGTGTCTTATAACCTTACGCTCCGAAAATCGACATAATATAGGAGTAATCGTATCTATCCCTATCTCCACAGCTTTTTCTACAAACCACTCGAAGCGGTCTATATTCTTAGTAGGAGATATCGCTACATGCAGGCTATACGGATGATTACCAAAGTCTTGCGTCTCAGATATTATTTCCACTTGTGCGCGTCGGGTATCGGGTATCGTCAGCCGTGCCTCGTAAAGCGTTCCCCGTCCGTCGATTATGTTTATTATCTCTCCACGCCCCATACGCAGCACTTTTACACAGTGATACGATTCGTCTTCGGGTAAGATATTTGTAGCCAATATGTCGGGAGCATAAAAAAGTTGCATCGGTCTAATCTTATTATTTATAACGAGATAATATTTTTTTCTGCAAAGGTAGTATTTTCTATAGTTACGATATATTTTTTTTGTAACTTTGCCTCCACTAAATTAAATTCAGTATGAACAGTTGGTTTGAATGTAGAGTTAATTATGATAAGGCAGGAGACGAAGGCTTGGCTACTCGTGTTACGGAGTCGTATCTGGTCGATGCCGTCAATTTTACCGAAGCCGAAAAACGCATTACTCAGGAGATAGAGCCCTTTGTTACGGGCGATTTTATGGTCGCAAGCATTAGAAAGGTGACAATCAGAGAGTTATTCGACTCTCAGGAAGAGTCCGACGATTTTTGGTGGAAGGCTAAAGTGATGCTTACCGTTATCGACGAAGAAAAGGACGTAGAGAAGCTTATTGCGACGGTAGTATACGTAAAAGCAGCCAATATCAATCGAGCTATCAGCCACATCGACGACCAAATGCAATCATCTGTATATCAATATCGTGTGATAAATATAACGGAGACACCCATAATGGATGTTTATTATTACGAGGCTAATACCGAAAAGGCATAGCCGATAAATTTATATATCGTATAAAATTTGTTTTCATACGATTTTTTACTATTTTTGCCATTCGATATTCCGAAAAAATACACATATAATTATTTAAATCAAATCATAGAATAAATTACGAGGTTTTTAGTTATGAAAAAATTGTTTTTAAATTTAGGATTTATCCTGCTGGGGGCGGCCGTATCGTTGTGTGCTTATTCTCAAAACGATACGGTAGAAAATTCGGACAACCGTTCTGTATTCAATCCGTCCGATATCACTCCACCTCAGTATGTTGGTGGCGAAGAGGCTATGTTTGCCTTCTTAGATTCGGTATTGGTAGTACCCCAGAGTGCTATCGACAATAATGTCAGTGGTCGTGTTATAGTACATTTTTTCGTCGATAAAGAAGGTAATATCAAGGGTCCGAGCGTACAACAAGGGCTTACTCCCGAATGCAACGATGCCGCTATAGAGGCTGTAAAAAAGATGCCTTTGTGGATACCGGCACAACAGAACGGTAAAAGCGTAAACGGTTTTGCCTCAATACCTATATCGTTCAAAACCAAACAACTCAAGTACGACTACAAACCTTCGTCCGAAGAGCTCACGTACGAACAATACGTACTTACAGACAAAAGATGGAAACTTATACAGCTGGAATCTAAGGACATACCCGAAAACGTACCTCATCAGCCGTATTTTATCCTCTCGATAGACAAAAAGAAAAGAAGAATCCTGGAGGGTAACGCTTCTTGTGCCGATTTTGCAGCTCGATACAATTGGAATATGAAAAATTGGAAGCTAACCTTCTCTAAAATAGAGGTAAGCAAAAAGAAATGTAAAGGCAAAAAAGTAAAAGTAATCGATGGAGATGTTCTCAGCGTGTTCAAGAACACAAAAGAATATCGCATCACAAAAGAGGGATATCTGCAGATAGGTAGAGAAGAAAAGAACCGCTTTGTCCCGTTGGCTACCTTCGAGTCCGAACCTTTAAAAAAGAAAAAATAACTACCTGTATAGCAGCGATATACATTCTCCTATTCGACTTTGTTCCTATAGGAGATTTTTTATAAAAACGCTATCAGTGTTAAATATTCGTAAATTTGAAATTTTAATGAGAGAAAAGGGTTCGTTTTAAGTTAAAATGACTACTTTTGCAACCGATATATTATTTAAAAGCATACTTAAATCAGTAAATTAGTACTTATATAACACATTATTAATCGTATAATAATCAAAAATTTATGAGTCAAAGTATCGATATAAGAGAATTGAACGAACGCATAGAACGCCACAGTGCCTTTGTGGATACCGTTGTAATGGGTATGAATCGCAACATTGTAGGACAGAAACACCTCATTGATTCTCTGTTGATAGGTCTGCTCTCCGATGGGCATATCTTACTGGAGGGTGTCCCCGGATTGGCAAAAACATTAGCTATCAAGACATTGGCGCAGTTGCTCGATGCCGATTTCAAACGCATACAGTTTACGCCCGATTTGTTGCCTGCCGATGTGGTCGGAACACTCATTTATAACCAAAAGAATGAGAAGTTTACCGTGAAGAGAGGTCCCGTTTTCTCCAACTTTATCCTTGCCGACGAAATCAACCGCGCTCCGGCAAAAGTGCAGAGTGCTTTGCTCGAAGCAATGCAGGAGAAACAAGTTTCTA
>ERZ773022.441-NODE-441-length-34367-cov-8.653911_pt1 | contig 34367 bp, 35 predicted proteins | sample MGYA00580839_ERZ773022 | MGnify/ENA primary metagenome ERZ773022 (study PRJEB29015, sample SAMEA2738020) | human oral metagenome | biome: human oral; feature: human-associated habitat; material: dental | place: China | collected 2044 ... | reverse complement strand
ATGTTCATGTCCCGGGGATAGAGCTGGAGGATCCGCAGGGTGCCGGCGCTCGCGCTGCCCGCCTCGCCGGAGTGCTCGTAGAACTGGGCGCTCACTTCATGACCTCCTCGACCTCGGTCAGCTCTCCCAGGCGGGCCCGCAGCGCGAGCATCGCCGTGTAGGTGGTGAACACGCGCATGGGGCGGCCCGTGCGCCGCGAGTCCTCGCGCAGGGCGTCCAGGGCCCCGGCCAGATCCGGCTCCACCGTCCCCACATCCACCTCGTCGTAGCGCAGGCGAAGCGCCATGTCCCAGGCGCGCACGCCCGTCACCACGGCCACGCCCTCTCCCCGCAGTCCGGAGAAGTCGACGTCCCACAGCCAGGACATGTCCCGGCCATCGGCGTACTCGTCGTTGATCGCCACCATGACCGACTCAGGGCCGGGCGCCGTGGCGGCGGTGAGTAGCCCCATGCGGAAGCCCGCGGGGTTCTTCACCAGCGAGAGCTGGACCTCCCGGCCGTCGAGGCGCAGGACCTCGCCGCGCCCGAAGGCCGCCCGAACCCGACCGAGCGTGTCGAGCAGGCCCGGCAGGGCGGCGTCGGCGCGGTCGCCCAGGGCCTGAAGGGCCACGGCCAGGGCGGCGCAGGCGTTGAGCTGGTTGTGGATGCCGGGGATCGCGAAACGCACCTCGTGGGGCGCCCCGTCCACGCTGACGACGGCGTCCTGGCCGCTCAGCGATTCCAGGACCACGCGGGGGCTCACGTGCCGGGCGGCGGTCGCGTCGGCGGTGCCGGTGCGCAGCTCGTCGTCGGACAGGAACAGGGAGCGCAGCTCGCCGCCCGCCCCGAAGGCGGTCACGGGAGCGGCCAGGCCCTCGGTGAAGGCGGGCGCGCCCAGGCGCGGGTCGTCGGCGTTGACGACGACGGAGCCGGTGGTCGCCAGGGCGACCTTGTGCAGAAGGGAGGCGGTGTAGTCGATCTCCCCGAAGCGGTCGAGCTGGTCGCGCATGACGTTGAGCAGCAGGGCGTGGCGGGGCTTGACGAGCCGCACGAAGCGCACTGCGTGGGCCTCGTCGAGCTCCAGGACGGCGACGTCGTGGTCCAGGCGGCCGCCCGCATCGACCTCGGTGAGCAGCGAGGCGAGCACCCCGCGCACGAAGTTCGACCCGGAGCGGTTGGTCAGCACCTTCAACCCCTGCTCGCGCAGGAGCTGGACGACCATCTTCGTTGTCGTCGTCTTGCCGTTGGTGCCCGACACGACGATCACGCCCATGGGCAGCCGGTCCAGGGTGCGAGCCAGGAACCCGGGGTCGATCTTCTCGACGACGAGACCGGGCAGTGCGGTTCCGCCCGAGCCGCCACCGCGCAGGCGGGACACCAGGCGGGCGGCTCGGCCCAGGGCCACGGTGACGCGGGAGCGCAGGGATGCGGGGGAGGGGTCCATGGGTGCGGCTCCTGCGGGTCGACGACGGGGTGGCGCTAGTCTAGGGCCACCCGCGGGCGGGCGCGTCGTCCGCGCGATGCTCGACCGGGCCGGCGCTCCGGTCCTGCCGACGTCGTCGCCCGAGCGGTTCTCGGACGACCGAGGGATGAGAAGTGAGAGGTTGTCGAGCGACTATGGCCAGGAGATTCGCCACGTGGACCGTCGGGCTCGAGCTGGGCTTCAGCGACGGCTTCGACTGGGAGCAGACTCCCGAGTCGGTGCTCGCCGAGCTCACCCGCTGCCTCACCGACCCGCGCGTCCTGGACGGAAGAACCTTCTTCTCCTGCGGGGTGTGGGCCCTGCCCGAGGGGGCCGACAACATCACCGAGGTCGACGGCGATGATCCCGCTGTCAGCACCTACATGCAGGTCGGAGGGCGTTGCACGGACCTGACCCTGGAGGCGAGAGTGACGGACGAGGAGGGCCACGTGCACTACGTCGTGGCGCACGAACCGGTCCAGGACCCCGAGGCCTGGGTCGAGCTGTCCTGGGACGTCGGCGGCGGGTCCACCTACACCACGAGGCTCCATCCCGAGGAGATCCTCACCGGGGAGCAGGCCGTGCCCTTCTTCCGCGACTACGTCCTGGACGGCGCCCTGCCGAGTCCCGAGCTCCTGCGCCGCGTCCGCGTCTGATCCGGGACCGCGTCGTGGAGGCCCTCCTCGACGCGCTTCCCGTCCCGCGCCGCATCCGCCGACTCGGGACCGCGTCACGTCCACCGACGCGCGCACGAACGTCGCCGTCGCATCCGCCTCCGACCCGGGTTCGCCTCCGATCCCGTCCGCCGACCATCCATCCGCCTCTTGCATCCGCCGAGGAGCAGCACCATGAGCTACGACATCCTCGTCTTCGAGCCCGTTTTCATCTCCGACGCCGATTTCCCAGCCTGGTGGGAGGGGGACGAGCCGCTGGAGACGGGCTTCGAACCGGCGGTGATGACTCCCTCCCTGCGATCCCTGTACCGCGAGCTCCGCCGGTACTTCCCCGCTCTGAATGGCCCGGACGCCGTTGATGACGCGACATGCGAGGCCCGCCCCGGCATCGACGAGTACATCGTCGACTACGGATTCGCTCCGCAGTACATGTACATCTCGGTGAGCTGGCCCCGGGCCGGGGACTTCGTGAGCCGGTTGCTCCTGACCGCGCCCCGCCACGGGATCGCCATCGCCCGAGTCAGCGACGACGGCGAGATCCTCAGGCCCTGAGCGTCCTCGGGCGCTGAGCGACGTGAACTGAGCGCCGGGTCGGGCCGTCCGGCGCTGTGCTGCCGCGAGAGCCTCGCGTGGTCGGACCCGGAGTGCGCGTGGTCGTACCCGGGTCCACGTGGTCGTACCCGGGCTCGCGTGGTCGTACCCGGGCTCGCGTGGTCGTACCCGGGCTCGCGTGGTCGTACGCGCCGCCGCGAAGTCGTACGTGAGTCCGCGCGGTCGTACCTTAGAAGCCCTCTAAGGTACGACCTGGCGCGGGAAGGTACGACCGCGCGCTGCTGCGTACGACCGCGTGCGCTCCGGTACGACCGCGCGCTGCTGCGTACGACCGCGCGGAACTCGGGGAGCGCCGAACCGCCGGGTCCGCTCGCCGGCGCCCCCTCTCTTCCCCTCGCTCCCCTCTCCTCTTGCCTTTGCGCTGGAATGGGTGCATCATGGATGCAATGCATGTTTTACATGTCATACATGATGAACATGCCAGTTATTGGCAGAGGATGACAGGAGTAACCATGGTGCCGCGCAATCCCGTCCATATCGGCCCCGATGGCCGGGGCTTCTTCGGAACGGTCACCGTCGGGCAGCGGGGACAGGTCGCCATCCCGGCGCAGGCCCGCAAGAACCTCGGCCTCGAATCGGGTGATCAACTCGTCGTCCTGACCGATCCGGCCCAGGGGCTGGCACTCATCCCCCTGCGACTCCTGTTGGAGCGCGCCCCGGACGACCCCCTGGCGATGCTCGTGCGCTCGACTCTCGATGGACGGATGCCAAGTGGGCCGGGCACGGTGCCCGGGGCGCCGCCGACCGAGGACCCGAGCGGCGACGCCGGTTCGGCCGGCGACCCTCTCGAGAGCCCCGGCGCATCGCCGTCAACGTCCCGGACGCGCACCGAGGAGGGGCGATGAACCCGGCGATCGTCGTCGACGACCTGACCAGGACCTACGGCGAGCTCGTCGCCGTCGATGGGGTCTCCTTCGAGGTGAGCCCGGGCGAGATCGTCGGCCTGATCGGGCCGAACGGGGCGGGCAAGACCACTCTCCTGGAGTGCCTGGAGGGACTGCGCACCCCCAGCGGCGGAAGCGTGCGTGTGCTCGACGTCGATCCGGCGCACCCGACCCCGGCCTGGCGGACCCGCATCGGGGTTCAGCTGCAGACGGCGGCGCTGCCGCCGAAGATCAAGGTGCGCGAGGCGATGAGCCTCTTCGCCTCCCTGTACGACCACCCCGCCGATACCGATGAGCTCCTGGAGGAGCTGGGGATCGCCGCGAAGCGGGACGCCTACGTCGAGAAGCTCTCCGGCGGCCAGCGGCAGCGCGTGTTCATCGCCCTGGCTCTGATCAACCGGCCCGAGCTCGTCTTCCTTGACGAGCTCACCACGGCTCTCGACCCGCAGGCCCGTCTGGCCATGTGGGACGTGGTCCGCTCCATCCGCGAGGGCGGCGCCACGGTCCTCATGACCACGCACGACATGGACGAGGCCCAGGCCCTGTGCGACCGCGTCGGCATCATCGACCACGGCCGCCTCATCGCCCTGGACACCGTGCCGAACCTGGTCGCCTCCCTGGGCGGCGGGGCCGAGGTCGAGCTGCGGACCTCCCGGCCCGTGACCGCCGAGGCGCTCGACGGCGTCGACGGCGTCTCGAACCTGAGGATCCGCGACTGCCAGGTGCGCCTCCACGCGCCCGACACCCGCTTCCCCCAGAGGATCATCGAGGCGCTGGAGGCCACCGGCGTCGCCGTGAGCGACGTGCGCGTGTCCGCCCCCGACCTGGAGGACGTGTTCCTCTCCCTGACCGGCCGTTCCATGCGAGAGGAGCACTGAGATCCATGAAGGGATCATCCATGAAGGCCTTCCGCCGGCTGTGCCGGGTCACCGCCCTGCGGACCCTGCGCGACCCCGTCACCGTCGTCTTCTCCCTCGCCTTCGCCCCGGTGTTCATCATCGTCATGGGCCTCATCTTCGGCAACGACCCCACCCCGCAGTTCGGCGGCAGGGGCTTCCTGGAGGCCAACTTCACCGCCTTCCCCGGCATCGTCATCGCCATCACCTCGGCCATCATGGTGCCGGTGGACATGGCCGCCCAGCGCAGCGCCGGGGTGCTGCGGCGCTTCCGGGCCACCCCGCTCCAGCCCGGCCCCTACCTGGCGGCCGACGTCGTCTCGCGGCTGGTCCTCACCTTCGCCTCGATCGCGGCGATGTACGCCGTCGTCATCCTCGGCTTCGGAGTGCGCCCGGCCTCCGTCGGCGCCCTGGTCGGGACGCTCCTGGCCACCCTGCTCGGGCTGGCGGCCTTCCTGGCGCTGGGCTACTTGCTGGCATCCCGCTTCCGGACCCCGGGCGCGGCGCAGGGGGTGGGCAACCTCGTGCTGTACCCGCTCATCTTCACCTCCGGCGCCGCCGTGCCGCTGGCCGTTCTGCCCGAGGGGGTGCGCTCGGCGGCCCGCTTCTCGCCGCTGACCCAGCTCACCTATCTCAGTCAGGGCCTGTGGGCCGGTGACGGATGGGGCGCGCACTGGGGATCGGCCGTGATCCTGCTGGGCTTCGGGATCGCCTGCGGCGCGCTCGCGGCGAGGCTCTTCCGCTGGGAGTAGCCGAGATCGGTCGAGTTCCGTGTCGAGATCGGTTCAGTTCCGCACCGAGATCGGTTCAGTTCCGCACCGAGATCGGTCCGAGCGGCTGGGACTGCGAGTCGGGGCGCTCCGGCTCCGAGGCCTTCAGCTCCTCCTCGGGCAAGTTCATCGGGGAAGCCGGCGGCTGCCCCCAGCCGCCGAATCCGGGCTTCCGCTCACGGGCACCGGCCGGGGCCGGACGCGCGGTCGTCATCGAGCCGCGGTCACCCGGGAATATCGATCGACTCGCCGTCGGCGAGCATGGTGGCCCCGGTCGCGCCCTCGTTCCGCAGCGCGTCGATCACGTGGCGGGCGACCGAGAGCCCGTCCGCGTTGAGCAGGCCGTCGTGGACACCGACGACGAGCTCGGGGCGCACGTCGCGCACGTAGCGGATCAGGTCGGTGGCGCGCAGCCAGGGCGCGTCAGCGGGCGTGACCAGGGTGGTGAGACGGCCCGGCGGGAGCGGGTGCTCATCGCCGGTGACGAACAGCCGCTGGTCGATCAGGTAGGCGCGATTCTCCGGACCCGGGAGAGCCGGGTGCAGCTCGGCGTGACGCTCGCCGGCCACCTGGACGGACAGGGAGCCGATGCGCAGCGTCGTGCCCGGAACCGCCTCGTGCAGGCCGCCGTCCTCGATCCCGTCGGGAACGCCGATGTCCCCGAGCGCGTCCCCCGGCGCCCAGACGGGGATTCCGCGACGCAGCGCCTCTGCGACGAGCTCCGGGTCGAGGTGATCGACGTGCCGGTGGGTGATGAGCACGGCGGTGACTGCGTCCAGGCTCGGGCGAGGCCCGAGCTGCCCGGGATCGAGCAGGATCCTCGTGCTCCCGTCGTCGATCGTCAGGCAGGCGTGGTGGATCTTCGTCATTCGGATCGGGACCGGCATGACGGCAGATTACCGCGCCGCCGGAGCGGGGCCCGGCCGGGAGCGGGTACCGGTGCTCAGGCCAGCCGGGCGATGGTGCGCGGCGCGATGGCGTAGGCGTCGACGGCGCCGCCCGCCAGAGCTGAACGGCGCTCGCGGTTCCGCGCTCTCCAGTCCTTCCCGGAGCCTCCGCGGCCCTCAGGGCCCGCCACGCCGGGGCCGCCTCGGTGCGCGTTCGGGCCCGACGGACGCCTCTGCCCGCTGTGACCCTGCAGTTCGAGCAGGCCGAGGCTGGAGTCGATCGCTTCGAGGTGGTGCAGCGCGGGAGCGTCACTCCGAGGACTCGTGTGCTACGGTTGCGACGAGGTGATGGCCGTGTCGACCACGATTACGCATCGCGAGTTGCGCAATAGCAGTGCGTCGATCCTTCGTCGTGTTCAAGCAGGGGAGACCTTCGAAGTCACCAACAACGGGGAGCCGGTGGCTTTGCTCTCTCCCATGGGCGGCGAGCGTCTTGCTCTTCTCAGGCGGCGTGGGGCCGTCACTCCGAGGGCCCGTGTGGACTTCGCCCGGTTGAAGCGCGCAACCGGCATCGCATCTCGGGATGCGCTGGATGATCTGCGCGGCGAACGGTGACGATCTACTACCTGGATACGTCCGCAGCGCTCAAGCTCCTCATCGAGGAGGATGAGTCGGAGCCGTTGGCACAATGGCTCAATCAAACCGTGTCGCACAGTCCTGACAGTGCGGGCGATATCGCCCTGTGCTCGTCCTTTCTTCTCTCCACGGAACTCCACTGCGCCGCCAGGCGCCGTCGCGAACTGGACGAGGAGGCGGTCGCGACGCTGCTGTCGGGGGTCGAGCTCGTGGACGTCTCCAGGGAGCATCTGCTGAATGCCGCCGGAGACTCGGCGGGGCTGCGCTCCGCAGACGCCATTCATTTGACGGTCGCCCTGGACATCCGCTCCGATGCCCTTCTCACGTACGACCGTGAGATGCGGATCGCCGCGCGTCGCCGTGGGCTGGGGGTGGTCGCGCCGGCCTGATCGCGGACCCTGCGGGGGAGCCGCGAGGTCCTCGCTCCGATTCACCGGGACCCGCCCAGCCTCATCCCCGCCCTGGCCGCCGTCTCCCCGCCCTGGCCGCCGTCGGCGCCGTACGGCTCATGAGCAGCGTGGGACCCGCCGTGTAGCCGGGCGTGGCGATGCCGATGCCCATGCCGATCATCGTCACCGAGATGACGATGAGCACGAGTCCGCCGTCAACCGCGAGCAGGGCGAAGCCCATGGCCCCCAGGCAGGTGCCGACGCGCAGCAGGGTGGGGGGTGCCCACCTCGAGCGCGGCACGATGACGCTCTGGGCGAGCACCAGCCCGATGCCGGCCGCCAGCAGCGCCCCGCCGGTGACGAGGCCGTCATGTCCGCGTCCAGAGCGAGGAGGTCGTGTACGAGGAAGCCGGTGACGACTCTGATGATCCCCAGTGCGGTGAGCATGCCGAACCCCGCGACGAGGAAGTGCCAGGCCGGGCCGAAGGGGTTCATGTACGCGGGCTCGGCGGCCGGCTCGGTCCGAGTCTCTCGGCGCAGGGCGACCATGACCACCGGCAGGCCCGCGAGCAGCTCCCGCGTGGTCGAGGCGTGGGCGTCGCCCGGGCCGAGCGTCTGCGCGCCCCGCACGGTGTCGCCGACCGCTGTTAACGTCGGCTTTGTTCTTCGGGGCGCCGCCCCGGCCGTCGTGAGATAAGGACTGGCTATGCCGGACTTCTGCCCGAACAGCATCATCCTCTACGTCGCCGACGTCGATCTCAGCACCGCCTTCTACTCCAGGATCCTCGGACGCGGGCCGCAGGAGACCTTTGAGGGGTTCGCCGTCTTTGCCTTGTCGCGGGCCGTGACCCTCTGTCTGCAGGAGGCGGCGGCGATTGAGCCTGCGGCCGAGCCTCACGTGGGTGGCAGCGAGCTGTCGCTGAGCGATGTCGGTCGCGATGATGTCGACCGCATCTATGCCCGGTGGCGGGAGCTGGGCGTGCCCATGATGCTGGAGCCGACCGAGCTCGATTTCGGCTACACCTTCGTTGCCGTCGATCCTGATGGCCATCGCCTGCGCGTGTGCGCGACTGACACCTCGGGCCTGAGCTGATCGTCCTGCTCAGCGTTCTTCACTTCGCGCATCGCCTCGTGGATGTGCGTGTCCGACGATCTCAGTCCATAGGTTCAGCGTCCGGCTGCTCAGTGCTGTGAGCGTGTCACGGACTTCGAGAGGCAGTCGGCGGGGATCCGGGTCTGATTCTCCGAGCGGCCTTCGACCGGTTCGCAGTGGCGATGACTGATTCAGCCAGGCAGGGGACCAGGGGTTCGTGGGCCTCGGTCCGGGTTGCGACCGGGCGGAGGGCCGTCCAGTTTCCAAGGTTGCCGTGGCAGAGCGAATCGTCCCGGAAAGGCATGCTTGTGTGTGGTGCTCTTGGGCGCCGGTGGCGGCGGTACTAGCGGTACTGGTGGTCCGTCGCACGCTGCCGTGGGCCTTCGCGGGCGCTGTCATGGCGGCCTCGTGACGGACGCGGTCTACGTGGGTGTCCTGCTATTTCGGATCGTGATCGATGACGGGATGCGGGGCCCGGCTTGGAGCGGGTGCCGGTGCTCAGGCCAGCCGGGCGATGGTGCGCGGCGTGATGGCGTAGGCGTCGACGGCGCCGCCCGCCAGAGCCGTGACGGCGCCGGGCCGCACGAGGACAGTGCCGACGCCGGCCAGGGCAGCGACCGCACTGGGCGGGTCCCGCAGGACGGGGGTCAGGACCTCGCGACTACCTTGAAGGGGCGGACGAGCGGTCAGGGCCCGCTTGAGCGCGCCGGCGACCGCTCGGCGGGTCCCCCGGGCCTCGGCCGCGCCCAGGGCGAGCGCCATGGTCGAGCGTGTGCGCGCTCCGGCCCTGGCGATGAGCGGACGCCGGGGCAGTGGACGACCGGTGGCCAGGGCGATGGAGAGCGCCGGCAGGTCGACGCCCGCCGCAGCGGCGTTGGCGGGCTCGGTGGTGCGGGGATTGCACTCGATGAACAGGTTACGTCCAGCGTCGTCGCGGAAGTAGTCGCACGTGAGACCGCCGTGCCAGCCCAGCTCCGCCCCCAGACGCGTGACGACTCCGACCGCATCCGGGTCGGATACCGATAGGCGGGCCGCCGCGGAGCCGCCCGCACCGGTCCCGATGCGCTGGGAGCAGGCGGCCGCGACCAGCCGGCCGCCTTCGAAGAGCCCGGCAACCTGCCGGTAGGCCCCCGCGGCCGGAGCCTGCACCATGACGCCCGCCCCCTCGGCCCCGGCGTGAGCGAGACCCCGCCACGCCGAGACCGCCTCTGCACGCGTTCGGGCTCGACTCACACCGCGTCCAGCGGTCGAGTGGGCGGCCTTGACCCACACCGGATATTCGATACGGTCCAGGTCCTCCTCCTCGCGCACCTCGCTCCAGGTCGGCTGGGGGATGGCGAGCTGATCGCACAGGGAAGCGAAGGCGATCTTCGACTGCACCCGTGCGAAGGCCTCTGCGCTGGCGACGGCCAGGCGCCCGGTGGCGTGCGGCAGGTGCCGTTGTCCTGCCGCGAGTAGCCACGCCTGCTCATGGGTGGCCAGCAGTGCCTCGTAGCGCCCGGTGGCCAGCAGGGCGTCGAGAGCGCGCAGGTAGCCGACAGGGTCGGTCCCGGCAGGTGGCAGGCGGTGCACGGCTCGACACCATCTGCTGAACGACGCCAGCGGGAATCGGCTCGGGGAGGCGACCTCCACCTCGAATCCGCGGATGCCCAGGACGGTAACGAACTCGCGGGCCGTCAGACTCGACCCCTCTGTCAGCAGCACGCGCTCTCGGCCCACGGACAGAGCTTAATGGAATCTCCCCGGCCCATTTAGGCGGCGGATAGTGGCCGACCCGGCACGGCCGATCAGAAGAGGACGATAGCGCCGACGGCGTGGCAGACGTCGGCGAGCGCCGCCCCCGCCGCCATGCCCGGAAGACGCCGTAGGCCGCCGATGACGGCGTCTCCGAATTGAGCGAGCGCGGCGACGGCCAGGATGAACGGAGTCAGCGGGTACGCGGACGCGAGCCAGCAGACCGCGGTGACCAGCAACCCGAAGGGCACGGCTCGTGCCGCGTACATGGTCGGGTAGAAGCGGGCGCTGGGGTCGGTCCCGGGCGGCGCGATGAGCTCCGGCCGTGCCGCGGCTGCGGCCGCGATGCCGGCGGAGCCGGCACCTGCGACCGAGTTCAGCAGGGTGAGCCACCAGGGCATCAGGATCACAACCTCAGATCGTTCAATAATGAATGATTCTGTACTGTAACATTATGTTCGTGGAGGAGGAAGCGGATGAAGCGAGTACGAGTGGGGGAGAAGGCGGCGAGGCGATCCTGTCGGCGGCGTGCTTCCGGCTGGGAGTCCTGGGCGCGCGGGTCACGAGGTCCTTCTCCGAGCGGATGGACGGCACCGGGCTGACCCCCAAGCAGGTGGGGCTGCTCGCCGTCGTCGACGCGGGGACCGCCCGGTCTCAGCGGGAGATCGCATTCCGGATGCATGTGGCCCCGAGCCTGGTCGTCTCGCTCGTGGACCGGCTCGTCGACCTCGGAGCTGTTCGCCGGGTCCGCTCACCCACCGACCGCAGAGCGCGCACGATCGAGATCACCGCGGAGGGACGCCGGCTTCTCGCCCGCGGCATCGATGCCGCACGGGAGGTCGACGACGAGCTGCGCGCCGGCCTGTCCCCGGCCGGGCGCTCGGCCCTGGAGACCTTCCTGATTGAGTTGGCTGAGCTGACCGTGCCGACTCAGCCCGTTGATTCTGCCCGAGCCGTCGGGTCAGCCGATCCCTCCTCAGGTTCCTGAGCGCGGGCCGCATGGGAGGGAGACATGCCGAACGGACATGGACCGACTCGACCTGCTGCGACGACGCGGCGCCGTCTCGCCCGCTCGATCAGGTGCGCCGGACCGGGAACGCCACCGATGGGCCCTCCGATCCTCGCTCACGCCTCGGGAGCGACAACCAGGAGCGCTTCGGGCTCGATCTCGACCGTGAGCGAGCGGGTGGTGCCGGTGGTGTCGCCGTCGAGCTCGAAGGGGACCGGCCTATCAGTCGCGATGCGCATCCGGGACGCCGAGGTCGTCGAGAAGCCCTTCTGGTCCCGGCCGGTGAGGATCTGCGCCCCCAGCCGCGCCCAGTCGGCCACCTTTCCGGGGCTGGCGAGCATGAGGTCCACCTTGCCGTCCGACGGCGAGGCGTGCGGGAACAGCGTCACCCCGCCGGTGATCGTGCCGACGTTGCCCAGCAGTGCCATCACCACCTGCTGCTCGACGGGCTCGCCGTCGTCGAGGGCGACTGTCGCAGTGAAAGGGACCGGCGCCGCGTTCTGCACCGCGGCCACCGCGTAGGCGCCGGCGCGGATGACCCTTTTGAGGTCGTCGCTCGTGTCCTCCATGATCTGGGCGTCCAGCCCCAGGCCCGCCATGACGACGAAGCGCTGGGTCATCGCGCTTTCACCGCCTGGGGCGTCGGTCTCGCAGCGCACGACGTCGATCGCCCGGGCGCGCCCGTGCAGCGCCAGGCGCAGGGCGGCGTCGGTGTCCATAGGCACGCCGAGATTGCGGGCCAACAGGTTGCCGGTGCCCGAGGGCAGCAGCGCCATGGGCACGCCGGTGCCGGCCAGCTCGGTGGAGACGGCCCGTACCGTTCCGTCCCCGCCGGCCACCAGGACGAGGTCGACGCCGGCGTCGAGCGCCCGCCCGGCCGGCTCGTGGCCGGGATCGTCGACGGTGGTCTCCAGCCAGAGGGTCGGGCTCCACCCCGCGGCGAGCACCTCGGCCTCGACGCGGCGCCGCAGCAGCGACAGGTCGTCGAATTTGGCCGGGTTGAAAATGACGGCGGCTCGCTTATCGGTGCTCTCGCGCGGTAGGCCTAGCCGCGCCCAGGCGGACAGGATCGAGTCGACACCGCCGGCGCTCAGTGCCAGGTTGGCCACCGCGGCCCCCAGCAGCAGCCCGCCCACGATGTCGGACAGGTGGGCCAGGCCCATGATCCACTGGCACGCGGCGGTCAGTGCGACGGCGCCGACGCCGACCCCGACCCATTGGGCGACCGAGGAGGTGGGGCGCCGGTGAGCACGGGTGAGAGTGACGAGGACCCAGGCGCCCAGGGTCATGGCGGTGACATGGCTGGCCGGGTAGGCGCCCCCGAAGTGAGAGATCGAGTCGGCGAAAGCGGTGTGCGGCCGGGCGCGGTGGGTGGTCAGGGCGAGGATCGTCTGCAGGGGGATGCCTGCGGCGGCGACGGTCAGGGCCAGGGCCAGGCGCCGCATGCGTCGCCTGAAGGAGAAGACGGTGACACCCGCGATGGCGATGACAATGACGAGGGGGTGGGTGACCAGGGAGAAGGCCTCGGCGATCTGACCCGCGTAGGAGCGCGGCGGGAGGAAGAGCGGGCGGATGCGGTCGACAGCGGCGGTGCACCCGGTCAGGACCAGCCAGCTCCAGACGAGGAACAGTGCGACGAACAGCGCGGACAGGACGACCTCAGGCAGGTGCGGGACCGTCCGTCGCACCGCTGGGACCCAGGGCGTCATCGCAACCTCCTTACCAGCAGTGCGAGAATCGCCGCGCCCATGCTACGAGGCTCCTCCCGCCCCGCCCCGAAGGCGTGCCGTGACAGACCCCGCGCCGACGAAGTCGGCGTACTCCGGGCATCGGCGGATCAGGGAGGCGTGCGTCGAGCCCGTGATCGTCCCCGATCCCGAGACGAATATGACGGCGTCGTCATCATCGATCAGCTCGAGGTCGTGCGTGACGATGAGGAAGGCCCGAGACCGGTCCTCGCCGATCGTCTGGCGGAAGACCGTGCGGACGGTCTGCTCGTCGAGGCCGATGAACGGCTCGTCCAGCAGGACGAGGCTGTCACCGGCCGCGAGCGCCTTGGCGATGGCGAGCCTCCTCCTCTCCCCGTTCGACAAGTTGGTCCCGTCCTCGGAGACGTAGGAGTCGAGCCCCAGCGGGAGCCGGGTCACCCGTCCCCTCAGGGACACCGCCTCAAGAGCCGCCCGGCCGTCGTCGTCCGTCAGGCCGACCCCGCGCGGGTCGAGGGCCTGCCGGACGGACTCCCCTCCCGGTCGCGTCTCCGCGAAGGCGACCCCCAGATGGTCCCTGAGGCCGGGGGACAGGGCGATGGTACCCGTGTGCGGGAGGAGGCCGACGAGCCCCTTGAGGAGCGTGGACTTCCCGCTTCCCGACGGCCCGACGATGAATGTCCTGGACGCCGGGGCGATCCTCAGGCTGACGTCGTCGATGACCCGGTTCCGCCCGAACCCGATGGTCAGCGCATCCGCCTCGATCAGGTCCTGGGATGCGACAGTGCGGTCCACGAAGTGCTGAGCATCGGTGCTGTCGAATATCTCCGTGTGTCGGTCGGTATTCTGACGGACCTGGTTCAGAGTCACCACGAGGGTGAGCGTGTCCTTCAGACCGCTGGCGACCAAGCCGCCCGCGACCTGGATCATAAGGAGGGTGCCCAGGGACATGGCGCCCGACTGGAACCGTGCGGCGGAGTAGAGCGCCAGGCCGGCGCTGATCAGGAACGTGAAGATGCTCGACAGCCCCTGCGAGTAGCCGGTCGTCCGCACGACCTTGATGTAGGAGTCGGTCAGCCTGCTGTTGGACTCCCCCCACGCCGTCGCGGTCGAGTCCGTCACCCCCAGGGTGATCATGTCGGCGATGCTCGCCAGGTCGCGCTGAACGAGCTGGCCGAACTCCTGCTGCCTGAGGATGTATGAGACGTTCGCCGAGTTCTGCTCGCCTATGAGGACCTGGTTGATGGCCAGGAACGCCGCCGAGCAGACGAGGATGCCGCAGGCGAGCCAGGGGTCGAGGAGAGCGAGGTAGGCGATGATGACCGCGGACGTGATCGTGGATGCGATCTGCGGCAGGGCCGAGACGATGATCGCGTCACGGATGGCGAAGCGGAAGCTGAGCCTTTCCATGAGGCTTCCGCGGCTGTTGCGCTCGAAGTAGGCCAGCGGCTTGGCGAGCAGGCTCGAGAAGAGTCGGTTGGAGTACCTCGCATCGAAGGAGCGCGCCCCGGCGGCAGTCCCGTGCACCTTTGTGACGACGGACAGGACGGACGCCAGCAGGATGCCGGTCACCAAGAGGGCGGATACTGCCGCGCTCCGGTGCTGGTCGACCAGGTCGCGCAGCGCCCAGGACAGGCCGAGTGCGCTGACCTGCGTCAGGAGGTAGGCCAGGAGCATCATGAGGTGGCTGCGCTGGCCCAGGGCGTTGACGACGCGGCGCAGGGCATACCTCCCCGGAGTCCGCGCTGCCTGCTTCGCCAGCAGCGCGGTATCCTGGGGGTAAAAGGAGAAGATAGCGCCGCTCGCACGTTCCTCGAAGTCCTCCTCACGGAGGTCGTAGCGGCCGATGGCCGGGTCATGAACCCGCATCTTCCGCCGGCTCCGCGCCGCTCTGACCACGACATAGTGGTGGGGCGTGAAATGCACGATCGAAGTCTCCCGGGACGCCGTGAGAGCTCTCCAGACCTCCGACGGGCTCCCGCGTCTGGCCCGCAGCCGCAGGCCGTAGCCCGCGGTGAGGGCGCGCAGCTCCGCCGCGGAGATGCCCTCCGACTCGAAGGCGGTGGTCTGCCTGATCAGCTGCCACGGCTGCCTGTTGATGCCGTACGTGCTGAGCGTCATGGCGAAGCAGGCCAGCAGGCAGTCGCGCTCGGACTGCTGAAGTATTGTCCTCATGAGGTCATGCCCTCGGGCGTGATGGGGAGCAGCGGCTCCAGCGTGGGGCGGGGACCCGCGTGGACGTGCAGGGCGTGCAGGACGCCCGCCAGGCCGGTCATCAGCGCGTAGGACTGGTGGGTATCCGTCCCGCAGCGCCAGTCCCCGCCCAGGCCGAACGCCGCGACCTCGGCGAAGGCCTGTGCGATCCGGGCGTGGTAGCCGCTGACGGCTGATGTCCTGTCGAGGTAGTCCAGTGTCAACAGGCTGCCGGCGACGCCGTGGCACAGCGAGAAGCTCTCGGTGTCGTGGATTGCGGTGATCAGGTAGTCGGCCACGCGGCGCAGGTCGTCCGTGAAGCGCTCGCGGACGGTTGCGGGGAGCAGATCGCCTCCGGTGCGCTTGTCGAGCTCGAGGGCGGTGATCCTGGCGACCGCCAGTCCGGTCGCCCCGTGGCACCAGTGGGAGCTCGATGCCGGCGCCTCCTCTATGCGCAGGTCCTGCCACATGCCGTCGGCGGTGCGCAGGCGCTCGTCGGTCTGCAGGGCGGCCAGCCCCACCTCGACGTACTCCCGGCGTCCGGTTGTCACCCCGGCCACGAGCAGGGCGGTGCCGATTCCAGCGTTTCCGTGGGCGAAGCTGGCGTTATTGAGCCGGTTCTTTCGCTCCAGCGGCCACTGGAGGACGTCGGCTGAGGTGTCCCGGGAGTCGACCAGGTGCTGCGCCAGCGCGTCTATCACGTCGATCTCCGCGAGGTCCCGGGCGTGGCGCCATGAGAGGATGATTCCGGCGCTGCCCCCTATGACGTCGTACACGGAGTCGTCTTTGACGGACTCCCGCGGGTCGATGTCGGGCGAGTGCTGGGTGAGGAGGGGGCTCGACGGGCCGAGGTAGACCGAGCGTGACGCGTCCTGGGCCAGGATCTGGGGGCTGACCGGGGTGACATCTTGTCCGAGGGCGTACTGGACGCCCTGGATGCCGTTGTAGATCCCGTCGGAGAGGGGACTGATGACGAGATTGTCCCTGTCGTCGACCGTTACGCTCTCCCAGCTCACGGAGTCGTCCGGGCCGGTGACCATAGCATCGCCGATCTGCTCGCGCAGGGTGTCGATGGCCGTCGCGACCGGTGAGGTGCGGGCGGGCCGGATCGCTTTGGCCCGGCGGGAGGGGTCGCTCCAGCGATGGGCCTGCATCTGCTGGGCACCGACCAGGGCGAAGGTGATGATGTTCATCTGGAGGTCCCGGTCCGCGGCAGACAGTCCCGCCATGTGGTCGAGCACCGTGTTGTAGGGGCTTGAGTCGAGGACGCAGACCGTGCGGCCGCTCTCGTCGACGACGTTCCTCGACGTGAGGTCGCAGCGGAAGGAGGGGATGAGGCCCGCGCGCAGACTCTCGCACTCCGAGTCGATGAGGGGCCCGGCGAGCGCGGTGTTCGAACGGCGCAGGTGGTCGAGTACATCGTCGGCACGGCCCTTGAATCGCTGGCTGCCGAGGGCCTGACGGACGGCGACGTACTCACTGGTGTTCCTGGCCAGGACGCGCGTCACGCACGCTTCGGCCCACTGAGAGACGGCCGCCGCCACACCGTCGGTGCTCCTCAGGTAGGCGTTGTAGGCCTCGCGGAAGCCGGTGAGGAGTGACGGAACATAATGATCGTACCGGATACGGGTCTCCTTCCCGTTGGACTGTGCGCGCGTGAAGGGGAGGTGGTCCGTGACCTTCGTGATGTTCATGCGGCGCTCGAAGCGCATATTGTCGGTCGCCACGTCTTTGAGAACCCGGATCTCGCGGCGCAGCTCGTTCGCGGCGATGGCCGAGACGTCGGGGGCGCCGCTGTCCGCCACGCCCAGCGGCAGCATGCCGGTCAAGAGCACGCTGTCCGCCAGCCGGTCGACGATATGCAGCGCGGCCGCGGTGGGCGCTCTGGTGGGGAGGAGCCGCACGGAGCCCACGGTCTCGGAATCGACGAGGACGGGGCAGTCCCCGTGCGGAATAATGTTCTCATAGTGGAGGTCGCTGGTCTGCAGCAAATAGGCCAGAAACAGCAGTTGACCGAGGCGCGCGTAGTAGGCGCTGGCCTCCTCGGGGCTGGTGAGCGGCAGTCGACTGACCTCCTTGGACCAGGTGTAGCCCCCCGATCTGAATGACTCCTCCCACGTCAGGGGCAGGAGCGAGTCGTCAGAGCCGTCCATGATCGCCGCCCAGACCGACGTCATCATGGCGGCATTCGCACTGGGATGGCCCTTGCGGAACAGGCGGACGCCGGCGGCGGTCAGACGTGCGGCGGGCTCCTGGTCGTGCCAGTCGCCCATGGCGGTGACCTCGATCGGCCGGGCCGGTTCGACGGTGGGGACGTAGCCGTGCTCGAACAGGGCCGACCAGTCCCGGGAGAGTGCCGCGGCGGCGGAGCGGGTGAAGGCCAGGTCGCGGTTGTTGTCGGCCAGGATCCGGTCGATAATGTCTTTATTGTCTCGTTTGAAGCCCTCGAGGAAATCATGCGTTCCCGAGTCGGTCTGGAACTCCTCGAACCGTTGCTCGGAGGTGTCCGCGTGAAGACGGCCGAGGTGCTTGGCCCTGTGCAGGTCGAGGAGCAGGGGAGAAATGGTGTAGAAAAGGATACGCTCGTTGGACCAGTCGTCGGCGTTGAGGCCGAGATCGGTCCGTAGATTGTCGGTGAACTGTGTGAAGACGGCGGTTGTGGGCTCAACGAGGTGTGACTGGATCATGGGGATTCTTCCGGGGGTCGGGTGACTTTCGGGTCTCGTGCTGGTTTACGTGTCTACCGGCCTATTGGACGGTCAATGGTCAGCAGCAGGTGAAGATGAATGCCCAGGAGTTGTAGTAGCACTCGTGGGAGATGGTGTGGAACACCCCGTTCCCTGCCCCGAGGGTGGCGTCGAGTTCGGCGTCGGTCATCTCAACGAGAATGTCAGCAGTCATAATATGTCCTTTCTTGGTTCTGAGTGAGGTGTGAGGGTGAGATCCGAAAGCCACCCGACGGTGATCGCGGTCACGGGACGAGTCTTTGCCTTGTGGGACGGGAGCGCTAGTGGCTGAAGTCGTTTGTCACCCTGGGGTGACAGTGGTTGCGGAATTGTTATCCGGGGCGGTTTGCGTAACAGAACAATATCTTTGTCGCACTTTTTGTTTCACTGTTATCTGATTTGATCGTGGTGCCGCTGACGGCGGTGATGTCGATAGAGTGAAACCTCATGATTCCGGGGAATACTCCGACCCGCCGGGTCGCCGGCCCGCGGCAGTACCCCATGGGTGACAGCTTCAGCTCCAGCGGTGCGGGCGGGCACCGCCTCGAGGTCTCATGGCTCCATGAGCACAGCAGCGAACTCCCCCGCACCCGCGACCGCGCCCTGGTCGGCTCCAGGCCGGCCGCCCGCGCAGCAGTCGGCTCCCGCGACGCTCGGCCCGGCGGGACAGCCGTCCTCCGGCCCCGGACGCGGCGCGCACGACCTGGTCGTCGCCACCGACGGCCTGACGAAGACCTACGGCGACTTCCACGCCGTCGACCACGTGGACCTGCGGGTCCCCCACGGCGGCATCTACGGGTTCCTCGGCCCCAACGGCGCCGGGAAGTCCACCACCATGAAGCTCCTCCTGGGGTTGACCCGCCCCACCTCGGGGACCATGAGCGTCATGGGCCACCCGGTGAGCGTCCGCTCGCCCTTGCCGGCCGGTACCATCGGCTCCCTCATCGAGGGGCCCTCCTACTACCCGAGGCTCACCGGCCCGGAGAATCTCACCATGGTCGCCGACTATCTCGGCCTGCCGCGGGCGCGCGTCCAGCACACCCTGGCCACCGTCGCACTGACCGGCCAGGACAAGAAGCTCGTCAAGGACTACTCCCTGGGTATGAAGCAGCGTCTGGGGCTGGCCATGGCCCTCCTGGCCGACCCCCCGCTCATGCTTCTGGACGAACCAACCAACGGACTGGACCCCGCCGGCGTCGCCGAGATCCGCCAGCTCATCATGGCCCTGGCCCGCCAGGAGGGCATGACCGTCCTCGTCTCCTCCCACATCCTCAGCGAGATCGAGCAGATGGCGGATATCGTCGGCATCATCTGCGCCGGGCGGTTGCGCTATCAGGGCCCACTGTCCGGGCTCCAGGACGACGGCGTCATCGACGTCACCGTCTCCGATCCGGCGGGTGCGGCTGCCCTGCTCGACGAGCAGCGCATCGCCCACCAGGTCCGCGGCCGGACGGTGCGCATCCCCATGCTTCCCGACGAGGTGGTCGGCGACCTGGTGACCAGCATCGTGCGCTCGAACAATACCGTGTTCCGTGTGCAGACGGTCCGTAAGACCCTGGAGCAGGCCTTCCTCGAACTCACCGACCCGCTCGGCCACCGATCTGGCCCGGCCGCGAGCGCCGCCTCGCCGATGCCTGCCCCCGGCGTCCGCCCGTCAATGACCGCGCCCGACCCCACCTCGTTCCCGGCGGCCGCAAGCCCCTCGCCGGTGGCCGTGGGCACCGGTTATCCGACGGCCGCTCCCACCACCCGTATTCCGACCGGGCGGGGGGTGCAGCGGTGAGCACCATCGGCATGGAGCTACACAAGATCAAGCGGCGCCGCTTCTGGCTCATGGCTGCAGGGGCTATGGGTCTCCAGTTCGCATGGGTGGCTGCCGCTACAGCCAGGCGGGCTAGTGGACCTCCTGAGATGCGTACGCTGGAGTTGTCTCTTAATGAGGTCCTCTCTCTGGCTACGTTGATGCCGCCGATTATTGCAGCAATACTGGCCTCCCGTCTGGCGACGGTGGACACCGAAGAGCGGATGGGGTTGCTGCTCACCGCTCTGGGGCAGCGTGAGAGCACCCGTTTTGTCGGGAAGCTCTCTCTGGGGTCCATTGTCCTTGTGCTCGGCCAGGTTCTGCTTGTGGCGTATGTCGCCCTGATGGGTCCAGGGATGGGGCTGAAAACAACACCGGCCTATCAGGAGGCGCTGTGGCCCGCCCTGATCGTCGTGGCGGCCGCCTCGGTGGCGGCGGTGGCGGTTCAGCTGACATTGGCGATCTGCGTTCACAAACAGGGCGTCGGACTGGGGGTCGGCGCTCTGGCGGCCTTCCTCTGCTCCGGTCTGCCGCCCTATCATCTGGCACCGCTGGGCTGGCTGATTCCGTGGGGGGTCGCTGGCGCCGCCAGCCCGATTGATTACGCTCCCACATTACGCGCCGGCACGGTCTTGCTGGTGTCCCGCCCATGGCTCAATTCTGCACTCGCCGTCATCGTCGCCATTGTCTGGGTCGTACTGGCCAACCTCGTTATCGTTTACAAGGAGAGTCACCGATGAGCGTCTCAACAGTCTCTTCGCTCCCGGCCTCGCCGGAGCCCTTCATGAGTTCTTCGCAGCGTCAGGGATCTCGATCTGGTCCGTCGGTGCGGGCGGCCTGGGTGTGGGAGAACCGTAAGGCCTCCAGTCGTTGGTACTGGGTGGCGCTGGTGGTCTTGTGCACTCTTGGGATGGCGTCCGGATCGAGCCAGTATGTCAGTTATCGGGACGTATTCGATGCTCAGGGGGCGAGCTGGCTGGCCGTGTGGGGACAGGCAACGCTTCTGCCGTCCATGATGTTCATCCCTCTACTCGTGGGGGCGCTCATCGCGCAGATCGCCGCCGGCGAGCATGCGGGACGAAACTGGCAGCGTATGAACGCGAACCGTCTGCAGGACGCCATGATCCTCGGTAAAATCCTCCATATGGCCCAGGTCGCACTGCTCAGTGCGTTGGTACTCCTGGTGGAGTTCGTCATAACGGGGCTGCTGCTCGGATTCGACCCGGCAGGGCTCGGGCCGTACGCAGAGCGCATTGTTCCTGTTGCCGTGTCGATCCTTGCCGCTGAGCTGTTCTTCGCCTGGCTCGGCGTTATCATGACATCATTCTCCTCGGTCATGGCTACCGTGCTGGTGGTGGTTGTGGCTGGGTCCGCTATCACGGTGATGGCTCCTCGGGCCGGTGCTCTTCTCCCGTCGTCGTTCATAACCGCAGCCTGTGCTTCTCGTGATCCTGGTAGTATCGACTCCATGAGTTCTATGATCTTCGTCACTTTACTCGGCATCCTGTGGGCGCTCGTATGGGCACTGGCGCTGCGGCGCGCCGTCAACCGGGCCTCATGAGCGCGACCCCGCAGACAATGTCCCCGCGCCCCCTCCTGGACCGGGTCGTGGCCGCATGGCGCACCATGACCCGGCTCGGGGGCTCGACTCCGTCGACAATTCCCGCACCCCTCGGATCATCCGCGGAGCCCGCTCGGCCCGAGCCGACCGCGACGGAAATGAGGGCCCCGCGGACCCTCCTGGACCGTAGTGTCGGCTGGTGGCGCACCAGCGTCGTGACGCTGTGGGGCGTCGTGGCCGCCATGGCCCTGTTCGAGCTGCTCGTCCTGAACCACTCTCTGTCCGGGAACCCCGACATCAGCATCGGCTCATGGACGCTCCTGTGCATCCTCGCCGTGCTGACCCTGCTCGGCCGACGCCGCTGGCCGCTCGCGGCCGTCATCGCCACCGGCCTGGCCTCAGCGGTCACCGACCTGTGGGGACCGAGGTCGATCCTGGCCCTGCCTCCGCTGGTGGCCCTCTACTCTCTGTTCGTCATCGCCGGGACCCTTCAGCGCGTGATCGGCCTGCTCGTCATCACCGCCTGCTGGATCCTCCCCGCCGTTCTGACCGGTTCCTCTCCCCTGGTCGAGGTGGTTGCCCCCGATGTCTTCTTCCTCGCCGCCGCCGTCACTGCGGCATCGATCTCCCGGTCCCGCAGAGAGGCCCTCGAGCACGGCGACGCCCAGTTCGCCGCCCACACCGCCGAGCAGCGGCTCACCGCACAGCGCGACGCCGCCCGCAGCCAGGCGCGCGTGGCCGCCGAGCTCCACGACTCCGTAGGGCACGACCTGACCGCCATCCTCTCCCTATCCGAGGGCCTGGCGGGCATCACGGGGGACGCCGAGCTCGACGAGGCCATCACCGCCATCAACGCCCTCGCCCGCGACGGACTCGCTGACACGCGTCACGCCGTCGACGCCCTCCAGCCCGCCGCCGCCGAACCGGGCAGGAGAACGCCTGCTGAGCAGCCCCCCGCCGCCCTCGGACCGGCCGGCGCCCTCCACGGATGGGACGACCTCGCCGGCGTCCTGGGCACCACGCGCCGCACCGGCCTCGCCGTCGCCCTGGCCGAGACCGGACCGCGCCCCGAGGATCCCGTCATCGCGGACACCGTCTTCACCGTCGTGCGCGAGGCTCTAACCAACGTCATGCGCCACGCCGCAGGCGCCACCCGCATCGTCCTCGCTCTGGACCACGACGACTCCGCCACCCGGATCACGGTGTCCGACGACGGCGCCAATACCCAGGATGTCGGAGCCCAGCGACGACCCGTGCCCCCGCCCGGCAACGGGCTGACCCACCTGGCCGATATGCTCCGCGAGCGCGGTGGCGTCCTGAGCGCCGGCCCCATCCCCGGCGGATGGAGCCTGCGCGCCGTCATCCCCCTTCAGCCCTTTGGGAAGAACCTATGACGACCTCATCCTCCAGCGGCGCAAGCGGGTCCGGCGGGCCGATCACCGTCATGATCGTCGATGACCAGAAGGGCGCCCGCATGGGCATGTCCCTCATGATCAGACGGGCCCCCGACATGCAGGTCCTCGGCCTCGCCGTCGACGGCCGGGACGTCCTCGACCAGCTCGCCCGCCTGAGCGGCGCCCACCGGCCGCTGCCCCACGTCATACTCATGGACGTTCGCATGCCCGTCCTCAACGGGGTCGACGCCACCGCGCGCATCACCCAGCTCTACCCGTCCATCAGAACGCTGGTGCTGACCACCTACGACCAGGACGATTACGCCTTCGGCGCGCTGTCCGCCGGAGCCTCGGGCTTCCTGCTCAAGGACAGTCGAATGGCGCAGCTCCACCAGGCGATCCGGGCCGTTGCCTGCGGCGACGCCATTCTCACCCCGCGCATCACCCGCCAGCTGATCAACCGGCACATGATCCGCTCGGCGACCTCGCCCCAGCAGCGCGCCGCCCAGAACCAGCTGGGGAGGCTGAGCCCGCGTGAGCGCGAGGTGGCCGAACTCGTCGCCCAGGGACTGACCAACGCCGAGATCGCGCAGCGCCTGATCATCGCCCCCGGCTCGGTGAAGAAGAACGTCACCCGCATCCTGTCCAAGCTGAACCTGCGCGACCGGGTGCAGCTCGTCATCCTCATGCGCGACGTCCAGGGATGAAACCCGCTGGCGTCTACGGGCCCGGATGGACCGGCTCACGTGCCGACGCCGACGATCGACGCCCGGGCTTCAGGCCGGGACTCGGGGCGGGGCATGAAGCGCCCCGCCCGCCGCGTCCGTGCCGGAGGACGCGAGGCAGTAAGGTCCCGCCCGATTGAGCAGACAGTCGTTTACTGTAACGAGACCATGCCGTTCCCGTCAGTCGCCGCAGGCCGATGTCGGGTCTGGCATACTCGCACGATGTGAGCGCACAGTCCTCATCAGCCGCGTCCGGCCCCGGCCGGAGCCGGCGTACACGCAATCGTCGAGGCGAAGGATGGCGCCTGCGCGAGGACTTGCTCAACGCGGCCGACAGCCTGCTGGACGAGGTCGCGTCCCCGGACACGATCTCCCTGCGCGAGGTGGCACGACGCGCCGGTGTCTCGCCGATGGCGCCCTACCGTCACTTCGCCAGCAGCCAGGAGCTGGTCGGCGAGGTGCTCACCAAGCGCTTCGCCGCGCTCGCGGCGGCCTTGACTGAGGGGGTGAGGCTCGATGGCCTGATCCCCGAACGGGCCCGTGCCCAGTTGATCGTCATGGCCGAGCGCTACGTGGAATGGGGGAGAACCAGCTCCGCCACCTATCACGGTCTGTTCGACAGCTCCAGGGTGCCCGCCGAGCAGATGAATATGCCCGGCGCTGAGCTGTTCGACGCCGTTGCCACGCTGATCGGTGCCTGCTCGACGCATGACGACCTGGACGCGCAGACGGCGGCGCGCCTGTTCTGGTGCGGGCTACACGGGATCGTGTCGTTGCCCGAACGCGGCGTCCTTGTCGGTTGGACATCGGACCAGGACATGATCGCGGATCTCGTGCGTCTGACGACCTCCGGCTGAGGGCGTCGCGGCGAAGTTCGGTAGCCGTTCAGCTCGGTGGCCTGCAGCACCGCCCTCCTCGCACGTCATACGAGCGAGCTCGTCGACGTGCTCGTCGTCGGGGTGGCGGGATTTGAACCCACGGCCTCTTCGTCCCGAACGAAGCGCGCTACCAAGCTGCGCCACACCCCGCGTGCAGCAGGGAACAGCATAGTCGGATCGTCACAATGGAAGGAAATTCGGCTGAGGAGGCGTCGGTCACGCGCCGCTCGGTCTTGCATCCTGCGTCGGGAAGCGGGTTCACTGACGTCGCACGTGCTCTCGCCCCGCCGCTATCGATCCCGGCCCGGAGTCGTCGCCCGCCGACTCCGGGCCGACGGTGCGTGCGGGTCCGGGGAGACCGGGAGGGAGATCAGGATGAGAATCGAAGCCGTCACCGGTGACATCACCACGCAGCAGGTCGACGCCATCGTCAACGCCGCCAACCGCGCGCTTCTGGGCGGAGGAGGAGTCGATGGCGCCATCCACCGTGCCGCCGGCCCGGAGCTGCTCGCCGCCTGCAAGGCGCTGCGCCGCACCGAGCTGCCCGGCGGCCTGGACGTCGGGCACGCCATCGAGACTCCAGGCTTCGACTTGCCCGCCCGGTGGGTCATCCACACCGTCGGCCCGAACCGTCACGCCGGGCAGAACGACCCCCGACTCCTGCGCGACGCCTTCGCGAGCAGTCTGGAGCTCGCCGTTCGGCTGGGCTGCCGTTCCATCGCCCTGCCGGCCGTGAGCGCCGGCGCCTTCGGATGGTCGATGGAGGATGTTGCCCGGATCGCCGTCGACCAGGCACGGCAGCTGGAGGCCCGCGCCGCCGCCCCGCAGGCCGTGGTCGCCCTGGAACTCATCCGTTTCGTCCTCGCCTCACCACGGGCCCTGACGACCTTCGAGCGCGAACTCTCGCGCACGGCGTCGTCGAGCAATCCGCAGACCCGATAGGGTCGCCGCTGATCCGGCGTCGAGATGCGGATGGGAAGCGGAATCGCGCTCAGGCCGCCGGCCGCAGCGTGAGTAGGGTCGCTTGGGGAGGACAGGCCAGACGCACGGGCGTGTACGGGCTCGTGCCCAACCCCGCTGAGACGTGCAGGTACATGTCACCAGTCGCTTCCGACGTGCCGGTGCGCCCCGGCCATTGCGACAGGCCTGAGGCCCGCCCCCGATCGAGGTCGCAGTTGGTCACCAGCGCTCCGACACCGGGCAGGCACAGCTGACCCCCGTGCGTGTGGCCTGCCAGTGCCAGCCCGACGCCGTCGGCCGCCATGGCGTCGAGCACGCGCCGATAGGGGGAGTGGACCAGCCCGATCCGCAACCGATGGCCGTCGCGGTCGCGCACCGCGATTCCCGAGCTTTCCTGCGCCGGGTGCCCCGGCGCAGGGTAGGCGTCGCGTTCGGCGTGCGGATCATCCACGCCCACCAGGTCGATGCGTCTGCCACCTGTGATGAGTGCGCCGCGGGTGTTGGTCAGATCGGTCCACCCGCCCGAGGCCTGCAGATCGCGCACCGCCTCCCACGGCAGCGCAATCTCGGCCTCGTCGAGTCCCTCGTAGGCCGACACCGGGTTCGTACGCAGATAGCGCGTGGGGAGTCTGAAAAGCGTCGTGCGATAGTCGTGGTCTCCCAGGACGAAGGCTCCGGGCAGGCCGAGGAGGGGTTCGAGCGCGCGCGCGAGTGGTTCCAGGCCGCTGGCGAAGGACAGGTTGTCCCCGGTGTTGACGACGACGTCCGGGCGTACTCGAGCCAACTCCCGCACCCAGGCCACTCGAGCCTCAGTGCGGTCGGTCAGGTGCAGATCCGCCAGGTGCAGGACTGTCAGGGGCCGCTCGCCGGGGGCGAGGACGGGGACATCGATACGACGCAGGACGGGGCGGCGCGCCTCCAGGAGCGTATAGCCGAGCAGGCAGATCCCCGCGGCGGTCACACCTCCCGCGGCACGGGCGAGCGTGCGCGCCGTGCTGTGCGTGATGGGCATTGCGTGTCAGTTCCCGCCCGGGGTTCCGGAGGCATGAGCCCCGAGGCTCGGCTGACTGAAGCCCGGATCGGGTTGTCCCGCCAGCGCCTCGTTCATGTACTGCTGCCACAGCGGCGCCGGGGCGTCCGAACCGTACATGGTCGTGTAGTAGTGACCGCCGATGGTCTGGTGGTCCATCCGGGAGTAGCCCTCCGAGTGGCCCAGCCACACGGACGCCGCCAGCTGCGGTGTGAAGCCTGTGAACCAGGCGTTGTCCATGTCCTCGGTCGTACCGGTCTTGCCGGCCGCCGTCCGGCCGCTGAGAGGAATGTCCTTTCCGGTGCCGTCCTTATCGAATACGTGGGTGAGGGTCAGCGCTGTCTGATCCGCGGCGGTGGCGTCCATCGCCTGCCAGCAGTTGGCGGAGGGCACGTCCATCGGACTGCCGTCGGCGTCCTCGATGGAGTCGATGGCGATCGGACGGCAGTACATGCCGTGGGCTGCGAATGACGCGTAGGCGTTAGCCATCTGCAGCGGCGTGACCTCCTGCGAGCCCAGTGCGATCGAGGGCGTTGGAGTCAGGGGATCGCCGGAGTTATTGGTGACCCCGAGCTTGGCGGCCAGGTTCGTGATGTTGCAGATGTCCATTTCGGAGGTCATCTGGGCGAAGCCGACGTTGATGGACTGAGCAGTACTCTGAATCACGTTGTGCGCTCCGCTCTCGGAGTCATTGGCGTTCCTGACGTCCCATGTGTCGGCCTTGGAGGGATCGCAGGAGATGTTCCACGTCGAGCGTCCGAAGGTCCGCGGCGAGGTGTTCATGGATGTGTAGCCGGAGCGGCCCTCCTGGTACCACTCCGCCAGGACGAAGGCCTTGAAGGTCGAGCCCGGCTGGAATCCGGAGCTGCCGCCGCCGGTCTCCAGACCGCCGTGGGAGGCGTCCGCACTGAGGGAGATCTGCGTCACTGAGGAATCGCTGTCGGTCGTCACGCCGTAGTCCGTGTTCTGACTCATGGCCATGATGCGGCCCGTGCCCGGTTCGACGGAGGCCAGTGCGGCTTTGACGTTGGAGGGGTCTCGTGTCGGCACGTAGTGCTGCACGGCGTCGTCCGCCGCCTGCTGCTTGCTCTGATCGAGCGTGGTGGTGATCGTCAGTCCTCCTCGCAGGAGCAGCTGCTTGCGCTCGGCCTCCGTGGCTCCGTAGAGATCGGAGTTCTCGATCTCGGAGACCACGTACTCGCAGAAGTAGGCCGCCGATCCGGCCGTGCCGCAGCCTCCGACGGTGTCCGACACGTTCAGAATGTCGGAGATCTGAGTGTTGTAACCGGCCTGCCACTCCTCATCGGTGATGAACTCCTCCTCGTGCATCTTGTCCAGGACCCAGTTCATACGGTCCTTCGCCTTGTCCGGGTAGGCGATCGGATCGTACGCACCCGGTGCGTTGGTCAGGCCCGCCAGGAGCGCCGACTCGGTGATCGACAGGTCCTTGGCGGAGTGCGAGAAGTAGTGCCGCGCGGAGGCCTCGACCCCGTAGGTCGACGGGCCGAAGGCAGCGATATTGAGGTACCCCTCAAGGATCTGCTGCTTGGAGTACCTCTGCTCCAGGGTCAGTGCGTACTTGATCTCACGGATCTTGCGGGCGGCCGAGCGGGCGGTCGCGGCCGACTGCGCCGCCGTGTCGTCCTTCTGGATGGCGGCCTCCACCAGGACGTTGCGGACGTACTGCTGGGTGAGGGTCGAGGCGCCCTGGGAGCCGCCGTTGGCGTTGGAGACGACGGCGCGGATGATGCCGGTCGGATCGACGCCCTTGTGCTGGTAGAAGCGCTGGTCCTCCACGGCGACGATGGCGTTCTGCATGATGGGCGCGACCTCGTCCAGGGGCACGACGATGCGGTTCTCCGCGTAGAACTGGGCGATTTGCGTGCCGTCGGCGGCCTTGATGGTCGAGATCTGGCTCGGCTCGAGAACGTTGAAGTCGTCGGGCAGCTCATCGAAGAGCTTGGCGGAGGCGTTCGTCACAGCTGTCGCAGCGCCGACCATGGGCATCGCGAACCCTGCGGTGAGCACGCCGCCGGCGCTCGACAGAAGGACGAAGACCATGAGCATGGAGACCACCTGGGCCGACGTGAGTGACCTGCCGCGGGAGGGAGACTTCGACATGGGCACAGCCTACGGGGCAACCTGGTCTCGGCGCTGTGGGATTCGCCGCGATCGACCTGAGAAGGGTCTAGGAGTCGCTGGTGGGGTCGGTGTGAGCGGTGCGAGGCGCCTCGTGCGTCGATGCGGATTTGGCCTGAGGGCGACGCCTGACATACGGTCGTCGGTGTGACGCGGCTGACAGCGCGGTCGGCCGACCAGCTAGGGAGAAAGAAATGACGACCGATCAGACCTGGGCTGCCCGAGCAGCGTGCGCCGGCATCGAGCCGGACCAGCTCTTCGGTAAGGGCGCCGAGCAACGGGACATCCGGTCAGTGTGCTTCTCGTGTCCGGTTCGTATGGAGTGTCTCGCCGAGGCTCTCGACTCCGATTCCTCCTTCGGGGTGTGGGGCGGGCTGACCGAGCGCGAGCGGCGGGCTCTGCTGCGCCGCTTCCCGGAGGTGACCGACTGGAGCGAGTGGCTGCGGCAGGAGGATGACGACCTCGTCGCCGAGATCCACGCTCGCCGCGCCCCTCGGATCCTGGCCCGTGTGAGATGAGCTGTCGGACCCCGCTTCCGCTGCGCGCGGTGCTGCCCGTAGGCTCGCCCCATGACCACCTCGACCACATGGGAGTACGCCACCGTCCCCCTGCTCATCCACACCACTAAGCAGATCCTCGATCAGTGGGGCGCCGACGGGTGGGAGCTCGTCCAGGTCGTTCCCGGCCCGACCGGCTCGGACAGCCTCGTCGCCTATCTCAAGCGCCCCCGCGCCTGACTGCCGAGCGTCCCCTCCGGTCCGAGACCCAGGACTCCAGCGGGTCGCGGTCGGTGCCGGATCGGTCGGTCGCGGTCATCTCGGCTCGCCTCCGTCCTGGCGGCGGATCCCGCCACCAGGACGGGTCCGGCCCCTTCAGCGGGCGCGTCGACGGAGACGATCGACGTCGAGCAGTGTGACGGCACGGCCCTCCAGGCGGATCCACCCGCGGGAGACGAACTCGGCCAGTGACTTGTTGACCGTCTCGCGGGAAGCGCCCACCAGCTGCGCCAGTTCCTCCTGGGTCAGATCGTGGGGGACGTGCACACCGTCCTCCGTCGTCGAGCCGAAACGGTCGGCCAGGTCCAGCAGGGCCTTGGCGACGCGCCCGGGCACGTCGGAGAAGACCAGGTCGGCCAGAGCCGTGTTCGTGCGGCGCAGGCGCTGAGCCAGAGCTCGCAGCATGTCCTTGGCCAGGGCCGGGTGCGACTCGATGAACCCCATGAGCTGAGCGTGCTCGAGAGTGAGCAGCTCGGTGGGGGCGACGGCGGTGGCCGTCGTCGAGCGCGGGCCCGGGTCGAACAGTGTCAGCTCGCCGACCACCTCGCCGGGGCCGAGCACGGCCAGCAGATTCTCCCGCCCGTCCGCCGAGGCGTGGCCGAGCTTCACCTTGCCGGAGAGCAGGATGTAAAGGCGGTCACCCGCGTCCCCCTCGTTGAAGAGGGTCTCGCCACGACGCAGGGTCGTCTGCGTCATCATGGCGCGCAGCTCTTCCTGCTCTTCAGGGGTCATTCCCTCGAAAAGCGGGATTCTGGCGATGATGCTGTCTTCCACGAAGGTCCTCCTGTGGGGTTGATCGGCTGGGTCCCGGCCTTCAGCGGGCAGCCCTGTGCCCTATCCTGCCACGCCTTGTGATCTGTGGCACGCGGATAAACATTGTAGTCTCTATTGTGATCCGAGTAGGTATCAGAAGGTTGGGGCGCATGACGGCGGAACGGGAAAGATGCTGCATGACCGCGCCCGCTCCGGCCGAGGCCGGGCCCATCGGCCCCGCGGCCGTGCGCGCACGCGCCGTCGACGACGAGCTCGCCGCCGTCTACCCCGGCGCGCGCTGCACCCTGGACCACGACGGCTCCTTCCAGCTTCTCGTGGCCACGGTCCTGTCCGCCCAGACCACCGATGCCCGCGTCAACACCGTCACCCCGGCGCTCTTCGAGGCCTTTCCCGACGCCGGTGCGCTGGCGGCCGCCGACCCGGGACGGCTGGAGGCGCTGCTGCGGCCGCTGGGCATGCAGCGCACGCGCGCCGAGCGGCTCATCGGCCTGGGCGACGGGCTGGTCGAGCGTTTCGACGGCGTCGTGCCCCGATCGCGCGAGGCGCTCGTGAGCCTTCCCGGTGTGGGGCGCAAGACCGCCAACGTCGTGCTGGGCAACGCCTTCGGGGTGCCGGCGCTCACCGTGGACACCCATGTGGGCCGCCTGTCGCGGCGCCTGGGCTGGACGACGTCGAAGGACCCGGTACGGGTGGAGCGCGACCTGGCCGCCCTGTGGGAGCCGGAGCGCTGGACCGACGGCTGCCACCGCCTCATCGCGCACGGGCGCGCGGTGTGCGGAGCCCGCGCGCCGCGCTGCGGTACGTGCGTGCTCGCCGAGGCCGAGCTGTGCCCGCGAGTGGGCGTCTGAGCCGGCGCCCTGCGGCCCGACTTCCCGGAGCCCGCCGCCTCGCCTCGTGCCCGGTCCGCGTCTCCGTGCCCTACCGTCCCTGGCGGATCTCTGCGAGGAAGGGCAGGAGCGCGTCGACGAACCTTTCGGGAGCCTCCTCGTGGGGGAAGTGCCCGACGTCGCGCACCGTCACCTGCCGCAGGTGCTCGGCGGCATGATGGACGTCACGCGCGTACGCCTGTGCCGGCTGAACCGGGTCCACCTCGCCCTGCACGCTCATGACCGGCACCTCCGCAGGGGCGCCGAGGCACGTGATCTCCTCGCGACTCAGGGCTGCACGGCGCACCGTCTCCAGCGCTGAGCGCGCCGCCCCCGGTCGTGCCATGAGGGCCGCGTAGTAGCTGGCCGGCTCCGCCACGGCCTGCCGGGTGCGGGGCCCCGCCCAGGAGCGCAGCAGGCGGTCAATCCCCGAGGTCGTGCGCAGTGACCGCTCCGGAAGCAGGGGCGTCTTGAGCCACAGGTACTGCAGCGCCGCTCCGGAGACGATCCGGCCGCGCAGGGAGCGCAGCGCCAGCGGGTGCGGCGCCCCGACCGGCACGATCGCCGCGGTCATCGCCGGCTCCCGGTTCGCCAGCGCCCACGCGACCTGCCCGCCCAGGCCCGCCCCGACGACAATGGCCCGCTCGTGCCCCAGCGCGTGCACGACAGCGGCCAGATCGGACGCCAGCGTCACCAGGTCGTATCCCGAGGGCGGCCGGTCCGAGCCGCCGAAACCGCGCAGGTCCGCGGCTGCGACGCGGTGACCCGCCTCCGCCAGGGGCCCGATGACGTGCCGCCACGTCCACCAGCACTCGGGGAAGCCGTGGACGAGCAGGATCATGGGGTCAGCCGAGTCGGCAGCGACGAGCTCACCGGCGCCCGCGGGTGAGGGGGGCTCCTCGGGCCCGGCGAGGGCGACGTGGAACTGGGTCCCGCCCGCGGTGAGGTCGCGGTGGGTCCAGGGGCCGGGGCGGTTGATGATGACGGGCACCGGTGCAGCCTAGATGATTGATTCCAGCGGGGATGCGGAGCTCGCCGGGCGGAGCGCGCGCCTCGACGTGGACGTACTTTTCCAACGTGAACGTACTTTTCTCCCATCCTTCTGGGCTCTAACCCCAGAAGGATGGGAGAAAAGTACGTTCACGCGACGAAGATACGTTCACGATGCCAACCGCGGTTGACGCCCGGGGCGGGGTGGACGACAACCCGGGGCGGCCCGGGCGGTCCCGGCCGTCAACGGCGGCTCGTCGCGTGACAGGGACGTCCTCGTTCCAGCGCGCTCCGGGCGGGCAGCCCGAGGACCTGGTGCTGATCACCGCCCCGGGCTCGTCGACGACCGCCCGCGCCTGCCTGCAGTTGCCCCGACACCGTCTCACCCGACTCGCCCGGCTCCCCGGGCCTCCGGACGCGAGTACAGAGGCGGCTTGCACATGGGAGAGAGACGGCCTGTCGGGGAAGATGCCTGTTTTCATTGGTATTTCGCGATTCTGCTCGTACTGTGGCGTTCGATCGACGCGCTCCCATGTGCACACAGGGGGTCCGTGCACATGGGAGCCTGCCGGCTCGCCCTGACGAGGCTATGGAAAACCCGGAATCATGCGGGAAACTGGCTCCTTCCCCGGAAATTTCGGCCGCTCCCATGTGCAGCTCTCCCGTAGAGCCCTTCGGAGCGGCTGCATTTCCCGCACCTCGCCCCACCGCGGAGACGCAGCACCGGGCCACGGCCGTGCCCTGCGGAACCCCGCCGAGGCCGCCCTCAGCCCAGCAGAAGACTGACGAGCACGTAGATCCCGGTGCCGCCGATCAGCGACAGGCCGATCGAGCGGCGCCACAGGTGCAGACCCGCCGTCGCCCCTATGCCGGTCAGCGCCGGCAGCCAGGTGGCGGGCGCGGGGCCGACGTCGTCGAGCGTGTAGGCCACGAGCACGATCATGACGCCCAGCGGCATGGCCGAGGACAGGAAGCCGAGGAGCGGGCTCCTGCGGCGGCCCCGCAGAAGGGCGAAGGGCGCGATGCGGCAGGCATAGGTGATGAGGGCGACCATGATGACGGCGACGGCGATCTGAGGGTCGGTCAGCATGAGCGGCCCTCTCCGGGCGCCCGCCTCCCGGCGGCGTCCGCGTCGGGGAGGGGCCTCCGGTCGCCGGCGGCGCGCCGGCGCCAGCCGTAGAGCGCGATCAGGCCTACTGCCAGCGCGCCCAGGGCGCTGAGCAGAGCAGCCGATCCGTCGATCGTCATGCCCACCGCCCCGGCGAGGACGCCGACGACCAGGACCGCCGGATCGGGGTGGCTCTTCCAGTTCTCGATCGCAAGGACGACGAACAGCGCGGTCAGCACGAAGCCCAGCAGCTTGATGTCCTCGCCGACCAGCGTCGTCAGGCCGGTGCCCGCCAGCGCCCCCGCCGTCGCGCCCAGGGTCCACGACGCCTGGCTCACGGCCTCGACCGTGACGATGTAGCGCCCGCTCATCGCGTCCCGGTCCTTGGAGGCGAGCAGCGCGTAGACCTCGTCGGTGATCGCGTGGACGGCGTAGAGCCGGGTGAGCAGGCGCCCGCGCACGCGGTCGAGCGGGAAGCCGAGGCCGTAGAAGACGTGCCGCCCCGACACGAAGACGGCGGAGGCCGCGATCGCCGCCAACGGCTCGCCCGCCCCGGCCAGGGGCACGAGCAGCATCTGCATGGTCCCGGAGTAGATGACGACGCTCCACAGGGGCGCCCACCACCAGGACAGCCCCTCGGCGACCAGCAGCATGCCGGCTGCCAGCCCCAGCGTCACGTAGCCGATCATAACGGGCACGACGTCGCGCAGGGCGTCGCGCGCGGAGGTCATGGCCGCGGCGGGCGGGGTGACGGGGGCGGACACGCTCCCAGGCTAGATGATCGGTTCGCCGGGGCGGGGCCCGGCGGAGCCGCGAGCGTCTCAGCCCGCGCCGCCGGCGCGATGGCGAGCCCGGTCAATGCTCTCCTGCTCGCGCTGCCCGTCGAGGCGCGCTGTGTACGAGACGACGCCGACCATCACCATGAACAGGCCCAGGACCAGGAACTTGCCCGTGACCGCGTCGGTCCACAGGTAGGTGCTCAGGCTCTGGCCGAGGGCGGACTGGGTGCTCAGGGTGCTGAGGAAGGGCGAGAACGCGTCCGTCATCACGCCCGGGGCGACGAGGAAGGGCAGCCCCAGCAGGATCGAGATGACGCCGACCACGATGCTGCCCACGGACGTGCGCCGCGCCGTCCACATGGCGATGATGAGCGCGAGCGCCCCCACGGCCAGCTCGGTCAGGCCGCGGGCCGACACGTTGAAGTCGAAGGAGTCCGAGGCGCGGGAGGTCGCCATGGCGGCGCCGTCGTGGAGGAAGAACCAGGTCACGGGCAGCGTCACGATCGACACGAGGACCCCGGCCCAGTGGGTGGCGGCCCGCGACTTCGGGTGGCCGATGACGGTGGAGCCGTCCAGCAGGACGTCATCGTCGCCTCCGTCGGCGAGGCCGGACCGGAGCCTGGTGCGGCGGGTCGCCGGCTGCTCAGGCCCGACAGCGGGGGTGGGGACGGGGTTCGGCTCCGGGCCCGCCAACGGCGACGCGGCGTAGCCCGCGGGCTCACCCGCACCGGGCCCCGCGTCCGGGAAGGCGCCGGCCGCCTCGCCGGGCGCAGTCTCACCGGGCGTCGGATCGGCGGTGCCCGGGGTCTCCGTGGGGACGGGCTGGGCGGGGGTGAACAGGGAGCGACGGCGCACCGCCGTGTCCTCGACCGGAGGCCTGTCGGCCTCGCCGGTGTCGGGGGCGGGCAGGGCGTCGACGACGAGCATCTGGTCGTT
>ERZ773022.440-NODE-440-length-34377-cov-22.379552_pt1 | contig 34377 bp, 33 predicted proteins | sample MGYA00580839_ERZ773022 | MGnify/ENA primary metagenome ERZ773022 (study PRJEB29015, sample SAMEA2738020) | human oral metagenome | biome: human oral; feature: human-associated habitat; material: dental | place: China | collected 2044 ... | reverse complement strand
GGATATAGTCAAAATATTTCATAAGTCCTGTTCTTTCTAAACAATTTTTACAAAGACCGATATTTGTAGCGGTATTTAAAGAAATTTTATAACCTTTATCCTTTAAATAATCCATAGCTTCTATTACATTTTCTTTTGCACCATAAATTTCATCATATCCTTCTTTTACATATTTTAAATTTCTGGCATAAATTTCATCCGGAGTTAGATCAAGATTAAAATAATTTTTTATTGCTATTCCCCTTGCATAAAGTTTCTTTCCTTTAAACAACTCCTTTAGTTCATCAGTCTCTTCTAAATTCATCTCTTTAAGAAAATAAGAACAGCTTCCAAACCAACCCCCAATGGAATCTATCAAAGTCCCGTCCATATCAAACATTACACACTTCATAATTTCCTCCTGATAAATATAATATTATGGTAAAATTTTTTGCCATAAAAAATAAAGTTGCTTATATTTTATCATATTTCAATTAATATCTCAAATAAGCAATTATTATATTGACTATATATTAACTATTTTTTTATAATAAAAAATTTTTTAACAAAATTATTTAAAAAGTGTTGACATTAAAATTCCATTATGCTATAATTTAGCAACAATATTAAATAACACTTATCCAGAGTGGCGGAGGGACTGGCCCTATGAAGCCCGGCAACCTGTTTTATAAATAAGGTGCTAATTCCAGCGAGTATTCGGAAGATAAGAAATTAGTTTCAAAATCTCTTATCAGAGATTTTTTTTTATACCTTGAAACAATAATAATTTTTCGAAAATATAGAAAAGGAGGTTTGTATGATTAAAATTGAGAATTTAGTCAAGATTTATGACAATGGGTTTAAGGCTGTTAATAATATTAATTTAGAAATCAAAAAGGGAGAAATATTCGGTATAATTGGTATGAGCGGTGCCGGTAAATCATCTTTAATCAGATGTATTAATCGACTTGAAGAGCCAACTCAAGGTAATATTTTTATAGATGGCAAAAATATTGTAAAGATGAATAGCAAAGAACTTAAGGAAGCTAGGAAAAACATGGCTATGATTTTTCAATCTTTCAATCTTTTTTATCAAAAAAATGTTTTTGAAAACATTGCTTATCCACTAATAATAAATAAGTGGAAGAAAAAAGATATTGAAGAAAGAGTAAATACTCTTTTGGAATATGTTAATTTGAAAGAAAAGATATATGAATATCCTGCAAATCTTTCCGGTGGTCAAAAACAAAGAGTAGCCATTGCAAGAGCTTTGGCGGTTCAACCAAAAATTTTACTATGTGATGAGGCAACTTCTGCCCTAGATCCGCAAAGTACAAAGTCAATTTTAGAATTACTTTTAAAAATCAGAGATGAATTTAATCTTACAATTGTTTTAATTACTCATCAAATGGAGGCTGTTAAGGCAATATGTGATAGAGCGGCGGTTATAGAAAATGGAGAAATTATAGAACAAGATACTGTTTTAAAACTATTTACTTCTCCGAAAACTGCAACTACAAAGAAATTCATTGAAACTCTTCCACAATTTGAAGATTATGATGAATTACCGGTAGCAGATTATAAAGGTTGTATTCTAAGACTTGGTTTTACAAAGGAAACTACAACAAAACCTATTATATCAGAACTTATACGTCAAAAAAATCTTGATATAAATATAATAAGTGGAAATATCGATAAGATTAAAGAAGGTAAGGTCGGACATTTAATAGTCGAAATCTCTGAGAAAGACAGGATTGATGAAATTAAAAACTTCCTTGAAGATAAAAAAGTTTTAGTTGAGGAGGTAAATTAGAATGACAAATTCATTGATAAAAGCGAGTTTTCAGACAATTTATATGGTATTCTTCTCATCATTACTTTCAATTATAATTGGAGGATTTTTAGGAGTTATTTTAGTTATTACAGATAAAAATGGAATAAAGAGCAACAAATTTGTTTATTCTATCTTAAGTTTTATTGTAAATATCTTTAGATCTGTTCCATTTCTTATATTGATAGTTTATATTTTACCGGTTTCTAAAGTTTTGACAGGAAAAATGATAGGACCAACAGCCGCAATCATTCCATTAACTGTTTCAGCTGTTCCCTTTGTAGCAAGAATTTTTGAAAATGCTTTAAAGGAAGTCGATAGCGGAACTATAGAGGCAAGTATTTCAATCGGTTCAAGTGATTTTGAAATTATTAAAATTATGCTTTCCGAATCTTTGCCAACTTTAGTAAATGGAATTACCTTAACGATTATAAACTTAATTGGTTATTCAGCAATGGCAGGAACTATAGGTGCACAAGGTCTTGGAGACTTGGCTATAACTTACGGTTATCACAGATTTAAGTATTTAGAGATGACAATTCCCGTTATAATAATAATACTATTAGTACAAATTGTTCAAATCTTAGGAAATTTGATTTCCAAAAAAATAAATAAAAAATTAAATGTATAGGAGAAAAAATATGAGAAAAAAATTATTAGCATTAGCCCTTGGATTAGTTGTAGTTTTAACTACAGCTTGTGGAGCAAAGAGTTCAGATAATAAAAATACAGAAAATAAAGAAACAAAAGTAGAAACTAAGGTTGTAAAAATCGGAGTTTCTCCGGAACCACATCAAAAATTAGTTGAATTAGTTAAAGAAGATTTAGAAAAAGAAGGAATTAAGCTTGAAATTGTAACTTTCACTGATTATATTCAACCAAACTTAGCATTAGACGGAAAAGAATTAGATATTAATTTTTTCCAACACAAACCATATTTAGATAAATTTAATTCTGAAAAAAATACTAAAATATCAACACTTGGAAATATTCATGTTGAACCAATGGGATTATACCTAAATGGAAAAACTGAAATCAAAGACGGAGCTGAAATAGCAATTCCAAATGACGCTTCAAATGGAGCAAGAGCTTTAATTTTACTTGATAAAAATGGTTTAATTAAATTAAAAGACAATACAAATATTCTATCAAGTGTAAAAGATATTGTTGAAAATCCAAAGAAAATTAAATTTACTGAAGTTGAAGCTGCTCAATTACCAAGAGTTATTAAAGACGTTGACGGTGCTGTAATAAATGGAAACTATGCAATTGAAGCTGGTCTTAACCCAACAAAAGATGCTAAATTCATCGAAGGAAAAGACTCTCCTTATGCAAATATACTTGCGGTTAGAACTGGAGAAGAAAATAACGAAACTTACAAAAAAGTTTTAAAAGCCCTACAAAGTGAAAAAGTTAAAGAATTTATAAATAAAACATATAATGGAGCTGTTGTTCCTGCATTCTAAGCTTTTTTCATAACATTCCCCCAAAAAGTGTAGACATTATATCTACACTTTTTGCTTTTTATTATTTTAATATAGGATTTACAACCTTGAAAAAATAGTCTGCCATTTCTTCAGGACTTTCCTTCATCTGATCATTTATCCACCATTTAACAGTTTCAACAAATGAACAACAGATATGATTTTTTAGGAATTTTTTAAATTTTTCATCATCAGTATTGTCAATAATAATATATTCATCAATCATCTTAAATAAATATGTCTTGAAATATTCCAAAAATAAATCATTGCTTTCACAACTTAAAACCTTTATAAATTTTTCCTTATTTTCCTTTAGATGATATAGTATATGTGTAATTAAAATTTTAGGATTTCTCTTTGAGTTTTCAAAAACCTTTGAACATTCCCTACTCAAATCATTGGAAAAAATATGTTCAAATAATTCTCTACAAATTTCTTTTAATAAATCATCCTTTGTTTCAAAATGAGAATAAAATGTACTCCTACCTATATCTGCAAGGTCTATTATTTCCTGTACAGTTATTTTATTATAATTTTTCCTTGATAAAAGCTCTGTAAATGCCATAAAAATTGCTTTTCTGGTTTTAATTTGTTGTCTATTCATAAAATCCCCCATACATTTTTTAAAAAATGTTCAAAGTATTACTTTTTTGATTAATTGCTTATTGATATGTAATATCTTTAGTGATACAATTAAATCAAACAAAGTGTTCGTTATTAAATTAATTGTAGCATTATAGACAGAAAAAATCAAGGAGGATTATATGATAAACAAAATTTCAAAACTTTTTAGCGGTTTAAACTTTACTCTAATTTCAATAGCATTTTTTGTACTAAATGTAGTTTTAAATCTCTTAAAGATAGAAACTGTGTTTAAGCCCGTTTGGATAAGTATTTTTATTTCCGCTTTTCCTTTCTTTGTAGGTGCTGTTAAAAACTTAATAAAATTTAAAATTAAAAATTCACTTTTAATTTCAATTGCAGTAATTGCTTCAGTATTTGTTGGAGAATACTTCGCTGCAGGTGAAATTGCAATTCTTATGGCAATCGGAGAGCTTTTGGAAGACTATACAGTTGACAGAGCCAAAAAAGGTCTTAATGATTTAATTTCTTCCGCTCCAAAAAAGGCAAAGAAACTCATTAAAACTAATGATTCTTATACTGTTAAAGAAGTTCCGATTGAAGAAATTGAAAATGGAGATATAATCAGAGTTATGCCTGGGGAAATAATTTCAGTTGATGGAATTATAAAAGAGGGTTTTTCTTCTATTGACCAATCAATTCTAACAGGAGAAAGTTTACCTGTAGATAAAACTGTTGGAGACGAAGTTTTCTGTGGTTCTATGAATTGTTTTGGAAGTATCGACATCGTGGCAAAAGATGTTGAAAACTCTTCTTTACAAAAATTTATCGACTTGGTTGAAAGAGCTGAAAAAGAACAAACTCCTATGCAGACTCTAATTGATAGACTTGCTGTTAAGCTAGTTCCAACTGCACTTTTAATTGCAATTGCAACTTTTGCAATAATGATGTTATATAAATTTGATTTATATACTTCAATAAATAGAGCGGTTACAGTTTTGGTTGTATTTTGCCCTTGTGCTCTATTCTTATCAACTCCAACAGCTGTTATGGCTTCAATCGGTCAAGCTAGTAAACATGGTGTAATTATAAAAACATTTAATGCTCTTGAAAAACTGGCAAAAGTTAATAAAATAGCCTTTGACAAAACTGGAACTTTAACTTATGGAAAATTAAATGTAAATGATATAGAAAATTTTTCAGAGTTTTCTGATGAAAAAATAATGTCCTTAATCTCAAGTTTAGAATCAAAAAGCGAACATCCTATCGCAAAATCAGTAATAGAATATCTAGATGAAAAAAATATTAAAAAAGAAGTTGTTGAAAACTTTAAAATGAAAATTGCAAGAGGTGTTGAAGGAGAGATTTTAGGAAATAAATACTTCTGTGGTAATGAAAAATACTTTAGAGAAAATAATATAAATATAAAAGACAATGTAAAAGAAAAAATCGAAAAATACTCAAGTGAAGCTAAAAATATAATTCTTTTTGGAGATGAAAAAGAAGTTTTATCAATCGTAACTCTATCCGACACTCTAAGAGAGAACGCAAAAGAAATGGTTGAAAATTTAAAAAGCTTTGAAATTGAGCCACTACTTCTAACAGGAGATAATCTTTCAACTGCAAAATATTTTTCTGAAAAAGTTGGAATAACAGAAGTTAAAGCAGAACTTTCCCCTGAAGAAAAATTTGAAAACATAAAAAATTTAAAAGAAAATAATGTTGTCTGTATGATTGGAGACGGCATAAACGACGCTCCTGCTCTTAAACTTGCAGATGTTTCGGTCGCAATGGGAAAAACGGGTAGCGACATTTCAATCGAGAGTGCTAATATAGTTTTAATGGGACATGATGTTTCAAAAATAGTTTACCTAAAAAAACTTGCCAATGCAACAGTTAAAACGATAAAATTCAATATTATAATATCACTTTTAATTAACTTTGTAGCAGTAATTTTATCAGTGCTTGGAGTTTTAAATCCATTAGTTGGTGCAATAGTACATAATCTTGGCTCAATACTCGTAATTTTAAATGCGTCATTATTGTACGATAGAAAATTTAATTAATTATTTTACAAAATACTTAAATGTAATTTTAACAAAATTGCATAAAAGTTACTTAAATGCAATCTAAACAAAAATGAGCAACTTGAATTTAGTAAAGATTTATTTCCGATAAAAAGTTGATTAAATATAAAAGTAAATAGTCTTATAAATATTCCTAAAGTCGATTATATCCAAATTGAAAACTTGGGAATATTTTTTATGTGGATATTTTTATGTAGTAAAGAAGATTATTGATTATAATAAAATTATCATTACAACAAACTACTTATTGTAAATGTGTAAAATTATCATAATATATGATATAAAATTATATCCCATATGAGCAAATATACAGGAAAGTATTGAACCTGTATATAAATAAATCAAACCTAATATTATTCCACAAATAAATGAAGGAATTATTTGAGCAATATTAAAGTGTAATAATGCAAACAGTATCGAAGATATAAGTAAAGCAACAATAATTCCATAATTTGCGTATAAACCGTTGAGTATAAATCCCCTCATTAAAAATTCTTCAAGAATAGGTGCAAATATACAAAAATCAATTAGGCTTACAATAGGTGAGGAAATTATTGATTGAATTGTCTGTTGATAATTTTCTTTACTCGATGGAAAAATACTTTCAAATATAGGATCTAATCCTTTATCTAAAAGAAGATAGAATAATACTGAACAACATATAGCTATTACTATTCCTTGAATAGAAATATTTTCTAGTAAATTAAGTTTGAAATTCTCTTTTCTTTCCAATAAAACAAAAAATACAACCATGCTCAATGCAACAGTTATTATATTCAAAATTCTACTGTAATTCGGAGCAATTTTTCTCCATATCACAATATCAAGAGCAGTATATATAAACATAAATCCAAACCAAACTAATACCCATAAAATGCCTTTACCGATAGATATTCCACTATTCATAATATATTCTCCTTATAAAACTCCTATCAATTTTTTAATTTAGTATTGTAATAATTGTAATACTATGAGCATTTCTAATTATCATATAACTATCAACAATTATGTACTATTTCTACTTTTCTATTCTTTTTTATTATATCACTTTCATTAATTTTTTTCTATTTATATATGTGAAACAATATAGTTTTATCATATGGCTTATTAAATAAAAAACTTAATATCACATATGTACTTCATATAGACTGAAAACACAAATTTTCCAACGAAATCTAATTCATATATTAAATTGATTATAATTGAATATCAAAAATATACACTAAATTAAATACAAAAAAATAACTCGATATTTTTTATTGCAAAACTTTTGAATATATGTTATGATTTTAGAATAATTTTAGATATTTTTACGGAGGATATAATGGTTAAAAGCAATGAAATAGATATGATAAATGGAAAGACCTTGAAAAAAATGGTATTCTTTTCAATTCCAATTATTTTTACAAGTGTCTTTCAATTACTTTTTAATACAATAGACATAATAGTTGTCGGACGATATTCCGGAAGCACAGCACTTGCAGGAGTTGGAGCGACTTCATCACTAATTAATTTACTTGTGAGTTTATTAATCGGAATTTCTATGGGAATAAGTGTAACAATGGGAAAATATTGTGGTGCAAGAGATTATAAAAACGCATCCGATACTGTTCACAATGCAATTGCTCTTGCAATTATTTCAGGAACAATTTTACTTTTTGTAGGAATTATCGCTTCAAGACCTATGTTACACCTTATGGGAACTCCTGATGAAATTATAGATTTATCTGTACTTTATATGAAAATAATCTTCTTGGGAAGTCCCGCTGCAGCCATATATAATTTTGGAGCGGCACTTTTAAGATCCATTGGAGATACAAAAAGACCCTTATTCTTTTTAATAGTTTCCGGTATCTTAAATGTTATATTGAATCTATTTTTTGTTATAGTTTTAAAAATGAGTGTTGACGGAGTTGCAATAGCGACAATAATTTCTCAATATGTTTCAGCAATTATGATGATATCATTCTTATCAAAAACTGTAGGATATATGCATCTTAATTTAAGAAAAATAAAATTACAAAAAGATAAAGTTATTAGTATTTTAAGAATAGGACTTCCTGCAGGACTTCAAGGTATTGTATTCAGTATTTCAAATGTATTAATTCAATCCTCAATAAATACTTTTGGAAAACTTGTTATTGCAGGAAATACCGCTGCAATAAATATTGAGGGCTTTGTATATATGTCAATGAATTCAATCTATCAATCGACATTGAGTTTTACAAGTCAAAATATGGGAGCAAAAAAATATCATAGAATAGATAAAATTTTATTACAAGGTCTTGGAATTGTTACAGTTGTTGGACTTGTACTTGGAGTTGGTGCATATTCTTTAGGAAATATACTTCTTGGAATTTTCACGGATAATCCTGAAGTAATTATGTATGGACTTAACAGAATGAAAATTGTATCAGCAACATATCTACTATGTGGACTAATGGACGTAACAGTCGGATCTCTAAGAGGAATGGGTTATTCCATTTTGCCGATGATTGTTTCCTTGACAGGTGCTTGTCTGTTCAGAGTAATTTGGATATTTACTATATTTCAAATTTATAGAACACAGGAATCACTTTACATTTCTTATCCGATTTCATGGGCATTGACAACGACAGCACATATCTGTTGCTATTTAGTGATAAGAAAAAAATTATTAAAACAAAATTATGAAATAATAGAATAATTTTAATGTTTTTAAAAGTAGTGTATCTCAAAGAAATTTTTGATACACTACTTTTTTGCACAACAAAAGGCTGAGGGTATTATTCCTCAACCTTAGTTATTGAATTAAGACATTTCATAATTTATTTTATCTCTAAATATTCTATTTTTAGTAAAATCTTAATCTTCTCTCTTCTTTTTCTTTAATATAGACATTCCAATTCCAGCTAAACCAATAATTACTCCACTCAAGCTTGTTCCTGTAATTGAAGTTTTTGGAAGTTTTTTATTTGTCGGTTTGTTTGAAATTATTTTTTTCTTAACAACCAAATCACTTCCCTTTATCTTGTCTTGTGAATTATCAGGATATGTGATTGTCGCTGTCCCGTCTGTTCCTATTTCAATCTTTGTTCCTTTTGGAAAGTTTCCTTTATTTGCTTTTTCCAACTTTTTCTTAACTGTTTCTTTTTCTTCTTTTGTTAAGTTTGTTGGATTTTCAACCGGTGTCTTTTCCTTAGGTACAGCCGGTGTTACTTGATCTGCTATAGGTTTTACTTTTTTCTTGACAACCAAATCACTTCCCTTTATCTTATCTTGTGAATTATCAGGATATGTGATTGTTGCTGTTCCATCAGGGCCTATTTCAACCTTTGTTCCACTTGGAAAGTTTCCTTTATTTGCTTCCTCCAACTTTTTCTTTACAGTTTCTTTTTCTTTTTCTGTTAAATTTGTTGGATTTTCAACAGGTGTCTTTTCCTTAGGTACAGCTGGCGTTACTTGATCTGCTATTGGTTTTGCCTTTCCAACAGTCACAGAAGCTTCATTACTAGCACCTTTGCCATTTACTTTCGCAATAGCTCTAATAATATCACCTTCAGCTAACGGAGTTCCTAAAGCAACTTCCCATTTGCCGTCAGCATTTGCCACAACAGTTTTTACTCCTTCCGGAGTTGTCACTGTCAAAGTTGCCCCAGGTTCTGCAGTACCTGTTATTTTTTTATCTCCTGCTTTTGCATTATTTATAACAGGCTTTTCAGTTTTATTTATCTTTGGTGTAACTGTGATAGGTTGTTCCGCCTTTTTGTCTTTTACTTTTACTTCGACTTTTGTTTGATTTTTTGTTAAATTTTCTGTCGGTACTGTTATTCCATATTCAGCAAATTTTTCTGCTGGTACATCGACTTTCTTTCCGTTTTCATCTGTCAATGTTACTACCATTCCTGCAGGATCAAACTTTTCACCTTCTATATATTTTGTCTTCGTTGGCGGAGTTTTTATTTCTATCTTCGCTATCTTTTCTTTATCGAATTCTTTTTCTTTAACTTTTGTTACAATAACATCACTCGTATTCCCTGCTTTATCCATAAGTTGAACTGTAACCTGTTCATCTTTCTTCAAAGTTATCCCTTCTGGAATCCCTACTTTAGCTTTTTTAGCAGCAATCATTTCAGCTGTCAACTCAACTTCCACACGCTTACCATCTGGGAGTGTAACTCTTACTTTATCTCCTACTTCTACATCGTTTGGAAGATTTACAGTAACATCTTTATCTCCTACATATACATCTTCTATAGTAGGGGCTGAAGGATCTTTTAAATCTATAACAACTTCATTTGACTTTTCACTTTCTGTCTTTCCTGTTTCAGTCGCAGTAACAGTAACTTTATCTCCATCTTTTACTGTATTTGGAATTGGAATTGAAAATGTTCCATCAGGTTTCGCAGTTGTAGTCGCTACTACATCACCATTGCTATTTTTTAACTTAACTTCTGAATTTGCAGGTGCCTTACCTGTTATCACCGCTTTACCCGTATTATCATCATAATCTTGTTTAACATCGGTCGGTGTAGCAGTTTTTTCCTTAGGTTTTTTCTTCTCAACCAATTTATCTGCAGGTATTTCTTCTGTTGTTCCGTCAGGTAATGTAATTGTAGCTTTACCTTTTTCATCAACAGTTACTGTTGTACCTTCTGGTAATTTAGAATTTTTAGCCTTTATAGCATCTTCAACCACTTTCTTTTCTTCAGCAGTTAAATGTTCCGTATCTCCAACTTCTGTTTTTTTATCCGGAGCAACAGGTGCTTCGTAAACAACAACAGGGACATCTGCCAATGCTTCTGAACCGTCACTATATTTTACTTTAACTTTAGCTGTTCCTTCTCCAAGCTCAGTAGGAACACTACCTGTTTCCTTTGTAATAGCACCGGCTTCTCTTGGAACTGTTACTCTGTCTAATATTTCATTAGATAAAACAGTAGTTCCTTTTTTTACATATTTCTTCCCATCATTAACAACAGGAGGATATACTTTATCTTTACTAGGTTTACTATCAGCTTTTGTAGGATCTGTTCCAAGTTTATTTTCTTTAACATCGGAAACACCATCTCCATCAGTATCATGTGGACCATAACCGACAACACGAGGATAACCGTGATTCCAAGCATTGATACCAGCTAATATTGCAGCTTCATCTACATCTATTCCGGGGATAATTTCAGTATCAAATTCCCAAGTATATGCTGTTTTTCCTGACGCCTCTTTCGAATAAATTAAACGAGAATATCTTCCTTGATCCTTCCAAGCATTTTGCTCTGCCATAGATCCGTCATTACCTGTCCTTTGGACAAAATTAGTCCACTCTTGTTCAAATCCTTGAGTTCCTTTTTCAGCATGCCATCTGTTGTGACTTCCATTAAAATCTTCAATTTTAACGGTATCATGATAAACACCATTTTTATATCTTTTAATTTCTTTTGGAGCTTTTACGGCATCAGGCAAAAAAACAAAAATCCAGGGTGTAGTCCAACTTTCACGATTTTTATTAAACTCTATTTTCCAATGTATGCTTTTCCCATCTGCTGAAAGAGTTTTTGTAACATCAATATTCTTTTTAGCATTATTTACTTCAGCATCTGTATCTCCCATATACACTTTGCCGTCTGTACCCCAAGCAACTTTTGCATATACATTTGTAGTTGAACTTATCAACATACTAAATCCAAGTAAACAAGAAATCAAACCTATGGACAATTTTCTCATATTCCACTTTGGTTTTTTATTACTATTTTGCCTTTTTTGTGAAATAACTTTCAATAAGTTTCCCATTTTTCCTCCTAATATCATAGATAATGTTATTTTATTATTTTTTCTACTCTTATCAAAATTTACACAACCAAATTAATCTAATTTAAACATAATTATATATTTTAATATGTAGAAAACCTCACCGTAATTATATATGTATTTATACAATTTGTCAATATTTTAATGCCAATAATCTTTTTCAAAACTTTATCAATGAGTTTTGTAAATCGAAACAATTTGCTAAAATGAAAAAGGCACTTTTTGATATAAATAAATCCTCCTGTGTGATTCTATTTCACAAATCAGGAGGATTCCTTATATACAAAAAATTTATTTATCCATATTACCTGACAATTCAATTAAAAAAACAATTCCTATTTCGTTTTTTTCTACTTTGTATTTTATTCCGTAGTTTAGTAAGATATTTTTTACGATGTACAATCCTAAACCATTGCTATTTTCTTTGTTTAGGTTAAAATTAATTTCAAATATTTTATTTACATCTAAATCTTTATTGTCCTTGTAGGAATTTTCAATATAAAGCCAATCATCTTTTGTCCCGATGTTTATTACACCGCCTTCATCAGAATATTTGACTGCATTGTTTACCAAATTGGATAGTACAATTTTAAGAGCTGTCATTCCTATATAGATTTTTTCATTTTTCAAATAATTATTGACTTTTATGTTTTTGTGATTTGCAAGTAACATATACTGTTTCAATACATCTTCCAATATATCATTAACAACTATTATTTCTTCATCGTCTTTTAAATGTTCAAAAGAAGAAACTGATAACATTTGTGAAATGCTTCTTGTCAAATGATCAACTATTTCAATACAATTTTCAATATACAAATCTCTATTTTTATATTTTCCAATATTGTATTTCATATTTTCCAATATTATTTTTAGACTTGCAAGAGGTGTTTTTAGCTCATGAGATGTACCTCTGAAAAAATCATATTTTAGTTTTTCAAGTTTTATGATTTCTTCATTTTTAAGTTCTAAGTCATCTATCAATTTTAAAAGAGTGTTATACAAATCGTTAATCTGTTCTTTTAATTCGCCGACTTCATTAGTAGAATTAATTTTCAAATAAGCCGTTCTATCTAATCGCATCATCTTTTTTGTAGCATTTTTTATTTCATTTATATTATTAGTTATCGCCTTTGCATAGATAAGAGAAACTATAATAGAAAAAATGAAAGATATAAATAATGAATATGGTAAGAATTTAAAACTCAATTCTTTTGCGTCTTTTTTCATGTCTGCAGTGGAAATAAACTGTATAGATATTTTTTCTCCGTTTTTTAATTCTATTTCTCTCTCTTCAATTATTAAAGAATTATTACCGCTCTTTAAATTGACATTAAGGTCATCGCCAACTTGCAGTTCATCATCTCCGGTTTGTCCTTTTATGAGAGCTTTTATATCACTACTTTTAGAATAAAATTCCAAAGACTGTTCGACAAATTTCCTATCTTTTCCTTGAATACTATTGGAAATTTCATCCGCTTTTGCATAAAGCTCCTGCTTTCTCGTTTCCAAGTAAGTTCTCGGGAAAATAAAAAATACCAGCAAATGTATTAAAACAATTACAGTTCCAAGAATTCCAAATGTCTGCAGAAACATTTTTGGAAATATTTTTAAATTCTTCATTTTCTCTCCAGCTTATAACCTACGTTCCTGATTGTTACAATACAATCTAATCCCAGCTTTTTCCTCAATTCTTTTATATATACATCTATAACTCTATCAAAAGGAATTTCATCCGTTTCTTTCCACACATTATCTATTATCTGTGCTCTGGTCAAAGCATGTCCTTCATTTTCCAATAAATATTTTAATATTTCAAGTTCTTTTGCATTTATATCCACATCCTCGCCATTGTACTTGGCTGTGTAACTTGTGAAATTAACTTCAGCATCTTTATATTCAAATTTTTCTTGACCACTATAATGCCTTTTAATCAAAGAATCAATCCTAGCTTTTAAAACCGGTAGCGAAAACGGCTTTTCCATATAACCATCTGCCAAACTTGAAAAGGCATTTATTTTGTATTCTTCATCATTAAATGCTGTCAACATGAGGACAGGTAATTTACTTTTTTTTCTGATTTCTTTTAAGACTTCCAATCCGTTTAGAAATGGAATTTGAATATCTAAAATTACCAAATTAATATCATTGTTATTAAAATTTATTAGAGCTTCCTGCCCATCTTTTGCTTGAATAATCTCATAACCGAATTCGGATAAATATTCAGAAATTCCCTCTCTGATAAATTGGTCGTCCTCAACAACAAGTATTTTCATAAGGTCCTCCTCTTATATAAAACTAAATTTTGCCATATTTATATTAAATATTACCCAAAATATAGTATACCATAAAAGGCGAAAATTATCGATGTATATACACCGATAATTTTCGTTCTCGTACAACAATTACGAAGTACCCCCATATTTAAAAAAACTATTTTGTATCGATTAATAAGTCTTTTGGTTTCTTTCTTAAAATATTTGAAGAAGATATTATTAACGCGATTGCAAGTACTATTGTCATAAACAATACTACATAAAGGAGAGCTTTTGGATTAATATTAACATCTAAACTTGTAAGTGTCTTATTAAATCCGTCAACCTCAGCTCCACCACCCAATTTTGTTGATGCTGACTGTCTTGCAATTTGTTTTGCAATACTTCCTGTAACTTTCTTCAATATGCTGTTTCCAAGTATTTTTCCTGTATAACCTGCTAAGAAATATGAACCTATAAATGCCGGTATTGCAACGAAAAGCAACTCAATGGCAAATTGTCCAAATATCTTAGTTTTAGAAATTCCTATTGATAACAATACTGCAATTTCTTTCTTTCTGGCATTCATCCATAAGAATAACAATAATGTAACTACTATGCCTGCGAATATTAGAGAACCTGCAAATAATTGATTTGCAATTGAATATATTCCGGAAATAGATTTTTGTAATGCAGGGAAGTTTGAAGAACTCTTAATTAAATTATATGATCTCCAGTTAATATCCAATTTTTTAAGATCTTTTATTACTTGATCTAAATTTCTGTTACCTTTTACAAAGAATGTTGCATCTTGATATGTTGCTGTATCTTCAGTATTTCCATAAACTTTAGCTGCTGTATGAACATCTGTAATTAAAGTGTTTTCATAAAGTTCTTGTGAATAAGTTACTGCACTTTTTCCATGTCCGTCAAAAAGCCCTTTAATTTCTACTTCAACAGTTTCATTTGCTTTCTTTTCATTATCCGCATCGTAAACATTTGATTTTAATTTGATTTTGTCTCCAACTTTCAAATTATTCTTTGCAGCTAAATCTTTGTGCATTAAAATTTTATTTTTATCTTCACTAGTTAAATGTTCACCTTCAACTAATTTATATGCACCTGAAACAAATTTTGTCTCTTTTTGAGAACTGTTTACACCTGTTAACATAACTGCTCTTTTGAAGTTTTTAGCTCTTTCTGCAGATTCGTTTCGTGAAGCACCCGGTGCTTCTACAATATCTAAGTTGTCGTCCAAGTTGGCAACACTGTTAATTCTCTTAACAAAATTATCCACATGTCCGGAATCAACAATTTTTTTGATATCTTGACCTCTTACATTACCACCACCTCTGGCAGTACCTTGATTTACTCTTCTATTAATTTCCATTGTAAAACTGTTTGTAATGTTTCCAAAAGTTTCTTCTGATGCCTTATTAGTAGCATCTTTTATAGATAAACTTATCAAGCTAAGTGCTGACATTGATAAGATAATTAATAATATAATTAACGATTTTAAACTCTTTCTAGTTACGTACGCAAAAGCATTTTTTAACATCGCTTACCTCCTACTTATTTTTTGTTACTTCTTTTAATCTTTTATTATTAAGTTCCAGTATTGTATCAGCTGCACTTGCAACTTCTTTACTATGAGTTACTACTATTACACATTTATTTCTTTCTTTAGCCAATTTCTTCAATACTTCTATTATTTCTCCGGCTGTAGTTTCATCCAAGTTACCTGTAGGTTCATCCGCTAAAATAACCGGTGCTTCTGATACTAAAGCTCTTGCAATAGCAACTCTTTGTTGTTGCCCACCTGAAAGCTTCATTACATTTCTTCTTACTTGAGTTCTATCAAGTCCCAATTCAAGTAATATATCCTCAGATGCTTTACTATTTACCAATCTGATATTTTCCAATGGTGATAAATAATCTATAAGATTATAGTTTTGGAATACAAGAGATATGTTATTTTTTCTGTGATTACTATAACCTGCTTTCTCTATATTTTCATCTTTGAACAAAATTTCTCCGCTATTCGGTTTATCCAATCCGGCTAACAATGAAAGTAATGTTGACTTTCCTGTTCCGGATTTCCCGATAATTGCATAAAATTTCCCAAGTTCAAATCCTTGATTTATTAATGATAAAACTTTTTCTTTTGAATTCGCATAACTATATGTTACATTTTTGATTTCTAATATATTCATTTACTTCCTCCTAACTAATTTGTGATAAAATTTCTTTCGGTTTCTTAACTAAAATCAATCCTGATGCAAAAACTACTGATAAAACAATAATTAGCACTAAAACTCCATAACTTTGTGCAAAAGTTATTAAATTGTTCATATTATATCCATTACTTACAAAATTAGATGTAATTGATGTCGTATCCTCTGAACTAATCAACCCACCAATAATTTGATTTACTACCAGATTTCCAAATATCAAAGATACCAGAATTGCCGGAAGTGATATAAATATTAATTCCATTATAAATTGAGTTACAATTTTAAACTTACTTACCCCAATGGATAATAAAATTCCAATTTCGTAAATTCTTTCTCTTAACCATAGTATCAATATCAATGAAAGAACTACAGAACCACCAATCATAATTGCAAAAGTCATTATTCTTATAATATGTTTAACACCATTTAATGACTCAAGAGCATCTTTAAAGGCATTTGCCTCTTTATCAACTGTATAAGATTTTTCCCAATCGACATTAAGTTTTTTAACCTTATTTATCGCCTCGTCCATATTTTCAGGAGTTCCCGAGAAAAATGTCAACTTATTTACTAGTTGTTTATTTCCTTCAACATTTAATGCCTTTTGTGCAGAATCATAATCTGTAAACATTGTATTTTCACTCAAATCTGAAGTTAATCCAGTTTGTTTTTCCTGTTTCTTTCCTGAAAAAATTCCAACAATTTCAAATTCATATTTCTTATTACTCTTGTCAGTTTGATTTGGATCTACAAACTCTAAACTAATTTTATCGCCTACTTTTAACTTGTTCTTTTCAGCAAACTCTTCATGAACTAATATTTTGTCTTTATCATTTTTTTCAATATTTCTTCCCTCTTTTATTGCAAAAACTCCACTATTAAACAAAACATTTCTTTTTACATTGCTTGTAGCTTGTATTGAAACAACATTTTTTAAATAACTTGGAATATCATCTCTAGTGATTTGTTGCCCACTATCTACAGCATTTGTATTTGACAATCTTGCCAGACCTTCATATTGAGAAACAACTTCTTCAATTTCCTTTATATCATTTATTCCTTTAAATTCATTCTTATCAAAATATCCTTGACTGTCTTTTTTGGCTATCGTTGAAGATGAATTTGAAGATTTATATAAAGACTTCTCCAGGCTAGTACCTGATTTCAAAATATTTAAACATGCATATAAGCAAGAAAGCACTACTGTCAAAATAATAAAAACTATCAGCGTTCTATTTTTTTTTCTTAAAACATATGCTATCGCATTTTTTACCACTGTCTTATTCAGCTCCCCTCTCTCAAATTTATTTTAAATATAATTATTTTACGGGATGTCCCCCTATATTCTAAATTATAGAAATATACCATTCCTCCTTAACTTTATTTAAATTAAGTCAGTAAAAAAATACTTGAATTAATTTTTTAATTTCAAAGTATTTTCTTTACAGTAGCTATTTTAAACCAGATTTATGAAATATTTATGAAATGAAAATGAAATATTTATGAAATGAAAAAATTTTTTAAAAAATTTAATGACAAAGAGCTTTATGAAATCTCCAGAGTCATTGTACGCAATGACTACGTCAGACCTGCTTTTGTTTGCAAGCACGGGGCTTTAGGAGATCTCTCGGCTACGCTCGAGATGACGTCTAGGGGGCTTTACTTTACAAAGAGCTATGACGTGAAGTATTTTATTTTTATATAAAATTTTCAATAATTTTTTTGATACCTTTTATATTTTTTTAAATATTTCTCTCAAACTTTAATAATTAACCCTCAAACTCCTTGAAATACAAGGATATTTGCAAGAGTACAAGTTGAATTTACTACCAATTTACTACTTTTGAGGAAAGAACCTTGATGTGCTGTAAAAACTCTTGCGAATAAAGGTATTTTACCACAGATGCCATAAGGCATGTTGTGGGAATCAAAATTAAATAGGAAATCTAAAAGCGGTGATCTTTCGCTTCTGTCAAAGGAAGCATAAGATGCCGCTTTTTTCATGCCCATGTTACGAAATAGAAGTAAATAAGGGCTTGAAATACAAAGCTTTCAGAGGGCGGTTTTGACAAAGTAAGGGTAATATACCTTTTTCCTCAAAATCGCCCTTTAACTGCGTAACAAATAAAAAATGAAAGGAGTATCAGCATGGCAGTTTTCAGAGTAGAAAAAAACAAGGGCTATACCCGTTATGAGCAATCACCACCTGCGAAACAAAGAACTGACGCTAAAAGCAAAGGGCTTGCTCTCACAGATGCTTTCACTTCCGGAAAACTGGGACTATACCCTTGCAGGACTTTCCCATATCAACAAAGAAAGTATCGATGCCATTCGTACTGCCGTCTTGGAGCTTGAAAAGGCTGGATATATCGAAAGGGCGCAAGGCAGAGATGAGAAAGGAAAAATGACAGCCATTACCTATACTATTTATGAACAGCCGCAAAGTCCGGTATTGGAAAATCCAACATCGAATAAGCCGACGTCGGAAAATCCAATGCAATTAAATAAAGATATACAAAAAACTGATCTATCAAAAAAAGAAAAAATAAATAAAAATGGATTAAATACCTATTCCATTCCTATCCTTTCCCCTGACCCCTCTCCTTTGAGTTAGCAGCCATTACCGGAAAAGAATGGAAAGGAAGAAAAAGATGCATACAAAATCTATGAGGAACTTATCAAGGACAATATCGAGTATGGACACCTCATAAACACAAAACGCCTTGATCGTGATCGCATTGATGAAATTCTTGACCTGATTCTTGAAACCGTATGCAGCAAAAGAAAAGGCGACGGCGAAAAAGCCGCTGAGGATTTCTGGACGAAATCGGAACGACTTTTCTACTGTGCCCTGATCGGATATATCTTTTATGAAGCGCCGGAGGAAGAAAAGAATTTTGCCAACTTTCACAAATAGAAAACGCTGCAATCTCAAAAAGATTACAATGCTTCTCAGTTCAAATTTCATATTAAGTTGTGTGGGGGCGTTCATTGCCCTTTGTTTCGATTTCCTTAACCTCTTTTGCAGTAGCGGTAACTATTCGGGATCCCTTGTTGCTGACTTCGAGCAGGCTATCAAGCCATCTGCTCTGCGTTAATTTGTCTGTTTCCTCATTGGAAAAAAAAGAATGTGTCTACCGAAATATCTAAAAGAATGACAGGCTCATAAAAGAGTTGTAAGCTTGGGTGCTGTCCACTGTTCTCAATGGATGCAATATCGGGGAGATATTTTCAGCTCGTTCGCTAATGCGTTTATTGAATGTCCCTTTGCTTTTCGTGCTGCTTTTATAGCTTGACAATATAAGCGAATAGAGATATAATAATTAAGAACCGACCGTTCGGTTTTTAACTAGGAGGATTGCTATGTCTAAAAAATACAACTCACAATCAACTATTGATGATATATTATCCGTCTCGGCAAAATTATTTTTAGAAAAAGGCTTTGACAAAACAAGCATGAATGATATTGCCACTACTGCCGGAATATCAAAAGGAGCAATATATCATCATTTTCAGTCCAAGGATGCAATTATTAAGGCTGTTACAGAAAAAAAGCTCAAGTTATCAAAGAAACTATGAATAACTGGTTATCTGAAATGAACTCCTTAAATGGAAAAGAAAAGTTACAAGCCATTTTGGAAAAAAACCTTGATAGTCAAGAGACACACTACTTAGATGATGTGATGAATACCCGTATGAAAAGTGCCGAATTTGTTTTAGCTTATATGCAAGACTGCGTTTGTAAAGACTCACATTTAATCTCAGAGATAATAAAGCAAGGCATATCAGACGGTTCACTTGCCACGGATTACCCCGATGAATGTGCGGAAGTTTTTTTACTATTAATAAATGTATGGTGCGACCCTGCTGTTTTTAGTTGCAATGCTGATAAATTATTGTTGCGTTTGAAATTTTTACAAAATATGATGATGTCTATCGGAATAGATGTGCTGACTGATACTATTATTCAAAAATCAACAGATTTACTACATAGACTGTATCCTCAAGGAGAGTAAAATAAATGAATATAAATTTAGCAGTAAAAACTGAAAACATCACGAAAACTTTTCTTAGCCGTGAAGTCCTCAAAGATTGCAATATCCATGTGGAAAAGGGAACAATTTACGGGTTTTTAGGTGCAAATGGGGCAGGAAAAACAACATTATTTAAGATAATATCTGGATTACTTACCCCAACCATGGGCAACGCACAGGTTTTAGGTATGAGTGTAACTTCTGAGCGTAACAAAATATTATCAGAAATTGGAACAATTATTGAAACACCTATCTTTTATGAACATCTATCGGCAATGGAAAATTTGAAAATTCATCTTGCTTATATGGGGAAAACAAATAGCGATATAGCTTCTGTATTGTCAAGTGTAGGTCTAAATAACATAAATGAACAACCTGTTTCCACCTTTTCTTTAGGTATGCGCCAAAGACTTGCTATCGCAAGAGCGATTATTCACAAGCCTAAGTTGCTAATTTTAGACGAACCAATTAACGGGCTTGACCCTGTGGGGATTAAAGAAATACGAGATTTATTCATAGAACTTGTGAAAAATCAAAACATGACTTTATTGATTTCCAGTCATATATTAACGGAAATAGAGCATATAGCCGATACAATCGGAGTAATCGTAAATGGAACTATTGTAAAAGAAGTCTCAATGACAAAAATCAAAGCAGAGTGCCCCTCTGGTCTTGAAGACTATTTTATTGATATTATGAATGGAGGGGAGAACAAATGAAAACTCTCATTCGATTAGAATTAAGAAGAACTAATTTTCGCACTTACGTTATTTCCGCACTTATTATTGCTGTAATAATGTTAGGCTTTCTATACCTTTTCGCATATGCCCCTATGTTAGAGACAAATGATGCAGATATGAAAATTTTTTCGGGATATGAAAATCTTATTCCTTTGTACGGTGTTTTGAATATGACGGTATTTTGTGTATTGGCTGCTGTTATATATTCAAAAATTATCATTGAGGAATATTCAGGGAAGCGCCCTATTTTACTTTTTTCATACCCTATAAACAGGAAGAAAATCATGCTATCCAAACTTTGTATTGTATTTGTCTTTACTGTTATTGCAATGTTTATAAGCAATTTTCTTATTTTTATTATATTCGGTGTGAGCGAAAAATTTTTACATCTTGTAAGTGGAGATTTTACATATTCTATTATGTTTCAAGCAATTGAAACTACGCTCATTATGTCACTCAGCGCCGCAAGTATAGGGATTATAGCTGTAGGAATTGGGTTTATAAAAAAATCTGTTCCGACCACTATTGTTTCAGCTGTACTCATTGCATCATTGATGTGTAATATCGTTGCAAATACAACTTCAAGCAAGATAGCAATGTATATATTCGTGGCAGTGATGATATTAATTGGGATAATGTTTTCTGCCATTTTAATGAAAAAAGTGGAAGTTATGGAGGTTGAGTAGATGGAAAAAGCAATAGAAACAGCAATAGATAATGGATTAGAAAGCATATCATCTGAGCTATATATGTTTAGTGTGGGAATAGGAATTGTACTTATCATGTTGGCGATTGTTCTTTTTCTTGTAAACAGAAAGTCAAAAGGAAGAAAGGGAATAACTATTGCAGGCTTAATATGCCTTGTAATTGGTATAGCGGCCGTTGTAAGTGGATTTATACAGATGTAACAGTAACAATTAGAATAACAAAATCTACCACTCTAACGGGAAATAAAAACCGTTGTTGTAGTAACAAAATAGTTTTGCTCAAAATAGTATCGACTTATCTTAACAGCGGTTTTGAAATAAAGATCAAAGCCGCTGTTTTCCTTTTTAAAAATTGAATTACAGAGGATGTATTAAGGTTAACATTTTTTAAGGACCTGGCGGCATCAAAGGAGGTATCGTCGTATATATTTTCTATCAATCTAATTCCATATTAAAAAAGGCTGTTTCTATTCAGTGGATGTTTCTTTGCCTATATCAATAAACAGTTAAATATTGTCAATATAATAGTCTTTTCATGTCCGTTCCCGGCTGCTTTATGCGGTCGGGATTTTTTGCGTCCGCAAAAACTTTTTTTCAAAAATATTCGCTTTTTTTTGGCAGTTTTCATCTGCCCGTTGTTGAGGGTTTACGAAAGGGGAAATTCTACCCGCTTTCGCGGCTGCGAAAGGAGGTGAATATCATGAATGAACCTGAACGGACTGAATGGCAGATACGCTGCGCATTTAACGGCTTCTGCAAGCGAACATTGAAAAATGAAAGTATCAATGCCCATCGGGACATTAGGAAGCGGCAGGAGCATGAAATTAACTTTTCCGGCCTGACACCGAAAGAGGAAAATCAGCTTTATACCCATGAAGATTTCTTTGCAGGCAGTGAAGAAGAACAAACCTTTTTCGCAGGCGGTAAAGAATGAGATGCAAAGACGATTGCCGATGCGATCCACAGCTTGCCGGAAGAAAAACGCAGAGCCGTCCTGCTCTACTACTTCTTTGATATGAGTGATGCGGAAATTGCAGAACTCTATCAGATTCCAAGAAGTACCGTGCAGTATCGGCGTACCAGCTCTTTTGAGTTATTAAAACGCTATTTGGAGGAACATGCATATGACTTACCCAAGTTGGTAAAACAGGAAACGATGAACACGGCCTGTTACCTTATCCGGTAATCATAGTCGCAACCAAACGAGAGCCGCAGGCAATGAATATTGTCGTGCAACATTACGCTGGCTATATCGCACACCTTTCTATGAGAAAGCTCCGTGATGAGCGGGGAAATACCTATTACGGCATAGATGAGGATATACGAGATTGCCTTCGCTCAAAGCTTATGCAGGCTGTCCTGATTTTCAAGATTTAACAATGTAGCTGTCTGCGTTCCCCTTTCCGCAGACAAAGCAGGAATCATCTGCCGCCTGTTCTTTGACAAACATACCCGCAAGATAACGGCGGCGTATCATAGGGCAAACCGGATACTTTCCTTTTGTGCTTTAACTATGCGGAAAATGCGCCATGACACTTTCCTACCCGGAAGCCGAGCGAGAAACATTTTTCCGTAAAGCAAGCGTAGCACCTTGCGAGCCATGACAGCACAAAATATATAATGATACGCCCCTATAGCCACAGTCCGAGCGTAAGTGCCATTTAGGGTATCAAAGCGTCGCAGGCAATGGGTAGGTCTACATGAGAACCGGACAATCAATGTGGATCATCAGCTTCAGTATTCCGGTAAAAAGTCCTATCGCGTTGAAACACCGAAAACGGAAAACGGCATTCGCAAAATCCCCATGAGCGACCGAGTGCTTAAAGCCTTGCAGAGAGTGATTCAAAGCCGAAGAAAAAGCACTTTTAAGGTTGACGGTTATACAGGCTTCCTCTTTCTCACAAGGAACGAAACACCTCAAAATTGCATTAACTATGATATTATGTTTCGTAAACTTGTAGAAAAGTATAATTCGAGCCATAAGGAACCTCTGCCGACAGTAACAACGCCCCATACACTGCGACACACATTCTGCACCAATATGGCAAATGCGGGAATGAATTCGAAAGCCTTACAGTATCTAATGGGACATGCCAACATTACCATGACCCTGAACTATTACGCACATGCTACATTTGATAGTGCACAGGCGGAATTTTTCAGGCTGACGGCTTAAAGGGAAATAGATATTTTACTACTTCGTTTACTACCTTTCAAGGCAAAAACACAAGCAGATTTAAGAAATTATGTGAGTATCTCTCGATACACAAAATGCCGAAAACGCCTGTAAAGACAGGCTATATCGGCATATAAGAACTTTTGAAAAGATAGTTAAAAATCATATTAGAGTTTATTTTAAAAACACTATAATCAAAATAATAATTCATATGGTTTGTTGAGATAATTTTGGTGTATTATAAGTGGTGTATAATTTTAGAAAACAGCTTTAAATATGAAAAGCAATTCTAAAAAACGATTTTTTTATTTGGAAAATTTTTAAAATAAGATAAGTATATTTTAAAAATTTCATATGGTTAAATCTTTGTAAACATGTTAGAATTATTGTACTGTCAATTTTGTGAATGTATTATCAAGCCAATTTAAAAATATTGGAAATTATGAGAATTTCAGAAGAGCTTTATCAGTATATATTATGATTTTTTTTATTTGGAAAATTTGAAGAAATATTGCAATGCAGCTCTATAATGATTTGGAAAAATTCTTCAAGTGAAAATGGAGAGTATCATATAGATTGTTAATATATTGCGAAATGTGAAGGTGTTGCATGTGCATCAAAAAAGTTATTGTGTGGTTAAACCACAATAGTTTACTGTAGGTTGAATCATGGTCAAAAGTTGTCGGTTTAACGGTTAAGATGGAGGTTAAAATGAGAACATTGAAGCTAAAGGATGACATCTATTGGGTTGGGGTTTTGGATCCAAATTTGAAAGTATTTGACGTTATTGTAGAAACAGAATTTGGTACAAGTTATAATGCTTATGTTGTAAAAGGTTCGGAAAAAACTGCTATTTTCGAGACTGCAAAGGAAAATTTTCTCGATGAATATATTGAGAAGCTTGAAGAAGTTACGCCTATCAGCGAGATTGATTATCTCGTAGTAAATCACACAGAGCCGGACCATGCCGGATCTGTAAAATACCTTCTCGAGAAAAATCCGAATATAACCATTGTGGGAAGTAGATCTGCAATAAATTTTATGAGAGAAATTGTAAATTCGGAATTTAAAAACGTCGTTGTAAAAGATGAAGATGTTATATCTTTGGGAAATAAAACGTTACGATTTATTTCGGCACCGAATTTACATTGGCCGGATACCATGTTTACATACGTGGAAGAGGATAGGATATTGATCAGCTGTGATGCTTTCGGATGTCATTATTGCTTGGATACCGTGTTATTTTCTACACTGAAAAATTTCAAAGACTATGAATACTCTCTAAAATTTTACTTCGATCATATCATGTCACCGTTTAAATCCTTCGTAAGAAAAGCCGTCGAAAAAATTAGAGACCTTGATATTGAAATGATTTGTACGGGACATGGACCTGTAATCGATAAAAATCCTAGGCTGATAATTGATAAATACAATGCCATGGCACAGGAGACTAATCCGAATCAGAATAAGACCGTAATAATTCCTTATGTTTCAGCTTATGGATATACGAAAATTTTGGCAGAAGAAATCGAAAAAGGAGTGAAAGCTGCCGGTGATATAGAAGTTAGAAAATTTGATTTGGAAGATGCTAATCATAGTTTGATTGCAAGTGTTGCGGCAGAGTGGTACTGGGCTGACGGAGTTCTGTTGGGTTCCCCTACGATTTTGGGCGAGGCTCTAAAACCTATATGGGACCTTACAACTGCTGTTTTTGCATCGACTCACGGTAATAAGATAGCATCTGCATTCGGCTCTTATGGGTGGACAGGCGAGGCAGTTCCAAACATTATTATGAGACTGGGTCAGTTGAAAATGAAAATTTATGGAGAGGGCTACAGGGTAAAGTTTAAGCCGAGTGAAGAACAATTAAAGAGTGCATTTGAATTTGGAAAAAACTTTGGAAAATGCGTTTTAGAAGGTAAGATTGTCGACTGAATTTATGTGTATGTGATTTTTTAAATTTCGCATTTAGAATACTAAACCTTGAGAACGTTCATGCGAAATATAAAATTCATTTGAAAATCAGCATAGAACCTTAAACCTAACGATATATAATTATAAAAAATATTGACACAGAGGATGAGAACTGGTATCATTGTATGGTATGAAGTAGAAATTATCCGTTTCTCACCCTACAGCGAGAGCTCGTTTGGTTATTTGATTGTGTATATTACATATTTAAGGCGGGTAATTTGAATTATCCGCTTTTTTATTGTTGCATTGGAGGAGGTGTAATATCATTAGTAAAGAGGTTTTGATAAATGAAGAAATTCGTGGAAGAGAGTTTCGAATAATAGGTGAAGATGGAGAGCAGCTTGGAATTATGTCAAGGGAAGAGGCACTTGCACTTGCAGATGAAAAAAACCTTGACTTGGTGAATATTGCTCCTAAGGCAAGGCCGCCGGTTTGCAAAATTCTGGATTATGGAAAGTATAAATATGAGCTTAAGAAGAGAGAAAAAGAAGCGAAAAAAAAGCAGAAGCATAATCAGGTAAAGGAAATCAGACTCAGCACCTTCATCGAGGAACACGACATTCAAGTTAAAGGAAAGACTGCAATTAAATTCTTACAGGATGGGGATAAAGTAAAGGTCAGTCTCCGTTTCAGAGGTAGAGAAATGGGATACCAGGCGAAGGGTCATGAGGTGATGGCTAGGTTTGCAGAGTTTTGCAAGGAATATTCCGATGTGGAAAAGGGTGCGAAATTTGAAGGCAGAAGTTTAACTATGATATTATCACCGAAAACGGATAGAAAGAAATAAATATAGGAGGAATCGAATTATGGCAAAAAATAAAATGAAATCTCATAGAGGCGCTTGCAAAAGATTTAAGCTTACCGGATCAGGAAAAGTTAAGAGAAATAAGGCTTACAAGGGGCATATCTTGACGAAGAAAACTGCGAAGAGAAAAAGAGGCTTGAGAAAGGCAACTGTTCTAACCAGTGCGGATTTAAAGAGAATAAAGAGCGTATTGAGCAAGTAGGAGGATAGAAAATGGCAAGAGTTAAAAAAGGTTTAAATGCACATAAAAGACATAAAAAAGTTTTAAAGCTGGCTAAGGGATTTTACGGTCAGAAGAGCAAGGTTTACAGAGCTGCAAAACCGGCTGTGATGAGAGCTTTACGTTCTTCGTACATCGGTAGAAAAAACAAGAAGAGAGAATACAGGAGACTTTGGATTGCAAGAATCAACGCCGCTGCGAGATTGAACGACATTTCTTACAGCAAACTGATGAACGGTCTAAGAGTTGCAGGAATTGAAATCAACAGAAAAATGTTGTCTGAAATGGCAATTTACGATGCTGCAGGTTTCACAAAGCTATGTGAAGTCGCGAAGACAAATCTTAAATAAATAATTGTATAGTATCGAAACAAGAGGAATGTGTTTTCATTCCTCTTGTTTAAATTATATTTTAATTTTGAGAGGATAGGACTATGGAGAACAAAGCAGTATCAATTATAGGGATTGTTTTAATAATTGTTGGCGCAGCTATGATAAAGCTGTTATTTTTCGTACCGAATATGTTCGCGCCAAACAGTTTGGAGCTTGCTCAATCATATCAGATGGTAATAAAGAGCATGGCTTATTTAGTGGGAGCTTTAAGCTTTGTAATAGTCGGAGTAGGACTTCTGAAAATTTCTAAAAAGTAAAGTGAATGAAAATATAAATCGAATGAGATTGTATTTCAGAGATACTTGCGTGCAGGTATCTCTGATTTTTTATGCTTAAAATTTCGTGGATGAAAACTTTGAGTATGAAAAAAGCTCCACACCTATGGGCATAGAGCTTAGAGTTGCCTTTTTTATATTCTGTTTGAGGATTTTAAAACGTTTCTTATCTTGTGAGAAACCATGGAAGAGATAGCATCCCTAGCAGGTCCGAGATACTTTCTAGGGTCGAATTCTTTTGGATTTTCAGCTAGATATTTTCTGATTTCCGCAGTCATCGCAAGTCTTAAATCGGTATCGATATTAACCTTACAAATGCCGTATTTTGCAGCTTCCGTAATCATCTCTTCGGGAACACCTTTCGCACCCGGAATGTTGCCTCCGTATCGATTGCATTTATCTACGAATTCAGGGAGAACAGTCGATGCACCGTGTAGAACTAAAGGTGTATCAGGTATGAGCTTGTGTATCTCTCTGAGTCTGTCAAAATCCAACTGCGGATCACCCGAAAACTTATATGCTCCATGGCTTGTGCCTATGGCTATAGCCAGTGAATCAACACCGGTTTTTTCAACGAACTCGGCAGCTTCCTCAGGATCTGTATAAGTAGCGAATTTTGAATCTACTTTGATATTGTCCTCCACGCCGGCTAATTTTCCAAGCTCGGCTTCGACTACCACGCCGTGGGCATGGGCGTATTCGACGACTTTTTTTGTCAGAGCCACGTTATCTTCAAAAGGATGCTTTGAACCGTCGATCATAACAGAGGTGAAACCGCCGTCGATACATTGTTTGCAGATTTCAAAATCCTCACCATGATCTAAATGCAAGCATATATCAAGACCCGTATCCATCATCGCAGCTTCGACTAACTTTAACAGATATGCGGGCTTGGCATACTTTCTTGCACCTGCCGAAACTTGCAGTATAATCGGAGCTTGTTCCTGTTTCGCAGCATCTACGATTCCTTGGATTATTTCCATGTTGTTTACGTTAAAAGCTCCGACAGCATAATCGCTTTTTAAGGATTTTTTGAACATTTCAGTTGAAGTTATAAAAGCCATGATGACCTCCTGTACATAGTTTAAGTTAATAGAATCTCATTTATAGTGGACGAAACACCTCATATCTATAAGATGGCAGTTCACTGTTTATTTAGCTTTTTTAGTGTTGTTTTTTTGATTGATTTGCTCAGTTTTCGTAGTTGTAGTATACTTGTCTTCCGATAGAGTCTTCGGATAATCCATTAGGGATTTGATACGAAATGCTATGACGAAGACTGCAATAGTTAAAATCAAAATAGCAACGATTATATCATTTTTATTGTAAAAAAAATTTTTAAATTTTTCCATCAGAGACTCTCCTTTATTGCTATATGATAACATAAAAGACGGATTAACACAACGAAGGAAGGTTAAAATCCTGATAAATTTCGGTATATGGCTAGGTTATTTAGATGTTTTGGTGTATAATATAAGCTATGATTGAAATAAGGATAGAGAGAAATGACAGCGGGCAACGACTCGATAGATTTCTGAGAAAGTACTTGAAAAAAGCATCTCTCGGACAGATTTATAGGATGATTAGAAAAAATCTGAAAATAAATGGTAAAAGAGGTGAGGAAGGAAGAATCTTAGAGGAAGGCGATATTTTAAACATATATATATCAGATGGAGAGTTTGAAAGGTTTCGTGAAAAGAGAAAAAGTGTTAAAGTTAAAAAGAGCTTTAAAGTTTTATACGAAGATGAGAACATGTTAGTTGTATCTAAACCTTTTGGGCTTCTGACTCATGGAGATAGAAATGAAAAAAAGAACCATTTGACTAATCAGGTGATAAACTATCTGATAGAAAAAGGAGAGTACGTTCCTACAAGAGAAAAAACCTTTGCTCCAAGTCCTGTAAACAGATTGGACAGAAATACAACAGGTATTGTAATTTTCGGTAAGAACGCAGATTCTCTAAAGTTGTTAAATAAAAAAATAAAAAATAGGAGCGAGATTAGTAAATTCTATTTAGCGGTGGTTTCAGGCATCATGGAAAAAGAGCTGAAACTGAGGGGAAATTTAGTAAAAGATGGAAAAACCAACACTGTGAAAATTACACATACAAATGATGAAGAGAGTGACACACTTTATAAAGATGTTGAAAATCGAGGAAAGAACATAGAGACAGTAGCGAGACCGTTGTGTTCATCAGAGGATATGACTCTTGTGGAAGTGGAACTTGTGACAGGAAGAACCCATCAGATTAGAGCTCATTTGGCAGCACATGGATTTCCAATAATAGGTGATGCGAAATATGGAGATTTAAATATAAATGCTAAAATTAAGCGAAAATACGATTTGACTACACAGCTTTTACACGCTTACAAGATAGTTTTGAACGGCAAGGAAATTGAGGATCAATTACCACAGAGGTTTGAAGCAATTGTAAAGGATAATTTCAATGTATGAGTTCATATGTTGAGGTGGTGGAGTTGTGCGTTTGCATAGTCATAGATAGATTTAAATTAGGAGTTATAGTGATGAGCAGAATGGAAAAATTCCATGATAATAGAGATAAAAAACGAGAAATAAAAGGCTTTGTGAGAGATGTTATCATCGCGATAATCATTTCCGTTGCAGTGCTGTTTTGCGTGAGTCCTTCCCAAGTAAAAGAACACAGTATGCAGCCCACCGTAAATGATGGCGATGTGGTACTGTTAAATAAAGTTTTTTATGGAGAACCCAAGAAAGGTGATATAATAGTTTTCAATTCAGAACTTAAAGACGATAAAGGGAAAAATATGAAGCTCATCAAGAGAGTTATTGGACTTGAGGGTGATAAGATTACTATTAAAGACGGATTTGTCTACGTAAATGGCAGTATGATCGAAGAGAAATATATATATCAGACGACTACAGGTGAGGTTGAAAATTACGTGGTTCCCAAAGGAAAGGTCTACGTGTTGGGTGACCATAGAAAGGTCAGCAGAGACAGCAGACAACTGGGAGCAATCGATAAAAAAAGCATAGTAGGAAAGGCGTTTTTTAGGATATTTCCACTGAAGAAAATGGGCAGGATAAACTAGTTTAAAATAGTGAAATAAAATGGATATTGATGATGTGATAAAAATGTAAAAATCGGTAAAAATGCCGATAGATGGATTTTAATCGGGTGAATAGGAATAATGAAAAAATTAAGACAGAGTGTTATATTTGACATTTTAATATGCGTTATCATTGTAGCGGGAACTTTATTTTTTATAAAACCTATAATAGTCAGCGGCAGCTCTATGGAAGGCACTTTGTCGGACAAAGATTATCTGTTGATAAGCAGACAGGCATATACGCTGTTTTCCAAACCTAAGGCAGGTGATATAATCGTGTTTCCGCAGCCGGATGGAGACGAAAAGGGAAAGAGGTTGTACATAAAGAGGATAATAGCAACGGAAGGACAGAGAATACGGATAAAAAATAATAAAGTGATCGTAGATGGTAAGATTTTAAATGAAGATTACATTGGGAGAAAGGAAACCCACGGCAACATAAATTACACGATTCCAAAGGGACAAGTGTTCGTCATGGGTGACAATCGTGAAAATAGCTCTGACAGCAGGATGTTTGGAACTATAAATGTTAAAAACATCACCGGAAAAGTGATTGTCAGGCTTTATCCTTTTGGAAAATTTGGACGCATTCGGTAGATGTAAGCAGCAGGTATATGAAGTGTGATTAACTTTGAAGGCAAATGGGATAATTGCTATACCTTTTAAAGAGCAGTTTGGTTAGAGAGTTTTGGTGTAAATATATAAGAAAATATGAGAGAAAAGAAGATAGTGGCAAATAATAAGAAGGCGAGATTTGACTTTTTTATAGAAGATATATTTGAGGCGGGCATAGTTTTGACAGGGACTGAGATCAAGTCGATTAGGCAGGGAAAGGTCAGTATAAATGAAAGCTATGCGAAGGTTAGGGATGGTGAAATATTCATTTTGGGAATGAACATAAGTCCATATGAGCAAGGAAATATTTTTAATGTAGATCCGTTGAGAGAGCGAAAGCTGCTTTTGAGCAAAAGAGAAATTAGAAAAATTGATGAAATAAATAGATTGAAAGGAAAGACTATAATACCATTGCGGGTATATATAAATGAGAGAGGCCTGGCGAAGGTCCAAATCGGCATCGGAACCGGTAAAAAAAATTACGATAAGAGAGATTCAATTGCTAAAAAAGATGCTGAACGCAAAATGAAAATCGCAGCTAAAAGGCGATAAAATATATAGAATAGGGGGATGTAAAGGTTTCGACAGGGGTGTGGAAGCGTGATAAGCGAGCCGTAGATTGCATTAGCTACGAAAAAATATGCACGTTAAATATAAACGCTAAAAATAACAATAATTTCGCATTTGCTGCCTAATTAACGCAGCGGCGCATCGATCTCTCCTCACCTGTAGGGAGAGGTAATCGGTGTCATTTATACAGGAAAACCTTGCTTGAGTTTCTGGTAGGGTAAGGGAATTACAGAATAGCTCTTGGATAAGTTTGTCTTTGAACCTTCAAGTGTGAAATAAAAAAACAGAGACTACGCTCGTAGAAGTTCTAGTGAAAATGCCTTTGGACAGGAGTTCGATTCTCCTCATCTCCACCATAGTTTAGGGTTCAGATAAAAACTCTGGACCCTTTTATTGTAAAAAGATGTGTTAATCGTGGAAATTTCAATTATCATCCACTGCTCCGTGAAGATAAAAACATTGATATGAGCCATTAAAGAATAGGCATTTCTTAGCAAAATAGGGATAAGTTTTTCAACAAACTTGACACTATTGCGTTAAAATCTACTTTTGACAAAAAATGTTAACTATGATATCATGATACATAATGTAAATAGAATGCGAGATAAGGACATACAATTGAGATATAGACGTAAGTCTTATTTTGTTGTTTTTAGATTGTATAAATTTTGCAGAAACTTCAATAAGAAAATTATGCAAATAAAAAAACACTTTTTAGGAATATCAATTCTATAGATTTAAAACAGGCAGTGTATCACACGGGTAGAAGTCGATGAAAGATGAAAAAATATATGAAATTGATATTCTAATTTAGTTGCAGTTTGAGTGTGGATAATTTCATTTATGTAACAATATTGCAAAATATGCTTATCGTTTTGATGCGTAACCGTGTCGAAATGATGAATGTAGAATATCTGTACTTAAAACATAGATTTATTTTAGAGAGGAAAGTATGATGAGAAAGAAAATCATTAAAAAGGTCGTAGCAATACTGATCGTGGTCACGTTGCTAATGCCGAGTGCATCGCAGGTTTATGCTGCAGATCCGATTAATGGAGTAAAAGTCAACGCAGACAACTCGAAATTGGATAGGGCAGCAAAGAATGCGAGAGATTCGGGTGCTGAAGTAACACAAGGAGATACGGAGAATAAAGGTACCGTAGACTCCAAGGAGGCAGCAGATGCCAAAAGGGCGGAAATTGCTGCTGATTATGAAAAACAGATAAAAAAATTAAATGAAGCCAAAGTTAAAATGGACGAGTATAATGCCAAAAAGGCGGAGTACGATAAGAAAAAGGAAAAATACGACAAAGATTTGGCTCAGTATCATAAGGATTATGATAAATACAAGAAGGATTATGAATCTTTCAAAAAACAATATGAAGAAGAAAAGAAGAAAATGGAAGATGCTCTCAAAGAGTATGAGAAGAACAAGGACAAAGACGGCTATTTATCTTCGCCATATGCAAAAACTTTGGTATATGATTCAGAACCGGATGCTAAATTGACATTATCAGCAAATGAAGGGAAGTACATGTCGGCAAAAGCTGTGGATAAAGCATTTAGTCGTGACACAAATAATTATTCTAATAAACTTTTGCAGCTGGATAACATGAGTGTTAAAGACTTAGAGGAACAACCAGGAGCAACTTCAGGCTCCATGGAACTTTTTGGTAATTTCGGCAGCAAAGCCGGTTGGCAGACTAATGTGAGCAATAATGGTCAGGTAAAATGGTCTACAGTGCTTTTAAAGAGAGGACAGAGTGTAACAGCGACTTATACAAATCTTAAGAAAACTTACTATAATGGCAGAAAAATTTCTAAGATTGTTTTTAAGTATACATTGACCAATGATTCGGCATTTCAAAATTCAAATAAAACAGCCTGGTTAGGTATTTTCACAGATCCTACGCTTGGAGTGTTTGCATCTGCATATACGGGAGAAAACGAGAAAAACACTTCAATTTTTGTTAAAAACGAATTTACGTTCTATGACCAGGACGGTAAAGAAATTGAGTTTAAAGATGCACTGTTATCAGTGGCATCTCTTAACCGAGAACATAATTCGATAGAACTTGCGAAAGATTATACTCCTGGACAATTTGTAAAGATTTCAGGATCAACAGTTGGTGAAGATATAACACGCAATATGATTTACGCCACAGAAAGTTTAAACTTTAGAAAAGGAGAAGGTGGCTGTAAACATACGATGTATAAAAAAAATGATGAAGAAGGATCGGGTTGGGATACATCAGATGCACCAAATTCGTGGTATGGCGCGGGAGCTTTAAGATTACAAGGACCTCACAATAAAATTACAGTGGGAGCAGCTTCTGCTACGACAATTTTAAAGGCTCCATATGGACCGGAAGTTCCAGGAAAAAATAATACTGAAGGTAAAAAGCCGAATATATGGTATTCGCTAAACGGGAAGATTCGTGCAATAGGCATTCCTGAAATCAAAGCAAAGGAGCCTGAAAAGCCAACACCGCCGGTGCCGCCGGTAGAACCTAAGAAACCGGATGCAAAGGTAACATATC
>ERZ773022.436-NODE-436-length-34597-cov-4.651844_pt1 | contig 34597 bp, 27 predicted proteins | sample MGYA00580839_ERZ773022 | MGnify/ENA primary metagenome ERZ773022 (study PRJEB29015, sample SAMEA2738020) | human oral metagenome | biome: human oral; feature: human-associated habitat; material: dental | place: China | collected 2044 ... | reverse complement strand
AGATATTGTTTTAAATGTTCAAGATAACGATCTTTGGCGTCATCGTGAAGATTTTCGGCAAATTCAACCGCTCCAACATCAAAACCAGTTTCATTTTCTAAGGCATTTTCAATGGCATTGGCACCAGCTTGACTTAACTTTATACCATAAGGATATTTTTTAAGCTGAGCAGAGAGATCTTTGCCAGTAGAGGTAGTACCGGTACCTTTAAAACCAACTCCACCTGGCATCACAGATTCAAGTCCGCCGATAGTATCACCGCGCTCGAAAATTTTAATACCGTTGTCAGAGGCAGGATTATGAGAAGCAGTAACATCGATCGCAAGGTCATAGCCCATTTCATAAAAGGCGTAGTTAATCGCTGGAGTCGGAAGCACGCCAACATTACCATGATCAATACCAACAGTTTCAAGAGCCTCTTCAAAATAACGTAAGATCCATTCTGTAGATTCCCTAGTATCGCCACCTAATAAGACCTTAGCTGGACGTTCCATACCATCTTCAGTTTCACGAGCATTACCAAGATAACGAACAATGCCGAGGGTGATAGCCTGGATAAAACCAGGAGTGAAGGCATCTGCTTTCTGGCGGATTCCGTCTGTGCCGAAATATTTAATCTTACCCTTCATAATCTCCTTTCTATTGGTTTATCATAACACGATTTTAGCTGATGAGAGCTAACTCAGCTTCTATGACCGAAACAATATCAAGAACGGTACTACCGCGGGATAGGTCGGAGACTGGGGCATTGAAACCTTGAAGAATTGGGCCGGCGGCAGTGAAATTACCAAATTGCTCCATGGCTTTATAGAGGATATTACCAGAATTGAGGTCTGGGACAATTAAGACATTGGCGTGACCAGCAACAGGGGAGTTTGGAGCCTTTTTCTCGCCGATACGGGGATTGATCGCGGCATCAAGCTGCATTTCTCCGTCAATTAGAATTTCAGGATGAGTTTCCCTAACTTCTTCCACGACAGCTTGTGCAAGCGAAATAGTTTCATCTCTGCCACCAGAACCGAGAGTAGAGAAGCTTAGCATAGCAATATGGGGAGTGAGGAAATTATTTAATGCCGAATCAGTAGATTCATGGCTTAGGTATTTAAAATATTTAGCGGCAGTCTCGTGAGTTTGGAGAGTAATATCATAAAGCTGTTCAGCGTTTGGATGCTTGCAAGCGGCAGCGTCACCAAGAATAAAAACAGATTGCCCGAGAGGGGTGGCTTTATTTTCTTTAGTAAAAATGAAGCTAGCGGAGAAAGTTGGCTTTTCAAGCTGGCGAGGGTTTTTAACGCCAATAATATCGCGGGCAGCGAGAATGACTTCTCGAGAGGTGTAATCGATACCAGCAATCATAGCATCGGCAACCCCAGCTTTAACGGCGGCACAGGCATGCTCAAGATTATCGGCACCGACAGCTTCAAAATCGGAAAATTTTTCTTTAGCGATCTTGATAGCTTCTTGAATATAGGGATTGGTAAACTCCGGGAAAACGATTCTTCTTTTTGACATTATTTAACTCCTTCTTTTAATATACTAAAGAGAAATTCATCGTGAATCTGATTATTTTTAAAGAAGGAATTTCTAGCGATACCCTCTTTTATAAAACCATTTTTCTCTAAAACTCGTTGGGAAGCAATATTCTCGGCAAACGTGTATGCTGAAATACGAATAATGTCTAGTCGATTAAAAGAAAGTAGCAAAATTTGTTGAACGGCTTCGGTCATAATTCCTCGTGAACAAAAATCTTTATCTAGATAATAACCTAGCTCAGAATCTTTTTTTCGAATATCTTTCTTCTTAACAACTGATATATTACCAACTATTTTTCCGTCATTAAGAATGGCACGATAAATTCCAGTTTGTCCTTCACTCTGATTAGCCATTGCAATATATTCTTTGGCATCTTCAAGATGATATGGATTTGGAATAGTATCGCTTAGATAAGTGCGGTCTATATGGTTGCAGATGTGGGCTAATGCTTCATAATCTTGATCAGTCCATGGACGAAGTTCAACTGACATTATTTCTCCTTTTAGGATGATTATATCATTGAAAATACCGCGTAGTGTTTTAACACGTTCAATGAATTCAAAGAATAAAACCATTCAGAGAATAAATAAATTAACTTATTTCAAATATAAAATTCTATTATGCTAAGATAATGTAAGGAAGCAAATAAAGATTTATAGAGAAATATTATGGAAATTCAGCAAAAAGAACTGATGAAAATTATTAAACATTATCGGATACATAATAAGGTAAGTTTCATAGGTTTTCATGCAGTTGAGCCAGATACAACTTGGTATTTTTTCCGCGCAAAGAATGATGATTTTTACATCCTAGAAGCATCAGATTATGTCGTATGGGTATGTGGTAATGGAGAACCACCTAAGTATTTGCAGGCAGATTATTATAAGGATTTTTCCTACTCATTCAAGGTAAAGAGGTGGCTAACAAGTCATAACGGTTTAGATAAAACAGATGAATCTGGTGATTATGAGGGTTACCTTTATTGGGCTAGTAATGGTGATCGTTGCGTAATGGCAAAAATCAAAGGTAAATTTTCAGATTATAAAATTATGAACCTTATCAGCAAAATTCCACCACATAGTGAACTCGAGCTTGCAATATTTGAAAAGAGACAAATATCCTGCGAATTTGTTTCGGGAGTACCTCGTCCAGCAGATCAAGACCTTAATATTTTAACAAAGCATATTCAAGAATTAGTTCAAAAAGAAGTATTAGAACTAGCAAAAAAAATTATTAATACTGACCAAAAGAACTTATCAGAAGAGGATTTGTCCAAATGTAATTATGATTTATTTCAGTATGTACAAATTTGGTCTGAAAATGATGGAGACGAATTTGAGGAAAATATATTAAAAGAGTTAAATAATCAAAGCTGGATGGCATTATGTGAAAAAAGAGATTTCCCCTCGTTATTTTAAGAGCGAAATGCTTTAGTCTTTCTTTTCAAAAGGTACTGGCATTTGATTAAAAAAATACCTGGACCAAAGTTTCTGCCAAGAAAAGTATTATATTTATTACTACAAAAATTTGAATTAAGGTCTAGCGGTGAATTGTCTTTTAAAACAATGAAGGGATATGCAGAAGATTGTAAAATTTATTTATTTGAAGATGAATTAGAATGTAACTTTTACTTAATCTGTCGAAATATTGAACAAACTAATATCGACCAGGAAAAAACTTTACTTCAACAAGACTTCAATATTAATATTGCACAATTTTATCACTTAAAAAATGATCGTGAAAAATATTACTATATCTGCGATGCATCAGAGATAGTAGTTGATCCTAATTCTAATAATGCCAATAATGATGAAAAATATTATTTTTCAGTAGCTAGAGAAGAATTTTAAAGAAGGAAGAGAAGCGGGGTTAGAAGATAAATATGAAGAGCATTGGGGAGCCCCGAAAAAAAGCAGAGAGTAAGAGCAAAAGAAAGAGCAAGAACGCGTCCATAAATTGATGTTTTTTCATGGTTCTTATTATGTAATTTATAAGCTAAAACGAATAAAATAGCGGCACAAATAATCATAATAACACCACAGATGCCTTGTTCATAAAGGATGGCGAGGTATTCGTTTTGGATGATTTCTTTGGGGCTGCCAAGTTCAGGAAATTCTTGATACAACGTTAGGCCAGTAGCACCAAGGCCGACACCAGCGAGCATACGCCTAAGTGAAGTTCGCCAGGAAGAGAGAGCGAGGCGGTTGAGATTTAGACGAATATTAGTTGATTCTTCAATATAGCTGGTGAACTGAGGAGCTTTTTGAGCTGAGGCGGCAGCGTCGGTATTCAAGTTTGATAAATGTAGTTTATTGGATTCGTGAGTTTCATGAGTCTCGTGAGATTTGTGAGATTTATTATTTTCATTAGTTTTATGAAACACTTTAGTAAGGTCAATACGCCCTAGGGAAAGCTGGCTGACGGAAGTAGAAACTCCATCAAAGAAAGTATGACTGGTTGGACCGACTTCGGTGAATAAACCCTGAGCCGACAACGTAAAGAAGAGTGGGGAAAAAACTACTACAGAAAAGATGAGTGGCCGGCGAAATAGAATCTCCCATCTGCGAGATTTTTGTTTGATGAGTTTGACAATTTGATAGATAAATAAAACAAAAACACTGACCCAGAAAGAGAAAATAGCGCCGCGAGAAAGGGTAAGATAGAGGGTGGCGATTAAAAAGAGAGGAAGACCAAAACGAAGAAAGTGGCCAAGTCTTGAAGCTGGGTAGGGGTCGGAATTTAGTTTATTGGAGTGGTTTTTTGGCCTCTCAAGGAGATAAAAAAGACTGAGAAAAATTGGAGCAAGGAGGAGATTTGCCATAAACTGCGACTCGATGGCAAAACCGTTTGGATGAGGGAATCCAAAGACTGTTGATGTGCAGCCTTTACACAAAAAAGTAGCTTCGCGAGGGACGCCAGCGATGTCCAAGATTGATTGAAGCCAGCAAAAAGCTGAAGCAAGAATGCCGGCAATAAGAAGATTTTTATTGACACTTTTCCCTATTTGAGTTTTATATTGTGAAATATTTTGAAGAATTGTCAATAGGGAAAGGCAGATACACCAGATGACGCCAGAGGTAAGAATGGCGCGCAAAAAATTAGGTGAGCCAATGCTATTAATAGTAACAAAGAATGGGTATGCTAACGAAAAAAGACGAAGAAAATGAGGATAGAGTTTATCTGTTTGATGACGAGAAGGGGGGTGAGGCGCCTTATTAACGAGAGATTTGGTTTTAATGACGACTCTAAGGGAATTAATATAGAGGCAAAAATTTTCAGGGAGAGAGAGGATGGCAAAAATTAGGAGCCAGAGTAGCGGGATGGATAATTCAAAATTAGTGGTAGATGTAGAAAAAATCGGAATGACGGGATGGTAAGAAAAAAATAAACAGAAGGGTAAGCAGAGAAGCATAATTTGCTGGATTTTAGAAAGAGAGGAGGTGACGAGACCTAAGGATTTTGAATTAGTTTTATTGGTAGATTTTTTCGACATCAAGATTACCTTTCTTGATTAGTATGTTTTTGCTGAAATTGTGCTTCTGTCGCAGAGATGGTTTGTGCGAGATAGTCTTCTAATTGTTCCTTAAAATGGTGGGTTGAGAATTTTTCAGCAGTTTTAGAAATTTCTAGAGGTGAAAGGAGGGAAGAGTTAGATACATGTTCTTGGGAGGCAGTTTTTTTATTACTTCTGTCTTCTAAATTTTCTGTTTTATAAGAAAGATGATTAAATTTTTTGATGGCAGCAGCAAGGGAATTAACGGATTGATGATCAAAGAAAACACCATTTTTTTCATCTAAAATATAGTCCTTGGCACCACCTTTACTAAAAGCAATGACTGGACAGCCCGCGGCGAGTGCTTCAACTGGGGCGATACCGAAAGGCTCTTCTGACGGAAAAATGAAAGCCTTAGCATTTTTTAGATATTCTTTTAGTTCAGCTTGCGACATGGTAGAGAGAATAGTAATGAGATCAGGATGTGCTTCGGCGAGACGTACGAGATTTTGATGTTCGGGTCCGTCACCGATAAGGACGAGCGGTTGTTTTTCTTTAATACAGGCTAAGATGGCAAGATCAAGACGCTTCCAACTGACCTGACGAGAAAAATTAATAAAGTAGCCGTTAGCTTGAGGATTAAAATCAAAAGTTTTACAAATAGTTGCAGAGTTTTCCACAGTTTCTACTTGATCGGTAGTTGATTTAGTGGCGTGACTGGAATCATTATCTATTTGACAGTTATCGATTTTTATTTTGTTGTAACTTATTTGTTCAATTTGACATTTATGGTTTTTTATTGTTTTATATGTTTTTTGGGTTATTTGACTTTTGCTATTTTTATGTTTTTCTAATATTTGACAATTCCCTTGCATGATGTTCTTGTATTCAGCGACCTCTGAGAAATTAACAGTATTTACAGGTGGAAAAATAACTTTTGCTTCCCTCTTATAGAATTTTTTAATTTCATTTTTAGCAAAATCAGAAATTGTTATATAAAAATCGGGACGGGCTGCAGCTTCAAGATCTTTTTTTCTGAGTCTTGGTAGAAGTAATTTAAAAATAGGACGAACGATAATGTTTAGCGGACCGAAGCCTGGATCTTTTTGATATTCTTCACTTTTACCCCAGTAATATTGGGTAGGTACATGGCAGTAGCAAAAATGTGTACCTGGACGAGTTTTAACAAATTTGGCATCACAACCCGAGACAGAGATGATAAGATCATAGGCAGTTAGATCGAGGTTTTTGAAATAGCTTTGGCGAAGCGGAGCGATGAAACGTCTTGTGAAGGCGGGGAGAATATTAAGCCAACCAGTTTTAACTTCAGCATCCTTAAACCAATCAATCTTCTTGGGGCGATACTGCGAAGTATAGATAGGCGCTTTTGGGTAAAGCTTATGGATCTCACGGAGAACCTGCTCAGCGCCACCAACAACGGTTAGCCAATCACAGACGAGAGCGACCTTTTGCGGTGAGCTAGAGGTCATTTGGCACCCTTACGGACGAGGACCGCCTTAATAGTACGCAAAATAATTTGCAAATCAAAGAAAATGGACCAGTTCTGAATATAGTAAAGATCAAGAGCACGGCGCTCATCAAAGCTAATGGAACGTCGACCAGAAACCTGAGCAAGGCCAGTAAGGCCAGATTTAACAGTTAAAAGAAGTGAGCGATCGCCATAATTACGGAGCTCACCAGGCACAAGGGCGCGTGGGCCAACTAGAGATATGTCGCCTTTAATAACGTTGATGAGCTGAGGAAGTTCATCAAGCGAGGTAGCACGAATGAATTTACCGATCTGCGTAATACGAGGGTCGTGTTCGAGAAAATCTCCATTATCACGATACTCCTTGCTTAGTTGATCAGCATTTTGAATCTTCCCTTCCTGCTCCATTTTTTGAAAAGCAGCCTCAGGGCTCATACCACAATATTCAATCTTCATACTGCGAAATTTATGGATCTTAACTTTTTGATTAAAACGGCTGAGACGAATTTCAGAATAGATGGCATGTGCCTTCGGGGTAGATAATTTAATAAGAAGCCAAATAATTAGCATAATTGGAGAGGCAAAGAGGAGTAAAAGTATTCCTAGAATAAGATCCATGGCGCGTTTAGCAACCTTCGCACTACCAACTAGCGGAGTTGCCTTAACCATAATCACTGGAGTACTACCGATGAGCTCTAGTTCCCCCATGGAAGTTGAAAGGGTGGTTTCAGATGGAGTGAAGTAGTAGTGAAGGTGGTGATTAATCGATTGACGATAGACATACTCAACTTGTTTCTCATCCGTTTGAAAAATAACGTCAGCTTCACAGAATTTGAGGGCTTCTTTGAGAGAAGAGTGCTGTAGTTTTTTACGATATTCTTTCGGAATATATTGATTCCCTGCCACAACACCAACAACACGGTAACCTTCTTCAGGATAGTCTAACATTTGTGAAATGAGACGAGAAGTTGCCTTGGTGTTACCCACAATAATAGCGCGGAGAGAACCAATGCGTTGCTGAAGAATTAGTCGACGGATGAATTTTAGGATGAGGCGAACAATGGTTAGCGAAAAGAAACAGATGATCATCGCATAGAAAGCGATAAGACGGACTGGAAAGAGATCACCTTCAAGGAAAAAGTCAAAACTAATTAAGAACATAACGCCGATAATGGAGGCGGCAAAGAGACGTGAAGTTTCCTGCCAGCGAGAACGGCCGAGAAAGATTTTTTTATTATAAAGTCCGAGGATTGCCAAAATAATTAGCCAAACTGGCACCATGACAGCGACCGAAAAGGTAAATTTAAGAGGATCAGAAACAAAATAATAAGGTCGACTATCAATTTTTGTACGAATTAGGTAAGCAAACAAAAAGGAGGCAATGATGGCTAAAGAATCACCAAGCATCAGACAGAAGCGGAAAAAAACTACACTAGAATCTTTCTTCATTTAAGGATATTTTACTCTAGAAACAACAAAAGGTACAGGAGTTTTATTCAACCGTAACCGATTTAGCAAGATTACGTGGCTGATCGACGTTGTTTCCCTTGGCTACGGCCATGTGATAGGCAAATAGCTGATTCAAGAGATTAAAGAGAATTGGAGTGAGAATATTAAAATTAGTGTCAATCTTTACGATGGCTTCAACTGGCAGGTCAAAATCAGCATCCGTAAAAACAATAATATGGCCACCACGTGCGAGAACTTCCTGAATGCCAGAAAGGGATTTTTGGAAGAGGAAGCCAGACTGCAAAAAGACAACTTCAAAGAAACGATCATCGATGAGAGCAATTGGCCCATGCTTTAATTCACCAGTTGGATAGGCATTAGCATCGATGTAAGAGATTTCCTTAAGCTTTAAGGCGCCTTCGAGGGCAATTGGATAATTCGTATCTCGTCCGAGATAGATGGCATGTTCATATGCTTTATATCGCTTGGCTAGCACCGCTATAGCCGAACCAGTGGATTGGAGAATTCGTGAGATTTCATCAGGTAGCTGAGCAAGCTCATCAATAATGGGAGCGAGCAATCGAGAATTAACTCCCTTAGCTTCCGCAATAGTAAGACCAAACATGAGGAGGGCGGTAACTTGGGAAGTAAAAGCCTTGGTGCTGGCGACAGAAATTTCTGGACCGGCGTGGACATAGGTGCCACCATCTACCTCACGAGCAATCGTGGAGCCAATTGCATTAACAATACCAATAGTTTTAATTCCCTGTCCTTTAATCTCACGAAGACAGGCAAGAGTATCAGCAGTTTCGCCAGATTGGGAAATAATAAGGGCGGCGGAGTGATCAGGAATATAAGCGTGACGATAACGATACTCCGAGGCGATAACTGGCTCAATTGTGACATCTGGTAAAAATTGCTCTAAGAGATATGCGGCAGTCTGTGCAGCATAGTAAGCAGTGCCGCAACCGACCATGATAAGGTGTCGGATAGACTTTAATTCTTTTGGACTGAGGTTAGGACCACCAAGGTGGACTATGTGTTCGGATTGATTAACGCGGCCGCGCAGAGTTTCCCTGAGACTAGTTGGCTGCTCCATAATTTCCTTGAGGAGAAAATGGTCATAACCACCTTTTTGAATAGCGGAAAGATCAGTAAGAATTTCTTCGACCTGAGCTGATACTGGTTGCAAATCAAGGGTCTTAACCTCGATATGATCTTTTGAAACGAGAGCAACTTCGCCGTCGTTAAGATAGATAGCCTTTTTGGTGTAACCGACAAGAGCAGAAGCATCAGAAGCGATCAAGGTTTCCTGCTCACCAACGCCAATAACAAGCGGAGATCCTGAACGAGCGACTACGAGATGATCTGGATCTTTTACACTAAGAACTGCGATACCGAAGGTACCTTCAACCAGTTTAAGGGCCTGAGTTACAGCATCTTCAAGAGGATATTTGCCAGCCTGATAAAAGTTGTCAATTAGTGCAGCCAATACTTCCGTATCAGTATCTGACTGAAATGAGTAAGTTGGGAGCTGTTTTTTGAGTTCCTGATAATTTTCAATGATACCATTATGGACAAGAAAAATTGAACCTGCTTGATGAGGATGAGCGTTATTTTCAGTAGGATTACCATGCGTAGCCCAACGAGTGTGACCGATGCCAATAGTATCTTTTGTGCGATGCTCTTTAATTTTAGATTCTAGATTCTTAATTTTACCAACTGCGCGTAAAAGGGTCGGTTGATGAGTTTTATTAAGGGTAACAATTCCAGCGGAATCGTATCCGCGATATTCAAGTCGCTTTAAGCCTTGAAGTAAAAACTCCTGTGCATCTTTTTCTCCGACATAACCAACAATTCCACACATAAGTGAACCTCCTTAATGAGGGTATTATAGCACTACGTTTAAAATTCTAGGAAATGTTTTTATTTTTTAAGATGAGATTTGCAAGGTCAAGAGCATTTTTAATTGCTACATCCATATCCCAATAGCGATAAGCACCCAAGCGGCCACCAAGAATAATGTTTGGGTAGCGGTCTTTTAGAAGTTCTAGATATTTTTGGTAGAGAGATTCAGAGTCTGCATTATTGACTGGGTAGTAGGCCTCTTTACCAACCTCATAGTCGGCCGGATACTCCTTACAGAGATAAGATTTTTTGGAAGCTAGAACTTCTGGTTGATGGATTTGATAATATTTGTAATCATGAGTTCTGGTATATGGAACATCCTTATCAGCTTCATTGACTACAGCGTACCCAAGATCCTGGTCGGTCCACTCTGCTTCGAAACGAAGGCTACGGTATGGCAAGATGCCTAATTCATAGTTTAAAAGTTCATCAACGGGGCCAGTATAAATCACTTTGATTCCCTCGATTCCCGATTCGACATCTTTAAAACTAGTGTTTAGGCGGACTTCGATATTGTCGGAATTAAGCATATTCTCTACAATTTTAGCGTAGCCGGCTTTTGGGATCCCCTGATATTTTGCGGAAGCAAAATAGCGATTATCGTGATCAAAGCGAACTGGGACACGTTTTAAGATTTCGGCACTAAGATTTTTTGCACTTGTACCCCATTGCTTTTCGGTGTAATTTTTAATAAAGGCTTGATATAGTTTTTCACCGATGAGGGTAATTCCCTTTTCTTCAAAATTCTGAGGCTCCGTAATATGATATTTTTCAATATCCTTTTTTATTTCTTCAGCAATAAAAGTTTTGGCTTCTTCAGCAGTGAAATTTTTGTCATATAAGAGATTAATCGTATCAAGGTTGATTGGCATTGGATAAAGTTTGCCGTCGTGACGAGTCGGAACAGTATGAACATAATCATTGAATTCGGTGAATTTGGTAATATAATTCCAAACTTCATTACTTTCGGTATGAAAAATATGTGAACCATACTGATGAATTTCAATACCAGTTTCTTGATCTGTGTAAGAATAGGCATTACCAGCAAGATGAGGGCGACGGTCAATAACCAATATTTTTTTGCCAGCAGTAGCGAGACGCTCGGCGACAGTAGCACCGAAGAATCCGGCACCGACAACTATATAATCGTAATTCATATTTTTCCTTTCTTTCTAAAACAGCTTGAGGTAAGCATCGGCGACGACTTCAGGATTACCTTCTTCGATAATTTTACCTTGGTCGATGAGGATGGCACGATCACAAAACTGACGAACATTTTCCATTGAGTGAGTAACGAGAATAACAGCCTGACTTTTATCGAGTGAGGCAAAGTACTGATTACATTTTTCTTGGAAGGCGGCGTCACCGACGGCGAGAATTTCATCAAGAATTAGAATGTCACCACGCGCGCGAATGGCAATAGAAAAAGCGAGACGAACCTGCATACCAGAAGAGTAATTTTTGAGTTTTTGATCCATGAAAGGTGCGAGTTCGGCAAACTCTACGATATCGTCAAACATTTTGTCCATCTCTTCGTTGGAGAAGCCAAGCATAGCACCATTCATGTAAACATTTTCACGTCCAGTCAGCTCAGGGTTAAAGCCAACGCCAAGCTCAATGAATGGAACAAGAGAACCATGGACTGTAATAGAACCAGAATCAGGAGTATAGATTTGGGCAAGGATTTTTAGGAGAGTAGATTTACCAGAGCCATTACGACCAACAATGCCAAGAAACTCTCCTTTTTTCACAGTGAAGCTAATATCTTTTAAAACTTCCTGCTTAGTATAACCTTTAATACCTTTGAGACGATTAAAGATGGCTTGTTTTAAACCCCAGGAACGCTCAGTAGGAAGTTTGAAGCTCTTCGATAGGTGATCGACAATAATAATGTCTTCGGAGCTATCTGTTTGCACTAAGCGAGAAGACTTTTTCGCAACTGAGATAGACTTCGATGTCTTAGGTGATTTTTGCCCTTTTTTCTTATTCATTAAGCTTCCTCCGCAAAATACTTAGATCTTTTTCTGAAATAAATACCACCGATGAAGATAATAAGAAGAACAATGCTAATTGGGATGAAATATAATAAACGCTCTGGAAGATAGTTCCAAGTAGTGATGGTCTGATCAGTAATAAGAAAGTATCTTACGTCCTGAATAACCTGGGCAATTGGATTTAGGAGAAAGATTTTAGCAGCAAAAGGGCTGGCGCTGGCAACCATAGTGATGGGATAGATGACTGGTACGGCATAGAAGAGAGCTTGCATGAAAACTTCCCAAATAGAGGAGATGTCGCGGTATTTAACGTTAATGGCGCCAAGAAAGAAGGAGATGCCAAGTGCAAGGACATAGAGCTCAAGAATAACAAACGGAACAAGCAGCCAACCAAGATGAGGAGTAACACCATTGACGAGGGCAAAAATAATAACTACGCTAAGATTGATAAGGAAGTTAATGAGGGCTGTAACAGTAGCAGAAACAACAAGAATCCATTTTGGAAAACTAATTTTACGCAGAAGATCACCGCGAGCGACGATGGCTTGAATGCCCTGGTTCGTGCACTCAGAAAAGAAGCTCCACAAAACGGTACCAGCGAGAAGATAGACTGGATAATGTGGGATATCGCTACCCATTTTGAGGATTTTGGCAAAAACAACATAAAGAATGGCGAAGAGCATCATCGGTCGCAAAACCGCCCAAAGATAACCAAGTACTGAACCTTGGTAGCGTAACTTAAAATCTGTTTTAACGAGTTCTTTCAGTAGAATACGATTTTTGCGACTACCGAGATTAGGTATTTTCATATCTTAAATTATACCATAGAGAACTTGGACAAAAAATATTTTTCTAATGGTACAATAAGCACATGAAACAACCACTAATTTCGATTATCATTCCGATCTACAATACTGGCGAAAAGGCAGTAAAGTTACTTAATCAATTAGTAGGTGATCGTTACGATAATTTAGAAATTATATGCGTGGATGACGGATCGAAGGATGACAGTTTTTCCCTTCTAGCTGAATTTTGTAGACAACAAAAATTAAAGGGATCTAATAAGAAGATTAAGTTACTACAACAAGAGAATATGGGGCCAGCTGCAGCAAGAAATACTGGACTTAAAAATATGCGCGGTGAATTTGTTACTTTTATTGACTCTGATGATGCAGTATCAAAAGATTATCTCAGCGAAATGAGCGCACTAATGCTGGATGACGTGGCAATGGTGACTTCTGGATTCTTATATAAAAGAATTCATCAAAAGACTGAGAAAGAAATGTTCACTAATATGATACAAGAGCGTGGTGAGAATGAAGATTTTAAGTCGTATATTCTAAGAAACTTAGCCACGGACGGACGCCTTTATGCTTCGGTTAATAAAATTTTCAGAGTGGATATTATCAAAAAACATGATCTAGAATTTCCAACAGGGTGGGATTTTGCGGAAGACACTAATTTTGTATTGCAGTATTTAAAATATGCCGAGAAAGATGGGTTTTTTCGTTTAAAATTCTTAGCGAAGCCTTATTATATTTATCACTATGGAACAGAAACTAGCACAGTGGCGAGCTCTTCTCTGCCATGGAGGAATTGGCAAAAAAGTTACAATTATTTAAAAAAGTGGGTTGGGAAGAATCCACAAAGGAACAGGAGTACTGGCTATCACGAGTAATGGTGAGGTGGCGAATCTCACACGCATTAGCAGTAGCGAGAAGTAACCAGAAAATAACAGAGAAGTGGAAATACCTAAACCCGTTATTTTTGCCGCTAGCAAGTATAATGGCAAAAATTCGAAAATAATTGAAACTTTGAGTATGGGTCTAAACTAAAATTCGGATGGATAATCCGATATTTTAGATACAGCTCTGCCTATTTTTGATGATTAAGGAAATTAATAGTATCACGCATAGCATCAGCCACGGTGAGTTCGGTTTGCCAATCAAGCTCGCGCTTAGCTTTGCTTGGGTCTGCATAGATCTCGGCGAGATCGCCTGGACGACGATCGGCAATACGATGTGGGAGTGGCTGACCACTAGCATCTTCAAAGGCCTTAATGATTTCAAAAACTGAGGAACCTTTACCAGATCCTAGATTGTAAATTTTAGCACCAGGAGTTTCCGTAGCTTTCAAGGCTGCAAGATGACCTTTAGCAAGATCGACAACATGAATATAGTCTCGAATACAGGTACCATCTGGAGTATCATAATCATTGCCATAAACCTGAAGCTCTTTAATTTTTCCTTCAGCGACGCGCATGACGACTGGCATGAGGTTATTTGGAATGCCATTTGGATCTTCGCCGAGTAGACCAGAGGCATGGGCGCCGACTGGATTGAAATAACGCAAAATAACTACAGATAATTCTGGGCGAGCAACAGCCTCAGATTCAAGAATTTTTTCGATGATGTGCTTGGTTTCACCATATGGATTGGTAATGCCGACACCAGTGAGCATAGACTCATCAAGTTTACCAGAATTGGAACTGCCATAGACGGTAGCGGAAGAGGAAAAAATAATTTTATTAACATTAAATTCGGCCATGCATTTTAAAAGATTGAGGGTACCAGTAACGTTGTTTTCATAGTAGCGGAGTGGTTGCTCGATTGACTCAGCAACAGCCTTAAGGCCAGCAAAATGAATGACTGCATCAAAATGAGTAGCAGCAAAAAGCTCTCGCATTTTTGGATAATCTAAAAGATCGACCTGATGGAAGACAGGAGTTTGACCTGTGATTTCTGTGATTTTATCGAGTACGGTGATTTTACTATTAAATAAGTTGTCGAGGATTTCGACTTGATGACCTTGCTTTTGAAGCTCTACGACGGTATGAGAGCCGATATAGCCAGTACCACCAGTGACGAGAATTTTCATATTTGCTCCTTCTGATAATTTTAATCTATATTATACCTGTTTTAAGGTGATTTTACGAAAAATTCGATAGAGGGCGCCTTGAGGTGAGGAGAGAAGCTTTGAATAAAGGCGGAGTTTTTTAGTGAGGTGAGGATTTTTTTGTTGATCTTTATAAAGATCAAGAGCTTTGCTGCGATACTGATTAAAGAATTTCTGATCAATTCGATGAGAGATGGAATTATCAATAAAAGCAAAATAAGCTAGAAGAAGCGCAACCGAAGCGGCGTCTCTTAGCTTAGCGTCTGTCAAAAAGTTTCTGGCTTCAATCGCCATCTGTTCTTTGGCCTGAAGGCGCCTTAAGGTTTTTTCAGTCGAGTGAAGGTTTTTGGTAATTTGGGAATTTTCACGTTGATAATTGTAGAGTTCATCTTTTAGATACTGCACTTTTTTAGCGACTGAATATAATTTATAGGTCGTGAGATTATCTTCATGGATTTGACCGATAGTGTAGAGGATATGATGGTTAGTAAATAATGATTTTCGATAAAGTTTATTCCAGACAAGAATATCAAAATCACGTTGATTAATGAGAAACTCCATAACAGCTTGAGAGCCTGTGATAGTTTGGGGAGTAAGTGAGTGATGGTTGCAATGATCTTTATAAATCTCTTGATAACCACAGACCGTAATATCAATACTTGAATCTTGCAGTAAGGGGGAGATTAATTCTTCAAGATAGTTTGGGGCAATATCGTCGTCGCCATCAATAAAACATATATATTGTCCTTTGGATAATATGAGGCCTTGATTGCGGGCAACCGAAGGGCCAGAATTTTCTTGGTGATGAATACGAATCTGAGAATTAGAGGAGTATTGCTCAAGAACCTGAGGAGTTCGGTCGGTTGAGCCATCATTAATAACAATAATCTCAAAGTCAGTAAAAGTTTGGGAAAGGATTGAATTAAGACAAGCGGTAAGATATTTTTCAACATTATAGGCTGGTACAACAACTGAAATAAGTGGAGTTTTAGACATATCAATTCCCTTCCAAAATAGTAATTAATTGTTCCTTGATGGTTTTTTGAAAATCAAATTCTTTAAGATATTTCTCCCTGGAAGCTTTAGCGTATTTTTTAACCTGTGTAGGATTTTTAAGAAGCTCATCTAGGGCCTTTTCTAAAGCCTCTTGATCTCTTACAGGTACAAGAAGGCCATTTCTTTGGTGCTCAACAACTTCAGGATTACCATCAATATTGGTAGTAATTATGGCTTTTTGTAACATTATGGCGTCAATGAGAGAAAGACTAAGTCCTTCACGATGAGAAGGTAGAATAAAAATCTCGGAAGAAGCAATCTTCTCAAGTGGTTGATTAGTAAAACCATGGCAGATAATCTGTGAGTTTTGGCGTTCCTGGCAATATTCTAATAGAGGACCAGTCCCATAGAGATGAAGCGTAGCATCTTTGAACTTATGAGAGACGGCTTGAAAGGCTGCGATCAGCTCCTTAATTCCCTTATAGTCTTCGAGGCGACCAAGATAGATAACGGATTTTGGAATAATCGAAATTTCCTGATATTGATTAAAAGAGTCGATGGCACCGTTTTTGATAGTGATGAGATTTTGAAAGGGTTTAAATGAAGTTCTTTTGATGAGTTCTTCAAAATAATGACGTTCATAGTCGGAAATAAAAATCAGGCGGTCAATTTTTTTGGCAATCTTTAAAATTTGCTTACCAATAAAATTCTTATAGGGTTTCTCGATGTTTTGTAAGACCCAACTGCGAAAATCCATGTGATCAATCCAGAGGGTTTGAAGGTGAAGCTTCCTAGCTGCATAGGTAGCAGCAAGAAAATCGTCACGAGACTGGATGATAACAGTTTTAGGTTTAATTTTCTTGAATTGCCTGAGGTACCAAAAATAAAGATAAAGTTGCCAAATAAAGTAAACTGGTAAAAGCAAGTTTTTTACACCACTCCAATTTTGAAATTTCAAAAATGGGGATTTTTGGCATTCAATCTGCTCTTTTTTACTCTGTGTTAGTAGTTGCCTTGAAGAACTAAAAATCACTGGTTGATAATGATTTTCTAAGAGAGTTTTAGACAAGGTGAGTTGATAGGATTCCGCACCACCATAAGACTGTGTGAAGGTATTACGAATTAGAATTACTTTTGGCCTCAATGGTAGCTTTTTAGCGTCTTTTCTCATGGCTTGATTATAACATTAGATACACTATGCTATAATACAAGCTAATATGAAGAGGTTTGATTTAACAGTGGCGGTAACTGCGCACAACGAAGGGTTGGTGGCGCACAAAACAATGAGAAGTATCCTTGAAGCAACTAAAAAACTTGAGGGAAAAAATATCAGTTATGAGATATTAATTCATATTGATAATGGTGACCAGATTACTAAGGACTACTTTCAGAGATACAAAAGCAATACTAATATTGAAATCTATGAAAATAGCTTTGGCGACCCTGGACCCTCACGCAACTTTTTGGCGCAAAAAGCACGGGGTGAATATATAACATTTCTTGATGGAGATGATTTAATCTCGGACAACTGGCTAATAGCTGCTTATGGGGTCTTAATTGGCACGACGGAAGAAGTAATCGTGCACCCGGAAGGCATTTTGACTTTTGGAACTGAGGTTAATAATGTTCTAACAATCCAAAAAGAAACTCTACCAATGGAAAAAGATACGATTATCTTGCTAGGTGAAAACCGTTGGTGTGCAATCTTGATGGCAAAAACTTCGACTATTTTGAAATACCCATACAAGCATTTATCTGGTGGATATTCCCATGAGGATTATGTTTTCAATATTGAAACTACACATGCTGGAATCAAGCATTTAATCGCTAAGGAAACGATCCTCTTTTATCGTAGATCGATTAATTCCCGCCTTTCATCGAGTAATAACATGAATCAAATTATTCCATATATGGAATTCTTTGACTTTGAGAAGGTACGTAAGTTTAATAGTGAGACACATGCTGATGTGTCTGCTGGGGTTTCGATAAAGAGAAAAGGCTATAAATTATACAAGAAGATTCGTAATAATAATTTCTTAAATTATTTTATTACACCACCGGCAAAACTTACATTAAAAGTTCTAAACAGTTTAAATCAAAAGGATCGACAAAGTAAGATTCCTGATTTTGTAGTAAGGGAGTGGGCAAAAATTAATCCACTTGAGACCCAACTCTATCCATATCCATTCATTCTGAAACGTACTCAGATCTACGATCCGAGCGATCTGTCAATTATTGGTGAGACCTATTTAAAGATTGCTCAATCTGTAACACATACTCCAGATTACATTTTCATGGTGCCTTGGGTAGTTCGGGGAGGAGCAGATAAAGTAATGCTCAATATGATGAAAGCCATCGAAGAAATTCATCCTGGGTCAAAATTTACGGTAATCACGACTCTACCAAATAAAAATGTTTGGGCGAAGATGCTGCCAAAAAATACTGACTTGATTGAGTTTGGTAAATTGGCGGATGGACTAGCACCATATGAAAAAGATGAGCTATTATCGAGAATCATCACTCAGTTAAAATGTAAACGTTTACATATTATTAACTCTGAATATGCCTATGCCTGGGCTTATAAACATCAAGAATTAATCAAGAATCGTTACGACCTGACAGTTTCAGTTTTTGCCTCCTGCTTTATTCCAGAAAGTAATTTTACTTGTCGATTCTCTTTTGACGATCCATTTATTTTCGATATCTACAAAGTAGTGAAGAAGATCTTTACTGATAATCAGACTTTTGTAGAAGAATCAGTTGAGAAGAATGCATTGGACGAGAAGATGTTCAAGGTGCAATACCAGCCGATTATGGATGAAGTGAAAAAAGTACATCATGCAGAAGCGAACAAAAAAGTACGAGTACTTTGGGCAAGTCGAGTGACAAGAGAAAAAATGCCAGATATGATTAAGCTCATAGCAAATAAACTAAATCCAGATGATTTTCAGATTGATGTATTTGGTGCTTTTTCAGATGATGTTGATAAGAATTTCTTTAATGGCGTACCAGTAATTAAATATCGTGGAGCTTTTGACGGCTTCTCAAACCTTCCAACAGAAGATTATGATATTTTACTATACACTAGCGTGGGGGATGGCGTGCCAAATATCTTATTAGAGGCAACGGCCGCAGGCTTACCAATTTTAGCCAGTAATGATGGTGGTGTACATGAGTTTATCCAGGACGGAAAAACAGGTTCCCTGGTAAAAGAAATTCGAGACGTCGACGGGTATGTGAAGAAATTGAAGGATTTTAGAAAAAATCCGCGAAAGTATGAGGAATATGTGGAGGCAGCACAGAAATTACTGGAAGAGAGACATAGCTGGAAAGCGTTTATCAAAAAGATGAAGGAAGATTTCTAGATTAAGAGGTGGAGTGAGGAAAAATAAGATGAAAGATTTAAAGATGAAGATAAAAGATTTTCTAACAAACCACGGTGACAAGATAAAAGAGTTCTTAAAAATATTCTCGTTCGTCTTTGCTTTAAATCTATTCTTACTATCCTTCGTAAACCTGATCACAAATGGTACCGAAACTGACGTTTTCTACGGTGGTGATACTCCTAGAGTATTACAAGATATGACATTACAAGATGGCCTACACTATAGGACGTCAGTGCATCCACTTTTTGTAATTCTTACTCAGCCATTTGTGAGAATTATAGGAAAAATAACTGGGGTTGTTGTGGCGGCCGTGATTTTCGAGGCATTAATTGGAGCACTAAGTGCTACATTATTTTATCGATTCATGCAAAAACTGAAGGTCAGTAAAAAGACTAGCTTACTTGCGACAATTATCCTAACCTTTTCTTTTACACAAGTTGCCTTCAATTCAATCTTTGAGACTTATGCGTTTTCACAATTTGGATTAATGCTGATGTGGGTAATTGCGACTGGTCTGGTTGATAGGAAACTGGAGCTAAAAGATTATGCACTGCTAGTAATTGCAGGGATGGGGAGTCTTGCTTTTACCTTAACTAATATCGTTCAATTCTTAATTCTCCTCACGATCATTATCTTTTTAAATAAAAATGTAAAGCATAAATTTATAAAGTTTAGCTCGATTCTCTTAGTGGTCCTATCTATCACTGTAATGTTGGCTGACATTCAGAAAGCCTTCTGGCCATCGGCTAATAACTTTTTTACCTCTAGTATTAATGGATTCATTCTGGATAAAAACTCTGAAGAATTTACCTATATTGAACGAACCTGGAGCGTGAAGCGTATAATTTTCCAAATGAACACATCATTTGTTTACCAATTTGGACTACTAGGTGGATTGATTTTGGAGAAAAATAATCTAATCAATTTATTGGGGTTATTGGGATTTGCAATATTTGGTTTAATTAATTTATATTATTTCTTTAGGAAGAAAAAGATTTTCCAAGAGAAAATTTACTTTGCATTATTATTTGCCTACGGCTTTAACTTTATTTTGCATATCTTCTACAACCCGTATGAAAGTTTTCTTTATGTCCTACATTATAACTTTTTAATTGTTGCGATTCTCTTCTACATCTTTACACACTTAGACGAGAATACCAAAGTTTTAAATACCCTGAGGGATTTTCTCAATAGATATAGGATTCAAGTAATAACTGGATATGTATTCTTGCAGATCATGGGAATTATAAAATTCCTGCAAGAAGTGCACGCAAAATTTGGTTTTAAAGCGACGATGCCAAAATACATTTTGGGATTAATTATACTTAGCTTAATCATTTTCGGCTCAACTGTAATCAGAAAACGTTACTTAAAAATAGTGGCTGGACTTTTAATTATAACAGTGTGTACCTTTAGCTGGTTCTCTTTTACGCAATACTTAAATCATAGAGAAATTAAAAATGTTGAAGCATTAGATCGAGCTGGAGTTGATTATAAGCCATTCTTAAAAAATGATTTTGGCAAAAAAATGGCGAATGAACTAGCGGAATATCTATACGAGCTAGATGTGCCGCTACGAGCGCAGATGTATTTTGTGCAAAAATATGAAATTAGTAATAAAAAGAATTCTGACTTCTTCAGTTTTGGTATGGGTGACCGCAAAAAGATGATTTATAAAAAAGGTAAATTAATAGACATACAGACAAAACAAGTGATTCGTACTTTTGACTTTAGCCATGAGATGATCATTCCAAATATGTATACAGTACTACTGCTTGATGAGGCTGGTAATATCACGCGAATTTACGAAGATGAAATTGGTGTACATATTGAAAAAGGACGTAAGGCAAAGGTTTGGGAGGACTGGAATAATTTTAATCAATGGGAAGATGATCGATTAAATAACCGAGAAACTAAATTGGTTGAAAATATAACAAACGAAACTATTGCAACAAGTAAGAAGAAGATTCATTTACCTGAATTTAATGAATCACCAGTAGGGCGAGTGTTAAAGGTATTACATCAAGAGATTTTAGTAAATATAAATCATGGAAAACCAAAAGTAACACTACTTGCCAAAACAAATGAAGCAGGCTTATATCGCGAAGGTATGGTAGCAGCCATGGTTCTAGAAAAAACTCAAAACACCTGGTTATTTGAAGAGTGGATAAAACAGATTAATAATATTTATGATTGCCGAAATAAATTAGAAAAAAATGAGACTAAATGTGTGGAATCAGCAGATAATCCTGGGCAGCTACTTTACCTTTTGGGAGCAATAGAAAACAATAGACAAGATCTGGTCAATAAAATTAAAACAGAGGTTAAACGAAAAGTTGTTGATGGTGAGTTTACGGGACTAGTGGATGGAAGTGAAATGGGATACTATCCAACGGCACTACTAATTAATGGTGCAAGAAAAAATAAGATTGACCTAGGTTATGATTTGCGTCTTGATAAAACTGATAAATATTTAGGTCTCACCTGGTGGCTAAATGGATATAAAGAAGCTAAACATGGTAATATTGTGGATCCAATGCATCCAGCAAAGGAATGGGCGAGCGTGCATCAAGAACCTGGACATTATGGATTAACAACGATTCTTGATGAGGCATACCCACTAACCTTTGATGGTGAACTAACTAGCGAAGAGGCAGATGAACAGAAGCTAATAAATGAACATTATAGCCACGTAAATGGACCAAGACTATCTAGTATCTGGCATGCTTCAGAAATGTTCTTAATGTTGGAAAATAGAGAGTAGTGTGATGTTAAAAAATGAAGATGAGAGACTAAAGCTTTTTAAAAAGATTGATAAATCTTTACTTACTTTGATTTATTTATTTTTGGCCGTGCCAGTCGCGATGTGGTTATGGTTCTGGTTCAAAAAATATATCTCAATTCCCTGTATTTTGACTATCATTTATGGATTCTTGGTATTTAGAAAAAATATCAAATACAAATCACTGGATGGATACGAAAGAATTTTCAATGTCAAGATAATATCCATTACTTGTGTTTTAGTACTGGGACTTAATATTATCTCTGGAGCTGGAGGATTGATGTTTCAGAACTGGGACTACCATAGCCGCAATGCTTTGCTTAAAGATATGGTGGATCATCAGTGGCCTGTAAAATATCAGTTCGAAGCAGGATCAGCCGAAGCAGATTTTATTGGCTCAGAACAAGGATTATTATCCTATTACTTAGCATGGTTTCTACCGGCTGCTACAATAGGTAAAGTAAGTAAGAGCTTCAATATGGCTTCAATATTTTCATTTTTCTGGTTGCTTTTTGGCGTTTTAGCAGTGATATATTTAATCTTTCGCTATTTTGATCGAGCAAGTCTGAAGATATTATTAGTACTAATGATGATAACTGGAGTAGATTTTCTTGCATACTTCTTTGATCGATTACTGATTCGCGGAAATTTTGAGTTTCCAAATCTGATCAACTATCTTGATACCCCCCTACAGATGTTTTCCTTTCACGGATTTTTCACGCATTGGTTTTGGGTCTTTCATCAAGCGATTCCAATTTGGATAGTAATGATGTTATTTATGAACAATAAAAACATTAAATTATTCGGTCTTTATATTTCGCTGGCAGTAGTCTTTGCGCCGCTACCGACTGTGGGACTTGGGTTGGTCTTGGTACGAGAGTTCATAATAAAAATTAAACATAGTAGTTTTACGCAAGTATCAAAAGAGGCTTTGTGTTTAGAAAATATCGTGCCAATATTAGGCATTGTGCCAATATTGCTGCTTTTTAGACAAAATTCGAGTACAGTGGGTTTAATGTTCTCAAGAACGTATATTGTGCCACTAAGGGAATATCTATTATCCTATCTAGTTTATTTAATCTTTGAAGTTTTCATCTTCTTTGCAATTATGACAAGAAAAAATAAAGGAGTAGTTTTATTCTCAATTATACTCCTAACCGTACTACCATTATTCTACTTGGGGGGCGGAGCAGATTTTGGGAACCGCACGACTATTCCTATAATGATCCTACTATTTATCGAAACAGTGAATTTTTATCTGGATAATAATGCACGCAAATATAGGATCTGGCTAGTGAATTTAATCTTATTATTATCACTACCAACGAATCTATCTGAAATAAATCGATCCTTAATCTATACCTACAAAAGAGATTCAATGACATACAAATTTGAGAGTGACGGATACGGAACACTAGCCAACTTTGAACATAATGAATCAAAGATGTTTATCAAGAATTTTATTACAAAATATTCACCAGATCAAAATTTCTTTACAAGATATATACTAAAATAAGAAGGGAGACATTATGAAGAAGCATGATAAATTATTTAAGATATTATACGAAAGTGGAATATTATTAATTGGTTTTATTGTTGTTGATGTTTTGGTATCAATGATTCTCTTTTGTTTAAAGCTACATATTTCAGTAATTAATTTCTGGGCATCTCTAATTATTACCATGCTAGCATTCTTATTGATTGGTAAAAATAATAATAAGACCTACATAAATAAGGTGTTGAGTATTTTATTATTCTTAGCCATACTATTTGGTTCTATCTTCGTGGCGAGTAAAATTTACGATTCGTCCTATGACGGCAACAGTTATCATAAAGGCGCAATTGGGATGATGGCGCATGGGTGGAACCCAGTCTATGAGACAGCTGAGGATTATAGTGATAGTATATTCCATATTCGTGGTGCAAAAATTTTTACTTGGATTGATCACTACCAAAATTTAAGTTGGATATTTGGATCGACAGTTTATAGGGTATTTGGAAATATCGAGACCGCAAAAAGTTTGAACTACCTTCTAATCAGCGGCACTCTATTGATTTTAATGAACTACTTTAGAAGATTTAAATTTAAAAATAGCCAAAGTATAATCTTGGCATTTATCACAGTATTTTCACCAGTAGTTTTATCCCAATTCTTTAGTTTTTATATTGATGGTAATCTAGCAATTACTTTCTATTTATATATTGCTACGGTTAGCTTAATTACCTTCGAGCTCGTGAAGTTAAAAACGATTTCTGGTGATCTACTATTTAATTTCTTCTTCAGTATTTGTATTCTTGCTAATCTAAAGTTAACTGGTATCCTTTTGATCGCAGCTGGTATTTTACCACTAGCTGGATATCTGACCATTCTCTTTATACAAAAGAAAATTAAGGTTTTTGATTATTGGAAGCTATTTGGAACAACGCTTTTTTCAATCTTATTTGCAATTTTAGTGATTGGTGGCACGAGCTACGTTAAAAATACTTTTACTATGCGCAATCCATTCTATCCTCTCCTTGGGGATAATCGTTCAGACATTATTACAACAATGCAACCAGCAGAACTGATGGGAAAGAATCAGATCGAGAAATTATTGATTTCAGTTTTTTCAAAAAGCGATAATGTGCAGCTATATTCATGGAAGGCATTAGAATATAAATTGCCACTAACTTGGAGTAATGAAGAGATTGATAATCTTAACATTACAGATACGAGGATTGGGGGATTTGGAATCTTCTATAGTTTTATCTTTATTATGAGTTTAATTACAATTATCAACTATTTAATAAATGTATATAAGGTAAAAAAAGAGAGTGGAACAGATGCTGCACTATATAAAATTATCATAAGCTGTATTTTGGTTAGTATTTTGATTTATTTAGTACTGCCTACCGAAAACTGGTGGGCGAGATACGCACCAAATATTTACTTACTAACACCGCTTGCCGCAGCTATCATGTTTGGTAAAATCAATCAAACTCCTAGGAGTAGCTTTGTGAAAGTAGGACTGGTCGTTTTTATAATCACTATTTTCCTAAACCAGCTGCCATTCATTTACTTTAGAGCAATTACACCAGAAGGAAATAAGATTGTAAAAACTGAGTTACTAGAGGCTAAGGAATATGTCGAAAAAAATCTGGAAGCTAAGGTGATTATTAATAACCATTATATGGGTGTGTTTTATAATCTTCTAGATTCTGGTATTGTGAGAGCGGATGGAAGCAACGCTGAATTTCTAAAACGTGAGATTGACCGTGAGGCAAGAGAAAAATACCCACATGTCTTCTTCTGGGGGAGAGCATTATATTAGAAAAAAAATAAAGCCCTGATCTGGGCTTTATTTTTACAAAATCCCCAATGAAGAAAACTAGAGCTATTAGTCTAGTTCCAAGGAGTAAGCTGATTCTTAGCTACGAGGAAGGATTTTTTTGCGAGCTTTTTGAGCGGCTCATCACTCTTACTGTCTGAGTAGAATTCATTAATAGTAGCACCCTGATATTGTTTTTTGAAGCGCCTTACTTTTTCTTCACCACGACAGTTCTCGCCTGTAATCTTCCCTGTTTTTTCATTCATTTGAGTGCCAAGTAGTTCAACCTGAAGACGATCTGTCATTTCTTTTAGAATAAATTCAGGAGAAGCAGAGATGATTAGGTCGTCTTTTTGCTTTTGATCTTGATACCACTTCTTGATTTTATGTTGGTGCTGGTCCCAAAATATGGGAAGGTCTAAGGAATGAACGGACCTTAAAAATCTAAAGAAACGTTGCTTGAATTCTTTACGCGTGATAATTTTTGTTTTAAAGAGAAAAGCTGAAAAAACTTGATATGGGAGATAAAGAGCAAGAGTGGGCTGTTTTTTCACCGAATACTTCCAAAAATCTAAGGAAGCATCACCATCGTAAATTGTTTTATCAAAATCATAAACATTCATATTAAAGCCTAATAATTACCATTAAATAACTGACGAAAATGAGGCCCATGACAGCTAGGTGCTTATTTTTCATAATCACATCAGCAGGGTCACCGTATTTATCCTTTTCAGCAGTATAAATATAAGAGATCATAAGAATAATAAGAATGGGGACGCTAAGTAGGTAAAGATCACGGTGTTCCATATTAGCATTAATACACCATTCGGTGTAGAAGACGATAATCAACATCAGGAACATATTCATAATTGATTTAAGAAAATCTGCATTATATTTTTTGAGAACTGCACGAGTCTGATTACCAGTCTTAGTGATCTCATTATAGCGTTTTGAAATACCTAGATAGAAAGCACCTGACATTACTACGAGATAAAGTAGGGCCGAGATGGCGATATTAGTTAAACTACTACCTAGGAAAAGACGAATAAGAAAACCAGAGGCAAGGATAGTAACATCAATTATTGGAACGTTTTTGAGACCAAGTGAATATAGGAGATTGAGGATAAAATAACCTACAATTAGTGCAATAGAAATCCAAGAAAACTGGAAGACGAGTGAGATAGAGAGAGCAAGAACAAGAAGAACAGCTAAGGTGATCCAAGCTTCCTTTTTAGTGACAGCCCCGCTGGCTAATGGCCTATTCTTTTTAACAGGATGCAGGCGATCTTTTTCGATATCCTTATAGTCGTTAATGATATAAATCGAGGAAGCAACTAGGCAGAAAACAAAAAATCCAGCCACGCTGCTTCGAAAATCCTGAAGAGTGAGATGACGGAGTCCAAAAATTAATGGAAGAAAAATTAGAAGATTTTTAATAGAATGTTTTGGACGAAGAAGCTTGATGATACTTTTAATTTTTTGCATATGATTCCCTATTTATGGCTAAAGATTTGGTAAATATTTTCCGCAAGAATTTCAGAGACATCAATAAAATCAACCTTGGTTAATTCTGGCTTAACAGTAAGAGTATTGGTGACGATAATTTTATCAATATCCTCTTTATTAAGATTTTCATATGCACTACCGCTAAAAACAGGGTGAGTGGCCATAACACTAACATGATTAGCTCCTTTTTCTTTAAGAGCGGCAGCAGCGTGGCAAATAGTACCAGCAGTATCAATCATGTCATCGATAATAATAATATTTTTATCTTTTGGATCACCGATAATATTCATGACCTTGCTTTTATTTTTTACATAACGATTTTTATCAATAATAATAACATCGTTACAGTGAACAAGGTCGGCAATTTTGCGAGCGCGCTTAACACCGCCAGCATCTGGAGAGGCGATAGCGAAAGAGTCTTTTTGATAATTCTTTTCAATGTAGTCCGCGAACTGTTTTTCTAAAGTAATATTCTCAATGGTCATATCGAAGAAGCCCTGAGTTTGAGCAGAATGAAGGTCTATTGTAATAACATGATTAACTGCCACAGAATGTAGAATATCAGCAATTACTTTAGAGCTAATTGGGGTATTTGGTTCAGCCATACGATCTTGGCGGGCGTAGCCAAAATAAGGAATAACAAGATTAATGCTTTTGGCAAATCCTCGCCTTGCAGCGTCAGCTAGAAGAAGAACTGGAAAAAGATGTTGATCAATTGGCGGGTTAGTAGATTGGATAATAAAAACATCTTTACCTCTGATATCATCAAGAATCTGGACATGAACTTCACCGTCACTAAATGTGTCTGACGTGCGATTTGCTAATTTAAGACCAAGGTTGTCGGCAATTTTCTGCGAGAGAATCTGGTCAGTTCCGGATATTAAAATACAGTTTTTTAAGCAAGATTTATCTACCTTCATCATGCTTTCATTATAGCACGTTAAGGGATAAGCTGAGTAAGTATAGCGTGAATCTGTAATTAGAAAATGGATTTCTCTAAACTCCAAATCTGAGCTTTGTTGGTCTTAGACCACTTATCCCAAATTTGAACCTGTGTTCCATAATAAGCATAGGCACCATTAACATCGAGAGCCTTAGATTCATCACAGGTGGTATGGAAGAAGAAGCCGCCTTCAACCTGTTCTGCTTGCCAAATTTGAGAACAGTTGTTATTTCCTTCTGAGAGTAGGAAGATAGGTTCATTATTTGAAACATGGTTGGTATTAAAACTGAGGAGTTTGCCAGACAAAGCACTCTTGATTTGATATTTGTTATTACCTAAATGTTTAAGATTCCAGATTTGAGCCTTATTCTCTTTAGACCATTGAGAATAAAGCTGAATCTTGGCATAGTCTGCTGGGCTAGAGAAAGCAACATCGAGATAGAAGTTTGGATTAAGGGTGGTTTTGATATAGTAGCTACCATCTTCAATGAGAGGCTTGGAAGAGGTGGAAGCCGACACAACTTGTTCGAGGTGCCATTTTTCAGATTGTTTGATAGGATTACTTGATAAATTAATCTCTACTGGAGTGGCATAAGTAACAGAATCACCTCTAACACGAAGTGTTCGATTTTCATCACAAGAAGAGTAGAAAATGTACTGATTTTGCTCCTTAATAATCTTCCATCTACTCGAACAATCGTCAAGGTTTTCAGCGGTTAGTTTAATCTGTGGTTGACTCAAGATATCATCAAAATTGTAGGAAAGATTTTTATTGGATAAGACACTCTTGATGGTGTAAATATTATTGCCAAGATGAGTGAATTGCCATTGTTGTGCAAGATTGTCTTTAGACCATTGTGAATACATTTGGACTAAGGCATTTTCATTTTTACTAGCGTACTGAACGTCAAGATAAAAGTTCTGGTTAAGAGTTGTGGATAGATAATATTTACCGTCCTGAATAATTCCCTGCTTATTTGAAGAAGCGTCAGGTTTTGCAATTGGTTTAAATTTGACGACCTGCTTAGAAATAGTAGGATCACCAAACCAGCGACCAAAGAGCATATAAAAGTTACGGTTACCATAGGCCCCACAGTAGGATGTACCAGGATAATTTTTAAGAGCATCTGCATTAGGTTGATATGGGGTATAACGATAGAGTGCAGAGGTGGCAAGGTTTTCGATATTAACTTTTGAACCACCACAAGCAAAGTTTGGGTTGTAGTAAATGAAGTTTTCGCCAAGAGGATAGTTAGTATAGCCACCATCTAAGACATCACGGAAAAGCCTAGCAGCATTTCTTACTTGATTGCGAAAACCATAATACTTAGAATCACAAGCAGCTGTGTCAGGACAACCAAAACCAGTAGCACTACGATATTGAATATGATTAGGCCAAGTATCAGTGACTAAACTTTGTTCTTTCTCGATCAGAGTAATGAGAACCTGTGGATTAATTTGAAAATCTCGGCTGGCTTCAAAGATAACACGAGCAGCAGTTTGCTTTTCTCCATTATATTCAAAGGTTTCCTCGGAAAGACAGACGAATTTACCATTCTCAATATGATATTTGTAGCCTGGAAAATTTGCAGCTCTTTGAATATTGCGGTCATTGCAAGAATTTTTTGAAGTGAGAAACTCTTGAATCTGAGCCTCGTTCATCGTGCTGACATTTGACATCGTGTAGTCAGAAATAATATTACCAGCATTAAATTTTGAGATATCATAGGCCTTAGATTCCTTTAGATTTTTAGTTAGAAAGAAGCTGAGGGCGGAGATCATAAAGAAGATAAAAACTAAAGCTAGGATATTTCTTGAAGTTTTTGAGAAAGAAAAACTAGCACGAGGGTTTTTCCCTGTGATTTTTTTCCTACCCACTAAATCTTGTGGAATAATGCGTACGAGATCTTTTTTCATTAATTTGTAATTAGTCCTTCTATTAAGCCAGTTTTTTGATTTGCATTTATATCAATTTTAAAGTTTAGATTGCCAGAGGGGAGGCTTGCGAGAGGAATATCAAATCCTTCACAGCTACCAGAGGATGGATTTGATACCACATTGACAGTCTCGGAATAAACTACATTATTCGATGAATAAACGGTAATTTTACAAGTACCTGGGAGTTTGAGAAATTGATTGATATTAACACGGATACGATATTTATTACCACTTTTCTCAGAATAAGTGACAGTTCCAGTCAATTTATCTAATTGATTAACATCTTGCCCCTCATATTGTTCGGGAGTTTTAGGAGTACGACCCGCGGCGGCATCTTCTTTGGTTCCATCTTCTGTATGGATGGGCAGACCTGAAGATTCGTTTGGTTGATCAGTTTTTTGATGTATTTTTTCTGTTGTTTCCGTAGAATGATTAACATTTTTACCAAAATCAACTACTTTAAAAATTTTTAGAACAATAATTGTGGCGATAATAGCAAGAATAAAAAAGATAATGACAAAAACTGGGGCTTTAGTCTTCTGGTGTCTTTTTGTTATAACATGCTTTGCCATAATGATCCCTTTTATGGTTATATTTTAGCATAAAAAGAATATTTAGTTTAGATTTAAGAGTGGCAATGAATACTACTGTTTAAGGTTTAATTTAAATTTTTGATCGATGTAATCGAGGATTTTTTGGAAGATTTTATCGGCAGTATATTTTTTAATAATTGAGATAACTAAACCGCCAAAGAAGACGAGGATGGCAATTACGATAATAATAGGAGTAAGACTTTTAGAGCTACTATAGGTTTGCAACCAGGCAAAGAAGCTAGTAAGAAGTAAATAATTATACGGAGCATCATGAATCAAGTAAACACCGAGAGTATGTTGTGAGGCACTCCTTAAAAGATTGATAAGGAAGGTTTGCTTTGTGATTTTGGTTTCTACAAAAATCATGAAGAGACTGACACTTATTAAAAGAACAATCACAGAATTGGGTGGCCACATGTAGAACATAGAGGTTTTAGGTATAATGGGGAGTGAAAGATACTTAAAAATAAAGATAAAGAAGGCGGCAAGAATTAATGAGAAAAAATGAAGTTTGATAAATGACTCACGATCTTTCCTTAAAAAGCGATCATGCTCTTGATATTTTGAAATGTAGGCACCAAGAAAGTAGAGGAAGATCAACCAGATGAAACGGCTGTAAATCATACCATTCTCAGTACTATTAACAGCGAGGCCACAGATGGTTGGAATGGCTGAAAAAAGGACAAAGGAAATAATTAATAAGTTTCGATGTTCTTGTTGCTTAAGATTGCTAATAAAGATATTAAGGTATGGCGAGAAAAATAAAATAGCTATATAGCAAGTGATATACCAGTAATAACTAAGGCTGACTGGGAAAAAGGTACTGAGAGTAGGAATATATCCACCTTTAACAATAATAACGAGGATGATATTTAAGATGAAGTAGAACCAGATATCATAGACTAGATGGATGATTTTTGTTTTCTTAGAACTACGACTTTTATATAGAAAGAAGCCAGTAATCAGCATAAATAAGTTCACACCAATTTCACCAAAATGTAGGAAAAAAGCTACAATGATTTTATTAAGGCCGCTTAAATTCTCAAAAATAAGCCCTTTATAACAAATATGAAAAACAATAATCATGACAATGGCGACAATGCGCAGTAAATCAAGAGAATAGTTTCTCTGTTTTTCGATTTTGTTGACCTCCATAATAACCTTATTATACCTAATAATCTGTTTTTAGGAGAACATTTATTTTATGAGTTAAATTTTAAAGAGACCATTATGTTTCTTCTGATCGTAGATTTCGACTGGGATACCTTTGGCCTTAATTTTTTCCTCAACTAGGATTTTGATTTCCTGATCATATACGGTCTTTTCTTCGCGCTTTGATAATTGCTGCTTGACTTGGTCTAATATTTTTTTGCGGTGAGTTTTTGATAGTCCGAATTCTTTGGACCAGGAATCTAATTCAGAGAGTGCAGTATCCTGATCATATGAGTAGTTAAAGAAATCAATATAATTGCGATTATCTTTTGACTCGGAATAGAGGCGGTCAAGAATTTTTGACGGAACGCGCAAAAATTCATCTAAATTGATTCCCTGGTGGTTCTCCTGGAGTTGCTTTTTGATGACTTGGACAAGAGAGTCTATATAGTTAGATATTAGCTTAGAGTTAGCAAACTTATAGCCACCATCTGGAGTTGGGATGGCATAGAGATTGGCGACGGTAAAATATCGATCGAGGAAACCAGATTGCTTCTGATTACGATATGATTGCATACAAACAATACAACCTGGATCGACGATATCAATAGCAATCTTGGAGGATTCAGGGATGGTGTGGTCCTGATAAAACTTAAGGAGTGTTTCCGTATTCTTAGCTTTAACTTCTTGATTCTCTTCGGCTTGTAGATTAAGGAGCGGAACACTGGAGCTTGTGAAATAATCTTTAGCTTCCCAGTTTTTTAGACGATCTGGAATGGCAGAAAAGATTTCACCCCATTCAGAAAAACTGCGACCAACTTTTCCGATGAAGTCGGTTGGTTCAGACTGATCGATAGTACAGGACTGAGCACCGAGACCACATTGGCTAGGCTGAGAAACATTACAGGTACCAAAAACCCAGAGAGCGAGAAGAGATTTTATTGCAATAACAAATGACCAAACAGTAACAAAAACAATCAAAATAGAGATAATTTCGATGATGATACTAGCAGGCTTCAAAAGCTTAGGGTGTTTTAAAACTAGGTGTTTTAGGAGAGTATTTTTAACGTCATCCTTGAAATTTGTATCGCATTTTTGAAGACGAACTTTTTTAAAGACACAGTGCCAGGCCTTTTTAAAAACTGACCAGTATTTCTGACCTAATTGTTTATTGAAAAGACTGAGAAAACCGACAAAAACCGAAATAATACTTAAAATAATAAAAGCCGCAATACAAACCATTATTCTCCTTCTTTAATAACCACCTCTGATTGTTTAATTATAATTTATTTTATTATTAATGGCTGGTGATTTTAAAATTTTTTAAGGATTTTAATAAGACGATCAATTTCAGATTCAGTATTTTGATAGCCTAAAGAAACACGAATGAGTGGAGGGAGTTTTAATTTATGATCTAAATAATAATGTACGCAGAAATATCCAGAGCGCACCATAATTCCCTGATCACTTAAGGCCTCGGCCAGAAGATGGCTATCTATATGATCAATATAAAAGGTAAAGACGGTGGAGGCGTGGTGATTAAGGCAATGGATTTTTGGATGAGAAGATAAAAATTCAAACAGCTTTTCAGAACAGCCTTTCAGGTTATCTTTAGTAGATTGAGGGAGCTGCTCAAGCCAGGTTAGTGATTCATCCAAAGCAATAATTTCACCCCATGACTGCAGTCCTAGTTCGAATAGAGTATGGATTTTATCCTGATGTTCGAAAGACGGAAGATAAGTATTTTTATCAACATCATCAACCATGCCACCACCAAGAAAAGTTGGATTTAAATATTCTACCAAGCCCCTATGAACAATCATTACACCAAGAGATGGTGCATAAACTTTATGACCAGAAAAACAAATAGCGTCAGCTTCGGTTTGCTCAAGAAGATAAGAATGATGTGCCATAGCTTGGGCGGCATCAAGAATAATAATTCCTTGTTTTTGGTGGACATATTCAACTAGGTCACGGAGATTTTGTAAAATACGACCATCAACATTACTCATGACATTCACAACAACTAAAGAATTGTCAGGGACTTCAGAAAGTGGAAGACTACCATCTTGATCACGAGAAAGCACAATTCTCTCAATCTTAGTCCGATTCGAAAGCTGCATAGTGGAGAGAAAAACTGAATTATGCTCTATATCGGAAGTGATAATAGTTTTTATTCCTGCTTTTTTAGGATCAAATTGAGAAAGCAGTAGGTTTATTCCATAAGTAGTATTAAGAGTAAAACTAACAAAATAATCCTTCTTCTTTAATTTAAGGAATTTTAAAAGATGATCACGGGTCGCTTCAACTTTTTGATCGGTAATTTTTCCCCATTGATATTTAACACGCTCACCACAAGAATTATGCTTCTGATAATAATTTATAAGACTATCAATGACGGGTTGTGGACGAAGTGATTGACAGGCACTATCAAAATAAATTTCATTTTCTTTGAGATATTCAAAACCAGGCGTACGATCTTTAATGCTTGACTGAACTTCAATGTCTTGGTCAACTGTTTTTCGAAAATTAAATAACCCCATAGACCTCCTTTTTCATTATTCTAGCATGAATCGATGTTTTACATAGGTTTTCCACATGTACACATTGTATTTTCATATTTATATTATTTAACATATTATATTTGTTCGGTTTTATTTATTCACAAGTTGATGATTTTTTCCACAAGATTTTTAAGACTCGATATTTAATGTTCGGTTTTATGATTTTAGCAAATATTTTAATGTTCGGTTTTTACTAAAGAAGAGTTTTTCTTCTGTTCGGTTTAACAGATTAAATTAATAAAAAAATCATTTAATAGCTAGCTTTTAGCTAAGATAATTATGGTTCAAGATTGAGGCCGAGAATTTGAGCAGCTTCCAATAAAATCTCACGGTCTGGATCAGAAACATAATCAAGACGCTGCTTAAAGAGCGCTGTTGTTTCGGGAAATGACAAATCTACGATTTCAAGAGAACGAGCGGAACCTGGATTACGCTTGAGAAAACCCAGCTGCACAAGATTATCTATATGCTCAGCAACTGAGGCAACCGAGCGAAGTCCTAGACCTGCAGCAATTTCTCGGTAAGACGGTGAATAATCATGATTATTCTGAAAATCTTGCAGAAAGTCCATTAAACGCTTTTGCTTTTTCGTTAACTTTAGTGCCATATTTGCTATAATTATATAGTAGATGGAGATTTTGTGGTAAAAATGAGTAATTCATATATTG
>ERZ773022.433-NODE-433-length-34833-cov-10.367761_pt1 | contig 34833 bp, 31 predicted proteins | sample MGYA00580839_ERZ773022 | MGnify/ENA primary metagenome ERZ773022 (study PRJEB29015, sample SAMEA2738020) | human oral metagenome | biome: human oral; feature: human-associated habitat; material: dental | place: China | collected 2044 ... | reverse complement strand
GCTGCGCGTGGGCATGCTGAAGTTTGTGATGTTCGCACCTGCGATGGTCTTGTTCGGAATGACGACGGTATTGCTTGCTCCGAGCGGGACGATGGTGGTAAAGCGCCACGTGATGTCGGTGACGCGCCCCTCCTCGCCCGTGCCGAGACGGATGTAGTCGCCGATGCGGATCTGCTTTGAGAGGATGAGGTGCAGCCCCGCGAAGATGTTGGCGAGCGTCTCCTGCAGGGCGAGGGCGACCGCCATGCCGCCGACGCCAGCGGCCGTGAGGATGGGCGCGATGGAGATGCCGTAGTACTGGAGGATGACGAGGACACCCATGACGTAGATGACGCCGATGAGGATGTTGTTGAGCAGCGTGGTCTTCGGGAGATCCTTGTTCGACCGCTCAAAGTACATGGTGACGACGCCGTCCACCGTACGCGCAAGGACACGCGTGATGGTGATGACGTTGCTCGTGAAGAGCAGATAGGACAGCATTTTCGTCAGGGTCGGCGAGATCTCGACGGCATCGATCGCCCAGTAGAGGCCGATGATGAAGCTGAAGAAGATCGGCACGCCGTGCATGGAGCGGATAAAGACGTATTTCCACGTGCTCTCATCGACCGCAAGGTGATGGTTGATGTAGCGGCGGATGAGGCGGTCGGTGATGATGCCGACGGTGAGTGCGCCGAGGACGATGCAGGTTGGGACGATGAGCAGCTCGATCAGCGCCATGGCATCAAAAGAGGAGAATAAAGTCAACAGGAAAAACTCCTTTCAATGAAAAAGAACAGGATTTTCTGTAGGGAAAGAACTCAGCGAACGGTACCTTTCCGCACCGGAAGAAATTCGTCCTGCGCGCCCATGATGCGCAGGATTCCTGCCGAACACGCGGCAGTGATGTCGAACAGCGGACTGCTCGGGACGGCAGTGCCGTGATAATGATGCGGCGGGTCAATGATGGAGACAGCAGTGCCGTGCTCACGCATCCGCGAGGAGAAATGTCCGTTGATGACGTTGAACCATTCAGACACAGCATCGACGGCAAGGTCGTCCATGCCGCTGAGTGCAATACCACTGTACCCTGAGGCGACAGCGCAGAAGGCATCAAATGAAGCGGCAACGCCGACGATGAGCGGACTGCTGTCCATCGTGAGGCGCTGTGAGATGGTGATGCAGAACGGAATTTCGCGCTCCTGTGTTATCGCTGCTGCGATGTGTGCGCCGTCGGACAGCCCTGCGAGAAAGCGCTCCATGTAGTCTGTGCACAGTGCGTTCATAATGATTCCCGCCGTCGCTGCATTTTGCTGATGGCCGCACTGATCTCGCTGTCAGCATAGGGCTTTCGGATAAAAAGAAGTGCGCCGCACTCTTCTGCAGCGGCGATGTTCTCCTCCGAGGCAGCAGCGGAGAGGACGGTGACAGGCAGCTGCGGCCGCGCTGCGTGCAGACGGCGCAGTACGCTGATGCCGTCGTGTTTTGGCAGAATGAGGTCGAGAAATACCGCATCGGGGGCATCCGCTGCGGCGCGTGTGAGTGCCTCCTCCCCGTCCCGCGCCTCGATGACGCTGTGCCCGCGGTCGCAGAGCTCCGCTTTGAGCTTCATGCGTACAAGGCGCGAGTCGTCAACGATGAGGAATTTCATCGTTGTCCTCCTTTGCCGGGCAGTGCCTCCGCTCCAAAAGCACAGGGGAGCAGCTCGGCCGGGGTCATGACGCGTACTGTGCCCGCCGTGTTCGCAAGCAGGATGCGGCGCAGGGGGAACTCCACAAGCATCTGGCGGCACATGCCGCAGGGAACACAGACGCCGGGGCTGTCCGCGATGACGGCGAGTGCTGCAAAATGCCGCTCTCCGCAGCTGACTGCCGCCGCGATGGCGGCGCGCTCGGCGCAGATCCCAACGGGATAGGAGGCGTTCTCGACGTTGACGCCCTCGTACACATTGCCGTTCTCGGTGAGGAGCGCCGCCCCGACGGAAAAGCCGGAGTATGGAGCATAAGCGCGCCCGCGTGCGGCGGCGGCACGCGCGATGAGTTCACGGTCAGTCATGCCATCCCTCCGCGTCGATATAGCCATAGATGTACGGCATCGGCGGCACGTTTTCCGCGCGGATGCTGATGGCGGCGGCAAGGCGTTCCTCTCCTGCTTCCAGCAGCTCCTCCGATGCCGCGTAGAGGGTGGCGAGAGGATCGCCGCATCGAACGGCGTCACCGCATTTTTTGTGCAGGAGGATACCTGCCGCAGGATCGATGGGCGCGTCCTTCGCTGTGCGTCCCGCCCCGAGCAGAACAGCAGCACGTCCGACGGCCTCCGCGTCGAGCCGTGTGAGGAAGCCGCTGCGTTCGGCGTGTATCACGCGCGATGCACGTGTCTGCGGGAATTTTGATGCGTCGTCCAAAACGGCGGGATCTCCGCCCTGCGCACGGGTCATGCGTACGAGCACGTCGAATGCCGCACCGCTCTCGACGGCACGCTCAGCGCGTGCACGGCACGCCGCAAGGGGGGCACCGTCTGCAAGACGGAGCATCCCTGCCGCAAGGGCAAGTGAAATTTCGCGCAGGTCATCCGGACCTGCGCCGCGCAGAACGCTGACCGCTTCCGTCACCTCAAGGCTGTTGCCGACGGCACGGCCGAGCGGCTGCTCCATGTTTGTGAGGAGGGCGGCTGTGGGAAAATCTGCCGCTTTGCCGATGGCCGTCATGGTCTCAGCGAGAGCACGTGCCTCCTCTTCCGTTTTCATGAACGCGCCGCGGCCCGTCTTGACATCGAGGAGAACGGCATCTGCGCCTGAGGCGAGCTTTTTGCTCATGATGGAGGAGGCGATGAGCGGGATGCTGTCGACGGTTGCCGTTACGTCACGCAGGGCGTAAAGGAGTTTGTCCGCACGTGCAAGTGTGCCCGCCTGCGCGATGAGGCTCGTATGGCAGTCCATCAGGACGGCGCGGAACTCCTCGGGCGAGAGGTTTGTGCGAAAGCCCGGGATGGATTCCAGTTTATCCACCGTGCCGCCTGTGTGCCCGAGGCCGCGCCCCGACATCTTTGGAGCATAGCAGCCGCACGCCGCAACAATGGGGCTGACAATGAGCGTGGTCTTGTCGCCGACACCGCCCGTTGAGTGCTTGTCGATCTTGCGCCCGGGGATGGCGGAGAGGTCGATGCGGTCACCCGATGCCGCCATGACGGCTGTGAGTGCAGCGGTCTCGGCAGACGTCATGCCGCGAAAGCAAATCGCCATGAGGAGTGCCGCAACTTGGTAGTCGGGAATCTCTCCTGCGACATAGCCATTGATCCAGTAGGTGATTTCCTCCCGCGTGAGCGCATCGCCGCGTTTTTTCTTGGTGATGATGTCGTACATATTCATGGGAAAGCTCCTGTTTCCTCTATTTCAAAATACGCGGAAGGAAACTCTCGCCCTTTGTTGTGAGAGGGGCATTGAAGAGGTCGGCGATACTTGCGCCGATCATGGCGAAGGTCGGATAGGTGCCGAGGTTGACGGGGGCAATCTGTGCGCCGTAGATGAGGAGCGGTATGTATTCACGCGTGTGATCCGTGCCTGCCGCACCAGGGTCGCAGCCATGGTCTGCCGTAATCATCAGCACATCGTCCTCACGCAGGGCGGGGAGGAAGTCCGTGAGCCAGTCGTCGAACTCCTGCATCGCGCGCGCATAGCCTGCTGTATCGCGGCGATGCCCATAGACCATGTCACCGTCGACGAGGTTGATGAAGGCAAGCCCTGTGAAGTCCTCACGGAGAAGGGCGGAGGTCTTTGCCATGCCGTCGGCGTTGTTCTCATTTACGCCGAGTGAGCGTGTGAGACCGCGCCCGCCGAAGATATCGGAGATCTTGCCGACGCCGATCACGTCGTCACCGCATCGCTTTAATGCGTCGAGGACGGTGTCGCCTGTCGGATCGAGCGAGAAATCATGGCGGCGCGGTGTGCGCGTATAGTTCGGGTATGTCCCGACAAAAGGGCGCGCGATGACGCGCCCAACGCCATGTTTTCCCTGCATGACGGCACGCGCCTTTTTGCAGTAATCATAGAGCTGTTCTACGGAGACGTGATTCTCATGCGCTGCAATCTGAAGCACGCTGTCGGCAGAGGTGTAGACAATGAGAGCTCCTGTTTCCTCGTGCTCTTTTCCGTAGTCATGGATGACTGCCGTGCCGGAGTAGGGCTTGTTGCAGAGAATCTTTCGTCCGAATGCCGCTTCAAGGCGTTCGATCACCTCGGTCGGGAAGCCGTCGGGGTAGGTCGGCAGGGGCTCGCTGCTCACGATGCCCGCCATTTCCCAATGCCCGATGGTTGTGTCCTTGCCGCGTGAGAGCTCGCGCAGACGTGCGTGTGCACCGATGGGGGCGGCGATGGGCACGCCCGTCCCCACACCGTCGATGTTGTAGATGCCCAGCTGTGTGAGGTTTTTTGCCGGAAACGCACCGCTCTCTGTGACGGAGCGGAGCGTATTGCACGTAGCGGCATCGCCGAAGTCCGCTGCATCGGGGGCCGCACCGCAGCCAAAGCTGTCGAGGACGATGAGAAAAACGCGGTTGATCTTGTGTTCCATCATTTATGCTCCTTCCAATCCTGCGCGCTTGCGCGCGTGATATTCACGGTCGAGAATGCCGAGAATCACGAGATTCTCATAGGCACCGCGATAGAGAATCGTCTCGCGGATGAGCGCCTCGCGTATCATGCCCTCGCTTTCGTAGAGATGGAGGGCACGTGCATTGTAGTCCTTGCAGTCGAGCCACGCGCGATGTGCACCGCAGTCCTCGAATGCCCACGCCTTCAGCAGTTTCATCGCCTCATGCCCATAGCCGCAGCCCTTCTTTGCGATGATGACGTGCGTCCACTCCTGCTCTTTGGAAGGGAGAAGCAGTCCGCCGACGTGGAGGTAGCCGACACGCGCGCCGCCTTCGCGTTCTTCGACGATGATATCCAGGGCTGCCTTTGCCTGTGCGATGATCGTCGCGTGATCGTCACGCGAGAACGGGACGATGTAGTCTCTGTTATCTGCCTCCTCCTGCAGTGCGCAGATGAAGTCGATGTCTGCCTCTGCGGCGCGGCGCAGGAGCAGTCGTGATCCGCATTTTAGTGTGTTGGGCATAATATCCTCCCATATCGTCTGAAACCTGTAGGAATCACTGATCAAATGAAGTCCGTCGGATTGGCGCAGATTTTTTCGTCCGACGAGGGGGGACCGGATGCAGAGAGATGCTCTGCGGAGGGGGGTCCGCCGAAGTACGGGCAAAAAGATGCGCTAAGATGGCGGTGCCGAATGGATCAGTGCTTCCTGTCCTTTTATTTTACATGGAAGCGGAGGACAAATGCAAATCTTTCTTATGACACTTGTGCCATTGGGGCGTTGGACTGAATTTATCCGTGCGCTGAAGATTATAGATTGACGATGACGAGGGAAACACATATAATAAGAGAACTATAGAGAGAAGTGAAAGCGGGGGTGACTATGGGAGAGCAAAAGAAGCTGTCAGTACGCGATGTGCTGTGGCGGAAAAAACGTGCGCGCGACAAGACGCTCGATGTCGTGGGGGAACTGTGCGATGAGGCATGGGCGGCCGTGGATAAGATTGCCGCTGACCGTAGTGCGGCAGCGAAGGATGCTGCGAACGTGCGGGAGATTGGGCTTCGTCTGCGTGCGCTCGGCTACCTGATCGAAGGGGAGCACTACATTGACCGCATTGCGTTTGAGCTGCGCAGCAGAGAAGTTTACTTGACCGCAAACGAAGTTGCACAGGCGTATGTCTCTGAGATGGTTGTGTCCTTCCTCGACGGCATCCTCAGCTATGTGAAGCAGTGCAAGTGGGATGACAAAGAGCTGCAGGACAACTATGTGCCTTCCTTGGAACAGTCACTCGGAGAGATTCGGCAGGCCGTTCTTCCTGTGCCGGTACAGGAAGAACGCAAAGATACAGAGGATTGATCAACGAAGAATTTAGGGGGATTTCCTTACATGTTCGGTATGTCAATGGACATAGGAATTGATCTGGGGACGGCCAACGTGCTCGTCTATGTAAAACGAAGAGGGGTTGTTCTCAAAGAACCCTCAGTTGTGGCGGTGAACCGTGATACCAATCAGGTGCTCGCCATCGGCGAAGAGGCTCGGCAGATGATCGGGCGTACCCCTGGCAATATCGTTGCAATCCGTCCGCTGCGCGGCGGCGTGATTGCGGACTATGACATCACAGAGAGCATGCTGCGCTTTTTCATCGACAAGGTGGTTGGGCGCAGCATTGTCTTTCGCCCGCGCATCATGATCTGTATTCCCTCAGGGGTGACGATGGTGGAGCAGCGCGCCGTGCAGGAAGCCGCCGAGCAGGCGGGTGCACGCCATATCCAACTGATCGAGGAGCCGCTTGCGGCAGCGATGGGCGCAGGTCTTGACATCGTAGAGGCACAGGGATCGATGGTCATCGACATCGGCGGCGGGACAACGGACATCGCCGTCATCAGCCTGGGCGGTGTTGTCACAAGTGCGAGCATTCGCGTGGCGGGGGACAGCTTTGATGAAGATATTATTAACTATGTAAAACGCGAGTTCAACCTGCTCATCGGCGAGCGTTCGGCAGAGGAGATTAAGATCCGCGTCGGTGCAGCATATACAGCAGCCCGACGTGAGCAGATGGACATCCGGGGACGCGACCTCCTTTCGGGGCTGCCGAAAAATGTCACAATCTCCACGGCACAGGCATCTGCTGCGATTGAACCTTCAGTAATGCGCATTGTGGACTGTGTGAAAAAGGTGCTTGAGGATACTCCTCCTGAGCTGGCGGCAGACATTATGGACCGCGGCATTGTCCTCACAGGCGGCGGGGCACTCCTTTACGGCATGGCAGAGCTTCTCCAGCAGGAGACGGGGACACCGACCGTTGTTGCCGATGATCCCATGTCCTGTGTTGCTCTTGGCTGCGGCAAGGCACTCGATATTTTCGATAAATTTGACGGCAAGGCAACGAATACGTCATTTGGGCGGAAGAAGTAAAAAAATGAGAAATAAATAAAGGAAAAATGAAGTTTACAGCGAAATCTATACAAGTGAATAAGTTTATTCGGGAAAAGAGGGACAGCTATGTGGAGAGGGCTCTATATCGCCGCATCCGGCATGATTACAGAGACGAAGCACACGGATATGATTGCGAACAACCTCGCCAATGCCGCGACAACAGGGTTCAAACGGGATGATATGGCGATCCGCGAGTTTGAGCCAATGCTGCTGCGCCGCATCAATGATCATTCGGCCGATACAGATGTGACGAGCTTCAAGGGATTTCGTCTCCGTTCGGGTGCACCGATCGTCGGCACGCTTGGACTGGGCTCCGCCGTGGACGAGATCGCGACGGATCATCTGCAGGGGGCACTCCAGGCAACGGGGAACACGTATGACTTCGGCATCTCGGGGCAGGGATACTTTGTCGTCGATACGCCGCAGGGACCGCGCTACACGCGCGACGGAAGCTTCTATCGTTCTTCGACCGGGCAGCTTCAGACCGTGCGCGGGCAGGCGGTGCTCTCCGCGCAGGGACAGCCGATCACAATTCCTGCGACGGCACACCATGTAACGGTTTCCAGCGATGGGCGCATCTACTCGGACGGAAGACAGATCGCACAGCTTGGTTTTGTCCAGTTTGACGAGCCGAAGGCGGTGATCAAGCAGGGAGATAATCTCTACCGTCCCCAGCAGGGAGCACAGCCGCAGCAGGCGACCGGCGTCATTGAGCAGGGGATGCTCGAGATGTCGAATACGAGCGTTGTCACAGAGATGGTCGAGCTCATCAACAACTACCGCGTCTATGAGGCGGGATCAAAGGCTGTTCAGACGCAGGACACACTGCTCGACAAGGCTGTCAACGATGTTGGACGCACGAGTTAAAAATACTTAAGGGATCACGGATCAAACAGTTTCTCAGATTGGCGCAGATTTTTTGCCCGATTGAGGCAGCGGACCGGACGCACAGCAAGGGCTGTGTGGAGGCTCTGCGAAGAAAAACGGGCGAAAAAAACAGGTCAAGACGATCGTGCTGAATGTATCAGCGCTTCCTTAAGAGTATAGTAAAAATATCCGATATTAAAGACGAGTGAATTTCTTGGAGGGGGACATCGACTATGATGCGAGCACTTTGGTCTGCCGCGTCCGGCATGAAGGCGCAGCAGTCCCAGATGGACGTCGTCGCGCACAACATTGCCAACGTCAATACCTATGGCGGCAAGAAGGTACGTGCGGAGTTCCAGGATCTTGTCTATCAGACGCTTCGTGAGGCCGGCGCCAGGAATGGTGCGGATTCGCAGTACCCAACGGCACTGCAGATCGGACTCGGTACGCGCCTCGCGGCGACCCAGCGCGTTTTTACGCAGGGCGCGCTCCAGACGACGGACAACCCGACCGATATCGGCATTCAGGGAGAGGGCTTCTTCCGCGTCACGATGCCGGACGGAACGACGGCATACACGCGTGACGGCACGTGGAAGCTCGACAGTGACCGCCGCATGGTTACGTCGGACGGCTATCTGCTCGCCGACGGCATTACCATCGGACAGAATGCACCGTTGGATTCTATTACGATCTCCGGCGACGGACGTGTTTCCTATCGTGAGGCAGGTCAGAACCAGCAGCAGGAAGCAGGACAGATCACCCTTGCCCGTTTTGTTAATCCTGCAGGGCTGACGGCTGTCGGCAAGAATCTCTTCGTCGTTTCCGACGCATCTGGCGAGGCGATTGAGTCCAACCCCGGCGAAGACGGCGCGGGTACGCTGACACAGGGCACTCTTGAAATGAGCAACGTGCAGATCGTGGAGGAAATGGTCAACATGATCGTCTCCCAGCGTGCATACGAGTCCAACTCCAAGGCGATCACAACATCGGATTCGATGTTGGAGATCGCAAACCAACTGAAGCGTTGATTTGGAACAGAGTTTTTACAGCCATTCTATTCCTATGGAGTGGCTTATTCGCTTTTCTGTGGTCACATGGTGCCCTTGCTGCTTCCTATGCAGAGGGGCAGACCATTCGATTTCCCAATGTCATCTCTGCCGAGCAGCTGGCTGAACTTGCGGGACAGAAGATCGAAGCACAGCTTACGGCGCTTGGTGAGACCCGCCGCCATGAGGTGCATCTTCAGCGCAGACCAGGTACGATACGCCTGCCGGCGGGGGAGGTGACGGCGGTTGTCACCTTCCCGCGCGGAGTTCCCTACGGGAGAGAGTTTCCTGTCTTGTGTGCCGTTTATGTGGACGGTGTGCTCCAGCGCCGTGCGTCGTGCTACTATCAAGTGACGGTCTATGACCGTGTGCTCGTCGCGATGACGGATATTCGCATGGACGAGGCGATCACGCCTGCTAATGCGCACGTCGAGGAGAGCTCTGTGGATACGTTGCCTGAGACGACGGTCACGGACTTCTCCCGCCTGGCAGGTCGTGTCGCGGGACGCTACATCCGCAAAGGGATGGTCATTACCCCGCCGCTGCTTGCTATGCCGCGTGTGGTGAGTGCCGGCAGTCCCGTGGAATTGGTCGCCGAGAGCGGCGGCATTACGATTCGTGCGGAGGGCGTGGCACTCGAGGCAGGTCGTATCGGCTATGTGATTCGTGTGCGCAATGCCAGCTCGGGCAAGCTGATGCGCGGGCGTGTGATCGACGAGAAGACCGTACAGATTATTGCGTAAGCTGTATAGAAATGATTTCCATAAGGAGTTCATCATGCGTAAAGAAAAATGGCTTGCCGGAATGCTCGCCGCCGCATTCACGGCAGTGAGCCTTGCCCCCACTGCCGCGGCGGAATCCCTGTGGAAAAATACCAACGGATATGCGACGAAGGCAGTGTTCGCCGATCATCGGGCATCGGGTGTCGGGGACATCGTGACCATTGTCATCAGCGAGTCAACGACAACCTCTGCGACACGCAACAGCGCCAATGAGAAGAGCGGCTCGGTGAAACTCGGCGGCGGCATCGGCATTTTCGATTTTCTCCAGGCAGCATCGGCGAGCGGCTCGGACAAGTTTACTGCGAAGGGATCCGCCTCGGCAACGAACCGTGTGGCAGGCAATGTGACGGTCACGATTTCGGAGATTACCCCCAGCGGCAATTTCGTCCTCGAGGGGACGCAGTCGATATGGCAGAACCGCAATGAGCACAAGATTACCTTCCGCGGTGTCTGCCGTCCTGAGGATATCTCTGCATCGAATACCGTACTTTCGACGCGCGTTGCAGATGCAACCGTGCGATTTGACGGCAAGGGGCCTCTCAATGCAAAGCAGCGTCAGGGCATCCTTACCCAGATTTTCAATATTCTCTTCTGACGGGAGGCGCTTTTATGAAGAAAACAACCGTCCTTCTGCTCCTCCTTGCACTTCTCATCGGTGCTCTGCCGGGCGTCGCCGCGGCAGACTCCGCCGTGACGCGGATCAAGGATATTTCCAAGGTGCAGGGCGTACGTTCCAACCAACTGATGGGCTATGGCCTCGTTGTCGGCCTTGAGGGGACGGGCGACGGATCAAGCTCCGGAGAGACGGTGCAGTCCATCGCCAATATGCTTGTCAGCTATGGGATCAATGTTAACGCATCCTCCATCAAGCTGAAAAATGTAGCTGCTGTTATGGTGACCGCAACACTGCCTCCATTTGTCCGAGAGGGCGACAGCCTCGATGTGACGGTCTCATCCATCGGCGATGCGAAGAGTCTGCGCGGAGGCACTCTCCTCCAAACTCCCCTGCGTGCGGGCAACGGTGAGGTCTACGTCGTGGCACAGGGAGCGGTTTCCACAGGCGGCTTCTCCGCATCGAGTGGGGGCAGCAGTACAACGAAGGCATTTCCAACGGTCGGCGTTGCTGTGAATGCCGGCATTGTCGAACGTACGGTAGAGGATGATATTGGTACAGACGGACACATTGCTATCTCCATTGCAAAGTCGGACTTCACGACGGCATCACGAGTGGCGGGGGCAATCAATGCACAGTACGGGAATATTGCACAGGCGACGAATCCGGGACGTGTCGATGTCGCCATCCCCTCTTACTATCGAGGCAATGTTGTCGGCTTTGTCGCCTCGATCGAAGATCTGCCCGTGCGTCCTGACAACATCGCACGCGTTGTCGTCAACGAGCGTACCGGGACGATCATCATGGGCGGAGATGTCTCGGTGGATGCCTGTGCGATCACCCAGGGCGGTCTGACCATCCGTATTCAGGGAAATCCCGATGTCTCGCAGCCAGGGCCCTTCAGTTACGGCAATACCGTTGTGACGGACAGCCCGGACGTTAAGGCAACGGAGACGAAGGGCAATACGATTGTGCTTCCGGCGACGACAAATGTCAGCGATATTGTCGGCGCACTCAACACGGTCGGTGCGACGCCGCGTGATACCATTTCGATTTTGCAGGCGATGAAGGCGGCGGGAGCGCTGCACGCTGAGTTGGATATTGTATGACAGGGAGACAGAGATATGACTATACAGCCAATCGGGGATGGTTCACTGCTTGGCAATGCGGCGCAGGCATCTTATGATGCGGCGCGTATGAACGCTGAGGGGAAATCGTTCAAAGCAGCACTGGATGAGATGCAGCGCAAGGCAGATACAGCACAGAGTCATACAGATCAGGCGGCTCCGACGGGACACGTCCCGAAAAACTCCATGACGGCAGACGATCTGCAGCAGAAGAAGCTGCGTGAGGCGTGCGAAGGCTTCGAGGCGATGTTTCTCAGCATGATGTATAAACAGATGCGTGCGACTGTACCCGAGGGAGGGCTCTTTGGGAAGAAGTCGAATGCGCTCAAGATCTTTGAGGATATGCGCGACACGGAGCTGATGAACGAAGCAGCGAAGAGCGGCGGCATTGGTCTTGCTGACATGATGATGAAGCAGCTGTCGCCGACCATCCGCAAGAGATGAGAGAGATAAAATAAAAGGGGAGCTGATGCAGCCTCCCCTTTTCTGTTGCGCCCATTAGAATGGATTTGGAGTAGCCTATGCAATTTTTTAAGAAAGTCTCTGTTCTCACCGTCGCCGTTCTCGTGGCGCTGTCCACCTATGCGGCGGCAGCGGCATCCCTGACGGGGCTCCGCTCTTCGAGCACCGCAGCGCGTGACCGCATTGTCTTTGATCTCTCGGAGATGCCGCTCTATCAGGCACGGCCCTCCGATGACGGGCGTTCCCTCACCCTCGACTTTGCCGATGTGGATACGGCGCTCTTCAAGCGTATCGCTGTGCGGACATCCCGTATAGAGGCGATTTCCTACGAGCGGCATCATGGACATTTCTATGTGACCGTTGCACTGGCGAAGGGGATGGATTATTCCATCGGGAATCTGACGAACCCGTTCCGCATCTTCGTTGATGTTGCACCGAAGGGGGCAGCGGCTGCGCAGCGGCATGCGGGCGTGCCGCGTCCGTCCGTACTGCCTGCGGATACGGATGCGCCCGCCAAGGCACAGCTGCCCCGCCTGGAGGAGAAACAGCTCGCAGCGGGACTGACGCAGCGGGAGTATGTCTATGCGGATGAGGATGGGCAGGTGACGGCGTACTTTATCGAGGCGGATCCCGCACGTTATCGCGTGCGCCCCGCGCTTGCCCGCGGCATTATTCCGGGGCGGCAGACAGTGAGCGGCATCGCACAGGATACGAATGCGGCGGCGGCGATCAACGCCTCCTACTTTGCGCTGAGCGGAGAGCTCATCGGCATCACGAAGATCGACGGGACAGTCGTGAGCAGTACGTATTTTGACCGCAGTGCCTTCGGCGTGATGCCTGATAACTCCTTTGTGTTCGGTACGGTGTCCTATAACGGCACGGTGAAGCTCGACCGGACGAGCCTGCCCGTCTCGGGCGTCAACGCCGAGCGCGGCGCGGACAACCTCATCATCTACAACCGCGCCTATGGGCGATCGACGGGGACGAATCCGTATGGGCTAGAATACGTCATCCGCAATGGGCGTGTAGCGGAGATCAATACGAATGACTCGCTGATTCCGCCCGATGGCTATGTCGTCTCGGTGCACGGCACCTCGATGGATGCGTTTGCCGCGGCGGGCGTGCGCGTGGGCGATTCCGCCGTGCTGACGGAGGATCTGGGTGAGCCGTGGAATCGCGCTGTGCAGGTGCTCGGTGCGGGGCCGCGCCTTGTCGAAAACGGCAGTGTCCATGTGACGGCGGGCGAGGAGCAGTTCCCGGGCGACATCCGATACGGACGTGCGCCGCGCACAGCAGTCGGCGTGACGCAGAAGGGGAACATCCTCTTTGCCGTCGTCGATGGGCGGCAGTCGCACAGTCATGGGCTGACGCTGACGGAGTTCGCCGATCTGCTCGTGCAGTTCGGCGTGCGCGACGCGATCAATCTCGACGGCGGCGGCTCCTCGGAGATCTGCGCGGACGGCGATGTGCTGAACTCCCCCTCGGATGGGTCGGAGCGCGCCGTGGGGAGTGCGCTGATATTGCAGAAGAAGTAAATTGCAGAAAAGGAGACTGCATACTCCGCGCAAACACCTCGTTTGCTTAGGAGTATTGCGGGCTCTCTATATTTCAACAACAAACAGAGGCTATTGTACAAGGTGTTCCGTCTTGTACAATAGCCTCTTATCTTCCCAATACGGCGTTTAGTTCGTCACATAGAGTGCCTTATATGGATTGCTGCTGCTCGGGACGATCTTGGTGAAGCCCTCCTCCATGACCACGTTCTTGTCATAGCTGAAGATCGTGCAGAACTCTGTCAGCCGCTCGTCGATTGCGGCAATGTCCTCCGCGTCTGCGCGCGACACCTCGACGGTCTGTGGAAAGCGGATCGCATCGCAGCTGCCGCGCAGGTACATCGTCCCGCCGTGCATCCCCGTGCAGGGAAAATTGCTGACGATGGGGTTCTGCTGTGCCGTCAGACCAAGGACGATGATCGTGCCGCCCGCCTGATACTCACCGAGGAAGCTGCCGCATGTGCCGCCGATGATGATGGTCGGTGACTTGTCCTCATACGCTTTGATGTGGATGCCTGCACGATAGCCTGCATTGCCTTTCACATAGATCTTTCCGCCGCGCATGGCGTAGCCTGCCGCGTCGCCGATGCTGCCGTGAACGATGATCGTGCCGTTGTTCATCGTGTCGCCGACGGCATCCTGCGCATTGCCGTGCACGACGATCTTGCCGCCGTTCAGGTAGGCACCCAGCGCGTTGCCGGGCACGCCCGTGATCGAGAGGGAGACGGGGGCCATGCCTGCCGCGATGAACCGTTGTCCGCAGCAGTTCGTCAGCTGAATCGGAGCCTTGATGCCGCGCAGGCGGTCGTTGAGTGCCTTGTGATCCAGATGATCTGCATCAATAGAAATCATATCGTTCTCCCTCCGCTCATTCGCCTGCGTGCGCAACGCCGAGAATCTCCAGTTCCTTCTCCGTGAGACCGATGCCGCGCAGCATGAGACGGTTGCCGCGCAGCGCCTCGATGGAGTTGATGCCCATGCCGCCGAGCATCTCCTTGATCTCGTGCCGCCATGCGGTCATGAGGTTCACGAGACGCTGACTGCCTTCGTCGGGATTGAGTCGCTTGACGAGCGCAGGATCCTGCGTAGCGATGCCCCAGTTGCAGCGGCCGATCTGGCAGCTGCGGCAGAGGTGACAGCCGAGCGCCATGAGTGCTGCCGTGGCGACATAGCAGGCGTCAGCGCCGAGTGCAATCGCCTTGATAACATCGGCCGCTGAGCGGATGCTTCCGCCGACGACGAGGGAGACATCGTTGCGGATGCCCTCCTCGCGCAGACGCTTGTCGCACGCCGCGAGGGCAAGCTCGATGGGGATTCCGACATTGTCGCGGATGCGTGTCGGTGCAGCCCCCGTGCCGCCGCGGAAACCGTCGATGGCAATGATGTCCGCACCGCTGCGCGCGATGCCGCTCGTGATGGCGGCGATGTTGTGCACCGCTGCGACTTTGACGATGATCGGCACGGTGTAGTTGGTTGCCTCCTTCAGGGAGTAGACGAGCTGGCGCAGGTCCTCGATCGAGTAGATATCGTGATGCGGTGCGGGGGAAATCGCGTCCGAGCCCTCGGGGATCATGCGTGTGCGCGATACGTCGCCGATGCTCTTTGTGCCGGGCAGGTGTCCGCCGATGCCTGGTTTTGCCCCCTGTCCCATCTTGACCTCAATGGCAGCTCCCGCGTTGAGGTAGCGCTCATGCACGCCGAAGCGTCCCGACGCGACCTGTACGATCGTGTTGTCGCCATACGCGTAGAAATCCTCGTGCAGACCGCCCTCGCCCGTATTGTAGTAGATGCCGAGCCGCTGCGCCGCCATCGCAAGGCTCTTGTGCGCGTTGTAGCTGATGGCACCGTAGCTCATCGCCGCAAACATGACGGGCATGGACAGCTCGAGCTGCGGGGCGAGGTTCGACGTGTCGATGCGCCCTTCGGCGTCGCGGACGATGGCGGTTGGCTTTTTCCCGAGGAACACGCGCGTCTCCATCGGCTCGCGCAGCGGGTCGATGGGGGGATTCGTCACCTGCGAAGCGTTGATGAGAAGACGGTCCCAGTAAATGGGCATGCGCTTCGGGCTGCCCATGGAGGACAGCAGGATGCCGCCGCTCTCCGCCTGCTTGTAGATCTCCTTGATGGTCTGGTTCGTCCAGTTGTCGTCGTCGCGGTAGGTGCAGTTGGTGCGTGCGATCTTGAGTGCCTTGACGGGGCAGATCGAGACGCAGCGATGGCAGTTCACGCATTTCTCGTCGTCGGCGACCATGACTTTCAGCGCCGCATCGTAATGGTGCACCTTATTGGAGCACTCCTTTTCGCAGAGGCGGCACTTCGTGCAGCGGGGGCGGCGCAGCACTTCAAACTCGGGGTACAGATAGGTCAGGCTCATTTAGAAACACCCCTCTTTTACGTTGACGATAAACGGCTCGCCGCCGGCGGGCGCATAAATATTCTCGGCATCCGGCTCCATCGCGCGGATGGCGGCCTCCTCACTCGCAATGCAGACGCAGTCGTCCTTGCTGCCGGTCACCAACGATCGCAGTTTCAGGCGGTCGTTCAGCGCCATCATGCCGCCCGTGTAGCCGAGGATGATGGAGAAGGGCCCCGTGATGAGCAGCCCCGCAAAGACAGTGCGCAGATACGTGTGGATCTTCTGCGCCGCCGGGTCTTTGCGTGCGATTGTGTCCCAGAACGGTGCGGCGATGACCGCCGCGAGCTCATGAAGTGAAAGCTTCTGCCGGCGGAGCAGGAAGTCGGCGATGTAGGTGATGACTTCCGTGTCCGTCTGCAGAGTACATTTATAGCCGTACATTTCGATGAAGCGGCGATTGGCGTCGTAGGATGAGATCTCACCGTTGTGTACAATGGTGCGGTCGAGGAGTCCGAACGGATGCGCGCCGCCCCACCAGCCCGGCGTATTGGTCGGATATCTGCCGTGCGCCGTCCAGGAGTATGCCTTGTATTCTTCGAGACGGTAGAATGTGCCGACATCCTCGGGAAAACCAACGGCCTTGAAGATGCCCATGTTCTTTCCGCAGGAAAAGACGTAGCAGCCCGAGAGCTCTGCATTGAGCTTCGTGACCGTGCGCACCATGTATTCCTCCTCATCCTGCTGCGCGGCGGCGAGTACCGAGCGCAGAGGGGAGACGAAGTACCGCCAGATCAGCGGCTCGTCCGTAATGGCAGGAATCCTGCGCGTGGGGATGCGCTCGGCGCGTACGACCTCAAAGCGTTCACGCAAAATCCCCTCGCAGACGCTGCGGCGATCCTTGTTGTCAAAGAAGATGTGCAGGGCGTACTGATCCCGATGCTCCGGATAGATGCCGTATGCCGCGAACCCGCCGCCGAGCCCGTTGGAGCGGTCATGCATCGTCGCGATTCCGCGGATGATGACATCGCCCGCGATCATGCGCCCCTCCTTGGAGATGAGTGCGGCAATCGCACAGCCTGCGGGGATCCTGACCGATCCTTCCCGTTCCATATCCAACAACCCTTTCTGAAAACGATTCCTATTGTATAGGAGAAATGTCCTGCACTGTGATGGACGTGGGGCATAGACTATCATAGGTGAAGTGAGAAGTCAATTTGCACACCTGTATACATGCGGAGGTGACGATTCTGTGACAAAAGTTATGGACAAATCCTCGTCCCTGTGTGTACGATGTCATTTCACAGCATTTCCATGAATCAGGCATGACACTTGCGCAACAGGGAAAAAGCGAGTAGAATCGGTACGCATGGAAACGTATGGAAAGAGGGATAGCATGACACCGAATATGAACTACAGCAGGCTGAAGGACTCCTACCTGTTCTACAACATCGCGCAGAAGACCAAGACGTATCTCGCCGAACATCCCGGCACGCATCTCTACCGCATGGGCATCGGCGATGTGTCCCTGCCGCTCTGCCGCACGGTTATCGACGCGCTGCATCACGCCGTGAATGATCAGGCGGTGCAGGAGAGCTTTCACGGCTATATGCCCGAATGCGGCGCACCGGAGCTGCGCACGACGATTGCGGCGTACTATGCGCGGCGCGGTGTGCAGCTTGCTCCCGAGGATGTGTTCGTTTCGAGCGGTGCAAGCGATGAGCTGGGCGACATCCTCGACATCCTCGGCAGAGATCAGCGCGTTCTCATCATGGAGCCCGCGTATCCTGCCTACGTCGATGCGAACATCATTGCAGGAAATGAGATCATCCATGCCGCATCGAGCCGCGAGGACGGCTTTTTGGCACTGCCCGATCCGTCCGTGCATGCCGACATCATCTACATCTGCTCGCCGAACAATCCGACGGGTGCAGTCTTCTCGCGCGCACATCTGAGGGCATGGGTGGATTACGCGAACAAAACCGATGCGATCATCCTCTTTGATGCCGCCTACGAGGCGTTCATCGAGGATGCGGAGATCCCGCACAGCATCTTTGAGATCGAGGGAGCAAAGACCTGCGCCATTGAGATCTGCTCGCTCTCCAAGACGGCAGGATTTACGGGGACGCGCTTCGGCTACACCGTCATCCCGCAGGAACTCATGCGAGGCGGGCTCGCGCTGAATGCGATGTGGGTACGCAACCGCACGACCAAGACGAACGGTGTCTCCTATATCCTTCAGAAGGGCGCGGCGGCGGTCTTTACGGAGGAAGGACAGAACGAGATCCACGAGAACATCCGCGTGTACAAGAAGAATGCGGCGCATCTGATGGCGGCGCTTGATACGCTCGGGATATGGTACTGCGGCGGCAAGAATGCGCCCTACATTTGGATGCAGTGCCCGAAGAATATGGGGAGCTGGGCGTTCTTTGACTATCTTCTCCACGAGATACAAGTGATCGGCACGCCGGGTGAAGGCTTCGGGAGCGCGGGTGAGGGCTACTTCCGCTTCTCGACCTTCGGCTCACCTGAGGATACCGAGGAGGCGGCGCGGCGCTTGGTCGCTCTGCTGGGGAAGTAAAGAAACAAGGATGAGCTTTTCATCACCATCCAAAGGCGCAGGCCGCTGCGTCTTTTTTCATGGCAGAAATAATTTTGACGCTATAGATGCAATATGTTAAAATGTGAGGAGATTTGTCTGTGTCACAATGGATGGAAAGCGATGCTCTGCAGGGCGTCGAATGTAGGTGGTAGAACGTTGAGAAGCGACATGTTTGATGTCATACAGGAGGATCTCGAAGCATTCGAACCGAGACTCGAGAAGGCGATTGTCTCCGAGACAGCACTCATCACAGATATAGGCATGCACCTTGTCTCCTCAGGGGGAAAGCGCCTGCGTCCTGCCCTTTTCCTGCTCGCGGCACGCGGCGGTGCGTCATTTGATCGGGCGCGCGCGATGCCCGTGGCCGTGGCACTCGAGCTGATTCACACGGCGTCCCTTGTGCATGACGATGTGATCGATGAGGCGGATACGCGGCGCGGCGCTGAGACAACAAATGCGAAGTGGGGCAATCAGGTTGCCATACTGAGCGGAGACTATATCTTTGCCCGCGCGTTTAAACTTGTGGCAGAGGAAGGCTATGACTCGTCCGTCTACGTCAAGTTGGCGCATCTGGTCTGCACACTGAGTGAGGGCGAGATCCTGCAGGATCATACGGTCTACCAGATTCCGACGAGTGAACATGCCTACTATGAACGCATTCGCAAGAAGACAGCGGATTTCCTTGAGATTTGCTGTGAGCTTGGCGGCTTCATCGGCGGGATGAGCCTTGCCGATACGGCGCAGATGGCAGAGTATGGTCATGCGATCGGCATGGCGTTCCAGATCACGGACGATCTGCTCGACTTTCGCCGCAGTTCCGAGGACATCGGAAAGCCCGCGGGGCATGATCTCGCGCAGGGCTATGTGACACTGCCCGTCATCCGTGCTCTTGCAGTGCTTGAAAAAGCAGAGCGCACAGAGCTTGCCGCACTGATTACGAATCCCAAAATGACCGAGAGTGAGGCCGCACGTGCGCTTGCACTCGTGCGTGGAACGGACGGTTTGGATTATGCACAGAAGCGCGCAGATGCCTATTTGGAGCACGCAAAGAATGCACTTCCTGCGGGACTTGATGCGCGTATTCGCGAGACTTGTCTCATGGCGGCGGACTTCATCGGTCGGAGAGAGTTTTAGACATCGCTGCGCGGCGCAGCAATTTTGCAGTGCGTACCCCGATGTACGCGTATAGGGAGGATGTATTATGTTCGGCATCGGTGCACCGGAGCTGGTATTGATTTTGATCGTGGGGCTGATTGTCTTTGGCCCGGGGAAGCTGCCCGAGATGGGGCGGACACTGGGCAAGGGACTGCGTGAGTTCCGCAGGGCGTCAAACGCGCTGACGACAGCGATCAACACACCTGATCCGCCGCCTGCCCCGGCACAACCGGCAGCATCATCACAGAATCCATCGCAAACCACAGCCGCGCCGGCACAGCAGACGACAGAGCAGAGCGCACCTGCCGCAGCACCTGCGGCAGCGACCTCACCGACGACGGAGACGGCAGCGGCGGCAGTCGAGGCCCATCGCGCAGAGCAGCAGGGGGCATCGGCAGAGACGCCGAAGCAGCCGTAACGCAGACGGCGCAGAACATCATGATGGTATTGTGCCCCATGGCACTGTTGAGGAGGATATTATGTTTGGATTGGGTGTTCCCGAACTCGTACTTATTTTGATCATCGGTCTCGTTGTCTTTGGTCCCGGCCGGCTCCCCGATATCGGAAAGGCACTTGGCAAGAGCATCAAGGAATTTAAGTCGGCCAACAACGAAAAGGACGAACCGCGAGCGGAGATCAACGTGACGCATGAGACGAAGCAGCTGCCCGAGAATGCAAAAAAAGAGGAAAAGATCTGATCCATGGCAGAGGAAATGAAAGCGGACGGCGCGGGGGCGACCTCGGCCGAAGAGACGTCGGTGCCTGCGGTGCAGGAAACGGGTGTCAAACCGCTGCCGCCGGAGGACGCAGGCGCGCCGCAGGATGACGACGGCAGCATGTCGCTCATCGCGCATCTGACTGAGCTGCGCTCGCGGCTCATCAAGTGCCTGCTCGCCGTCGCCGTCGGCTCGGCCGTCGGCTACTACTTCATCGGCGACATCATGCACTATCTGACCTTGCCGGTCGGAAAACTCTACTATATGCAGCCCGCCGAGGCGTTTTTTACCTACATCAAGATCGCCGTCGTCGTGGGCTTTCTTCTTGCGCTGCCCGTGATCTTCTATCACGTCTGGCGCTTTTTTCTGCCCGCGCTCACACCGTCGGAACGCATGGTGCTCGCCATCGTCGTACCTGTATCAGTGGTGCTCTTCTTCCTCGGGCTGGCGTTCTCGTTCTTTCTCGTCTTCCCTGCGGCGATCATGTTCTTCAAGGGCTTCGGCAACGATGAACTCGAGGCGCTCTTTTCCGTCAATCGGTATTTTGAGTTTGTCATCATGTTTGTCCTGCCGTTCGGCTTTGTCTTTGAGCTGCCGCTCGTCATTACGATTCTCGGGAAATTGGGCTTTATCACATCCAAATTTTTGAAGAAGTACGCGCGCATCGTCATTTTTCTCTCGTTCGTCATCGCCGCCGTGATCTCGCCGACACCCGATGTGTTCACGCAGTCGATGATCGCTGTGCCGATGATTGCGCTCTACGGCGTGGGGTATTTGATTGTGCGTTTTATCCTCCGAAAATAGGGAATTGACGGCACATTACAAAAAAAAACACGATATATTTAGGAGGGAATACCTTGGCATATAAGGATCTGCGCGAATACATCGCGGCACTTGAGGAGCGCGGACTGCTCCGCCGCATCACGGCGGAGGTTGACCCGGAGCTCGAGATCACGGAGATCACGGACCGCATCTCGAAGCGTGAGGGCGCGGAGAACGTCGCTCTGCTCTTTGAGAATGTAAAGGGCTCAAAGATGCCCGTCCTCATGAACGCGTTCGGCAGCTACGAGCGCATGGCACTCGCCTTCGGTGTGGAGAAGCTCGACGACGTGGCGGATGAGCTGACGGAGATCCTCAAGATCCCGCACATCTCCCTGCAGAACAAGATGAACCTCATGACGCTCATCCCGATGGCGCGCAAGGCGATCAATTTCCCGAAGTATGTAAAGAATGCACCATGTCAGGAAGTCATCGAGACGGAGAACCCGAATCTTGACGAGATTCCCATTCTGAAGTGCTGGCCGGATGACGGCGGCCCCTTTGTGACGCTGCCGCTCGTCTTTACGAAGAATCCTGAGACGGGCAAGCGCAACGTCGGCATGTACCGCCTGCAGAAGTACGACAGCCGTACGACGGGGATGCACTGGCACATCCACAAGAACGGGGCGGAGAACTTCCGCGCGATGAAGGCACAGGGCGGCAAACGCATCGAGGCGGCGGTCGCCATCGGCACGGATCCCGTCGTGACTTACGCGGCGACGGCACCGCTGCCGCGCGATATCGACGAGATGGTCTTTGCGGGCTTCCTGCGGCATAAATCGGTCGAGCTCGTGAAGTGCGTTACGGTCGATCTCGAGGTGCCCGCAACGGCGGAGATCATCCTCGAGGGGTATGTCGATACGGACGAGATGCGCCGTGAGGGGCCGTTCGGCGACCACACGGGCTACTACTCCCTCGCAGACGACTATCCTGTCTTTCACATCACGGCAATCACGCATCGTAAGGATCCCATCTACTCTGCGACGGTCGTCGGACGTCCGCCGATGGAGGACTGCTTCCTCGCGAAGGCGACGGAGCGCATTTTCCTGCCGCTCTTGAAGCAGATGCTGCCCGAGGTCGTCGATGTCAACATGCCGCTCGAGGGCGTGTTCCACGACTGCGTTGTCGTCTCCATCAAGAAACAGTTCCCGATGCACGCGCGCAAGGTCATGCACGCACTCTGGGGCATGGGACAGATGATGAACGTGAAGATGATCATCGTCGTGGACGCCCACGTCAATGTGCAGGACATGAAGGAAGTCTGGTGGCGCGTCTTCAACAACATCGATGCGAAATATGACCTCGAGATCGTGCAGGGACCGCTCGATGTGCTCGACCACTCCTCGCCCATGGCAAAGTGGGGGTCGAAGCTCGGCATCGACGCGACGAAGACGTGGCCGGAGGAAGGCCATGCGCGTGAGTGGCCGGATGAGATCACGATGTCGAAGGAGATCACGGAGCGCGTGACGGCGCGGTGGAAGGAGTTCGGTCTGGATTGAGCTGGTGGATGGAGCGCCTGCGGGCGCATATGAACAACACAGCGTTTCACCATACCGTGTTCTCTCTGCCGTTCGCCCTCATGGGGGCACTCCTCGCCGCAGGCGGTGATCCGCCGCTCGGGACGCTCGGCTGGGTCGTGCTCGCCATCACGGCGGCACGGTCGGCGGCACTCGCCCTCGACAACCTCGCCGATCTGAAGTATGACAAGCAGCAGCCCCGCCTCGCCTACCGTGCGATGGTGCAGGGGCGCGTCACGAAGAAGGAGGCGCTCGTCTTTATCGGCGTGTGCCTCCTTGTGCTTATATTCGCCGTGCTGCAGGTGCATCCGGCCTGCATCCGCCTCCTGCCGTTCGCCGCTGTGCCCTTCCTCATCTACCCGTACATGAAGCGCGTGACGGGATGGGTACACCTCTTCCTCGGCATTGCCATCGGCATGGCGCCGGCGGGCGGCTGGGTGGCGGTCAGCGGGAACATCGAGCTGCCGATGCTTGTGCTCTTTCTCGCGGTCGCCCTCTGGATCGCTGCGTTCGACGCGATGTACGGGGCGCAGGACGAGGCGTTTGACCGCAGTCAGGGCCTCCACTCCCTCGCGGTGTCGTTCGGTGCACGCGGCGCATTCCAGATCGCGCGGGCGATGCATGTTCTCTCGATCCTGCTCTTTATCGCCCTCGGCACGATGATGCATCTGCACTGGCCGTACTTCATCGGCGTCGCAATTGCGGCGGCGACCCTCGTCTACCAGCACCGCATCGCAGGGCCGACGGACTTCTCACGCGTGACGCAGGTGTACTTCATGCGCAACGGCATCGTTTCAATTGCGATTTTTGTCTTTACGTGGATCAGCTATATGGTATAAAGGAGAGCATGATGGCACGGATTCTCTCGGGCAAGGAATTTGCCGCACGGATCAAGGAAGATGCTGCACGCGGCGTCGCAGAGCTGAAGGCGGCGGGCGTCTTGCCGTGCCTCGCCGTCATCATCGTCGGCAGCGACCCCGCCTCCGAGGTCTACGTCCGCAACAAACAGCGGACGTGTGAGGAACTCGGCATTCGTTCGGATCACATTTCCCTCCCCGCCGAGACGACGAAGGAGGAGCTCCTCGCGTGCATTGAGGAGCTGAACGTCGATCCGGAGGTGCACGGCATCCTCGTGCAGCTGCCGCTGCCCGCGCAGATCGCGGAGGACGAGGAGGAGATCCTCTCCCATATCGACCCGCGCAAGGACGTGGACGGCTTCCATCCCGTCAACGTCGGACATCTGGTACTCGGCGCACCGGGGCCGCGCCCCTGCACACCGGCGGGCTGCATCCGTATGCTCGACTACGCGGGCATCCCCATCGAGGGGGCGCACGCCGTCATCATCGGGCGCAGCAACATCGTCGGAAAGCCCATGGCGCATCTCCTCCTCGAACGCAACGCAACCGTGACGATCTGTCACTCGCGCACGCAGAACCTTGCCGCGATCGCACACACGGCGGACATCCTCGTTGCCGCGGTAGGGCGGCCGCGCTTTGTCACGGCGGATATGGTGAAGGAGGGCGCGACGGTGATCGACGTCGGCATCAACCGCATCGCGCCGAAGAAGCTCGTCGGCGACGTGGACTTTGACGCCGCGGCGGCTGTCGCGGGGGCGATCACGCCCGTGCCGGGCGGTGTCGGACTTCTCACCGTCGCCATGCTGATGGAGAATGTAGTACAGGCAGCCAAAGCGCAGAACGCATAAGGAGGATACGCCATGAAATCCGATGTCGAAATCGCGCGCGAAGCCAAACTTCGCCCCATTACAGAAATTGCGGCCACACTGGGCATTGATGCGGATACGATCGAGCCGTACGGCAGGTACAAGGCAAAGCTGACGCGCGAATCCCTTGCGGATGCCCGTGGAAAACAGGGAAAGCTCATCCTCGTCACGGCGATCAACCCGACCCCTGCGGGTGAGGGCAAAACAACGACGAGCGTCGGTCTTGCCGATGCCCTCCATCGGCAGGGCAAAAAGACCATCGTTGCCCTGCGCGAGCCGTCGCTCGGCCCCTGCTTCGGCATGAAGGGCGGCGCGGCGGGCGGCGGTTATGCACAGGTCGTTCCCATGGAGGACATCAACCTCCACTTTACGGGAGACTTTCACGCCATCACGACGGCGCACAACCTTCTCGCCGCACTCATCGACAACCACATCTTTCAGGGCAACGCACTCGATCTCGACGTGAACCGCATCGTGTGGAAGCGCGTCCTCGACATCAACGACCGCGCCCTGCGTCACGTCGTCACGGGGCTCGGCGGGCGCGTCCACGGCGTACCGCGGGAGTCCGGCTTTGACATCACCGTCGCCTCGGAGATGATGGCGATCCTCTGTCTGGCGGAGGACCTCGCCGACATGAAGCAGCGCCTCGGGCGCATCCTCATCGGCTATACGCGCGGCGGACGTCCCGTGCACGCAGAGGAGATCGGTGCGACGGGTGCCTTGACCCTGCTCTTTAAGGATGCCGTGAAGCCCAACCTCGTGCAGACCATCGAGGGGACACCCGCTCTCATCCACGGCGGCCCCTTCGCGAACATCGCCCATGGGTGCAGCAGCGTCGCAGCGACCAAGGCGGCACTGCGCTGTGCGGACTATGTTGTCACGGAGGCGGGCTTCGGTGCGGATCTCGGCGCGGAGAAATTCTTCGACATCAAATGCCGCCTTGCGGGGCTCGCCCCCGATGCCGTTGTCATCGTCGCCACCGTACGTGCGCTCAAGATGAACGGCGGCGCGGAAAAGAGCGACCTCGGTACGGAGAATCTGGACGCCCTGCGGCGCGGTGCGGCGAACCTCGAAAAGCACATCGAGAACATCGGAAAGTTCGGCGTGCCTGCCGTCGTTGCCGTCAACGTATTTCCGACGGACACCGAGGCGGAGCTCGCTCTCCTCGAGGAGCTCTGTGCGCGCCTCGGTGCGCCTGCCGTGCGCTCCGAGGTCTGGGCAAAGGGCGGCGAGGGGGGACTTGCCATGGCGGATGCGGTGGACGCAGCACTCCGGCAGCCGGCGCATTTTCACCCCATCTACGACGCGGCAAAGCCCATCGCGGAGAAGATCGAGACCATCGCGCGGGAGATCTACGGCGCGGACGGTGTGGACTTTACCGATGCGGCGAAGAAGCAGCTCGCGGAGATGGACGCGCTCGGCATGACGGAGATGCCCGTCTGCATGGCTAAGACACAGTACTCCTTCTCCGACAACCCCGCACTTCTCGGACGTCCGACAGGCTTCCGCATCACCGTGCGCGAGCTGCGCGCCTCCTGCGGGGCGGGCTTCGTCGTCGCCCTCACGGGCAATGTCCTCACCATGCCGGGACTGCCGAAAGTGCCCGCCGCGATGGGCATGGACATCACGGCGGACGGTGTGATCACGGGATTGTTCTGAGATTTCACAGTGATTATGGGGAGAGATAGGGGGCACGGCAGAGATGGACATTGCGGAGCGACTGCAGGAGTTGGCGGCGTGCGGCGCATACGGGGAACTTTGTGCGGAGGCACGGGCATATCTTGCGCTCGATGCAGACAAACAGGATGAGGATACGGCCTATATGGTGCGTGTGCGCCTCGGTGAGACGTTGCTCGCCCTGTCGGCAGAGTCCTTCGATGCCGAAGCCTATGCGGAGGGCGTGCGTCTTTTGATGACGGCGTACAATGAGCGGGGCAATACGGGTCTCTTTGAGATGCTCTCGTCCGTTGTCTATCAGCCCAATGAGACGGTGCTGCGGGAGAACTACGCCGAAAACTGCCGTGCCTTTGCCCTGCTGCGCCCCGATGCAGCTTTGCCGGACTACGATCATCTTCCTGTGCTTTGCTTTCCCATATCCAATACAAACGCGGTGCTCTTTACAAAGGAGCATCGGCGTTTTCTTATGGGGGAACGGGAAGACGGCTGGCAGATGCTCTATCATGCGCTGATCTTTTCTCATGATGATGCGGACGAACTGACGCGGGCGACAGAACGCTTTTCACGTGCTGTACGCGATGCGCGTGTGCAGGAATGTGCCGCACAGCTGATGGATGCGGTACAGCGGAATGACTTTGGTACGGCGATGCAGCGCTGTGCGGAGGAGTATCATCGGCTCTGTCCCGAGGGAGAGGAATATGAGATCTTCCGTGCGGAGGAAGCTCTTGCACGGAAGGACATGGATGCGGCATTTTCCTATGGGAAGGCGGCGTACAACAAACGGAAAATGAGTCCACATACGTGTGATGTGCTATCACGTGTGTATCAGCAGGCGGGTTATCCGGATCGTGCCATGCTCTTTATGATGCTGTCGGTGGATCGGGATTATCTCAGCTTTCCGGAAGATCCTGATGCGATGGAGAGTTGTATCTATGCGCTCAAGGCAGCTTTCACGAACGCACAGTTTGCACCGTTCATCACCGATGTAGTCATAGATTCTCATGGGGTCACGAAAAAATTTTGGATTCATGTGTGTGAGGAGCTTCCGCGTTTTTCTGACGCGCTGCCGCGCTATCGTACCGGGCTCTACAATCCCTATGGGGTCATGTTTATCAAAAGCAAAGTCATTGACCTGATGAATCCGGCGATGGCGCAGTATAATTATCCGATTGTGGATGATTTTGTCTTCGATATCATGAAGGCAGATGAGACCTCGGAGATTTGTGTCATGCCGCAGGGGCACACAGAGATTCTTCCGCTTGCGGCGAAAGAGGATAAACAAAAAATCTCGTTCCATGCGGAAAACATGGACCGCACGATGCAGCTCAGCCGCGGTGAGTTTAATTTTTATCGCGTGGAGGAGCCGACAACCTTTCGCTCGGATTCCCCTTTTCTCGTCGGAGAGCCGATTGTCCTGCAACACAGCTCACAGCGCAGGAAATTCGTGCTGAATATTCTTGCTGATGGTCTTGCATGGCATGCTCTGCGGGATGATGCAGAAGAGCTGATGCCAAATCTTCTGCACTTCTTTTCCAAGGGAATCATTTTCGAAAACAACTTCAGTGCCTCGGAGTATACCTATCCGTCGCTTGCGAGCATCGAGACAGGGCTGTATCAGCATCATACGCAGATTGCACGACCGGGGGTGCCCTTTGCGCTCGACCCTTCCGTTGTGACGCTGTCCGAGCAGATGAAGCGTCTCGGCTACTATTGTACCAATATTCAGGGGGATGGAGAGGAAATCTACAACGGTGCAACGCGTGGGTATGATCGTTTGATTGTCAATCATTGGATGGAGCGTACAGCGGACGGTGTAGAGCGCATCATACGTCATCTTCAGACCTTTGATGAGTGCGATAACTTTCTTTTTATGCACAGTGCAGACACGCATCCGTATAATGCGGACATCAGTATGTCAGCTCATGCGTCGGTACATATGCCGCTCGCTGATGTTCTGCAGCCGCAGGATCGAGGTGCTTCTGTGTTTTTGAAGAAAAACCCGCTGAGCCAATATCTCAATCGCAGTGAGGTGTGCGCGGCAGATCGCCAGCTTGGCTATCTTTTTGATTACATTACCACGCACTATGACGACGATGAGTACATCGTGCTGGTCTATTCGGATCATGGATGTTCTGTGCATGCACGCAGTCCGTATCTCCTCAGTGAGGAACAGACGGGAGCAGCACTGATGGCGCGGGGCGCAGGGGTGCCGGCGCGCGGGCACGTGGACGAGCTGACGAGTACGGTGGACATCTACAAGATCCTCGGTAAACTCGCGGGCTATCCGATTGAGGCACCGTATCTTGACGGGAATCTTCCGGAGGTGCTCGGCGGACAGCGGCGCGCCTATACGGTCAGCAACTCCATCTATCCCGGACAGACGTATAAGATTTGCGTGCGCACGGAGCAGCATGCGTTTCATCTCGAGACGACGGAATTTACACGTGAGGATGGGACGGTATCGTTGGATTCATATATATACCATATTCATGAGCGAAATGACGACTATCGTGAGATATTTGACGATGCACTGGCGCGGCAGTTCCTTGACATCGTGTGGGACTATACCAAGAGCTTCCGTCGGTAAATCATCGGAAAACGCCGTACACGGGTCTGCATCTTGCAAAAAAAGCGGTTTTGTGCTACTCTAACGAGTGCAATTCATAGATGAGCGGACGCCTTCGTCCCTGCGGGACGAGGGCGTTTCTTTCGGGAGGAATAGATCGATGAGTCAGGAATCCGGTGCCAATATTCCAAAGACGTACGACCCGCAGAGCTTTGAGCGGAAATGGTATGACTACTGGGAGCAGCATAAGCTCTTTCACGACGAGGCAGACGAGAGCCGTACGCCGTACAGCGTGGTGATCCCGCCGCCGAACGTGACGGGGCAGCTCCACATGGGGCACGCCCTCGACAATACGCTGCAGGACATTCTCGTGCGCTACCAGCGGATGCGCGGCAAGAACGTGGTCTGGATTCCGGGCTGCGACCATGCGGGCATCGCAACGCAGGCAAAGGTGGAGGCGGCGCTGCGTGAGGAGGGTACGACGCGTTTTGACCTCGGCAGAGAGAAGTTCCTCACGCGTGTCTGGGACTGGAAGCAGCAGTACGGCGACCGCATTATGTATCAGCTGCGGATGCTCGGCGCGTCCTGTGACTGGGACCGCGAGCGGTTCACGATGGACGAGGGCTGTTCCCGCGCCGTGCGCGAGGTCTTTGTCAGTCTCTATGAACAGGGCCTGATCTATCAGGGGACGCGCATCACGAACTGGTGCCCCTCCTGCATGACGGCGATCTCGGACATCGAGGTCGAGCATGAGACGGAGGCAGGACACCTCTGGCATCTGCGCTATCCGATTGAGGGTACGGATGACTATGTGGAGATTGCGACGACGCGCCCCGAGACGATGTTCGGCGATACGGGCGTGGCGGTACACCCCGATGATGAGCGGTACAAGGCACTCGTCGGCAAGACGCTGATCCTGCCTGTGGTGGGACGCCGCATCCCGCTCTTTGCCGATGCCTACGTCGATCCTGCCTTCGGAACGGGCGCAGTCAAGGTGACGCCTGCGCACGATCCGAACGACTTCGAAATGGGACAGCGACACAATCTCGAACAGGTCATCGTCATCAATGCCGACGGCACAATGAACGAGAACGCGGGACGCTATGCGGGGATGGACCGCTATGCGTGCCGCAAGGCACTCGTGAAGGAGCTCGAGGAGACGGGCGCCCTCGTGCGCACGGAACAGCATGAGCACGCCGTCGGACACTGCTCGCGCTGCAGGACGACGATCGAGCCGCTCGTATCGAAGCAGTGGTTCGTCCGCATGGAGAGCCTCGCGAAGCCCGCGATTGAGGCGGTGCGTGACGGCAGGATCCGTTTTGTCCCCGAGCGTTTCACGAAAATCTACGAAAACTGGCTTGAAAATATTCGCGACTGGTGTATCTCGCGCCAGCTCTGGTGGGGACACCGCATCCCCGCGTGGCACTGTGCGCACTGCGGCGAGACCTCCGTATCGCGCGACGACCTCACGGCGTGCCCGCACTGCGGCAGTACGGACCTCCACCAGGACGAGGACGTGCTCGACACGTGGTTCAGCTCCGCCCTCTGGCCGTTCGAGACGCTCGGCTGGCCGGAGCAGACGGTCGATCTGCGTCATTTCTATCCGACGTCGGTGCTCGTGACGGGCTATGACATCATCTTCTTCTGGGTGGCGCGCATGGTCATGATGGGGCTGCGCTTCGGCGGCGATGTGCCGTTCCGCGATGTCTTTATCCACGGGCTCGTGCGCGACAGCGAGGGGCGCAAGATGTCGAAATCCCTCGGCAACGGCATCGATCCCGTGGAGGTCATTGAAAAGTACGGTGCGGATACGCTCCGCTTCATGCTCATCACGGGCAATACGCCCGGCAACGACATGCGCTTCTACTGGGAGCGCGTCGAGGCGGCGCGCAATTTTGCGAACAAGATCTGGAATGCCTCGCGCTACATGCTGATGAATCTCGAGGGATCGGACGCATCGTTCGTGCCGACGGCGGAGGACTATACGCTCGCCGACCGCTGGATCCTCTCGCGCGCGGAGGAGACGACGCGCGACGTGACGGCAAACCTCGAGCACTATGAGCTCGGTGAGGCGGGACGCACGATCTACGAGTTCCTGTGGAGCGAGTTCTGCGACTGGTATATCGAGCTGACGAAGGCACGCCTCTATGACAAGGAGAATGTCCGCGCGAAGAATACGGCGCTCTATGTTCTGCGTACCGTGCTGGAGCGTACGATGCGCCTCCTGCATCCCTTCATGCCCTTCCTCACGGAGGAGATCTGGCAGAAACTCCCGCATGCGGGCGAGAGCATCATGCGCGCCCCGTGGCCGGCGGTCACGGAATCCGCCGTCGACACGGCGGCAGAGCAGGCGATGACTGCGATCATGGAGGTCATTAAGACGACGCGCAATCTGCGTGCGGAGCTCGGCACACCGCCGAGCAAAAAGAGCACGCTCATCCTGCGCGTGCGCGACGCGGCACTCGCCGATGTGTTTGCCGCGCACGAGGACTACTTCTTTGCCCTCGCATCCGCTTCGGAGGTCTCCTTTCTCGCGGCGGATGCCCCCGATCCGGAGAATGTGGTGACGGGGGCACTCGCGGGCGCGGCGGTCTATCTGCCGCTCGCGGGGCTGATTGATGTGGAGAAGGAGACGGCGCGCCTGACGAAGGAGCGTGCGAATCTCGAAAAGGAGATTGCACGCCTGACGGGCAAACTCTCGAATGAGGGATTTACATCGAAGGCTCCTGCCGCCGTCGTTGCCGCAGAGCGCGAGAAGCTGGCAGGCTATGAGGAGAAGATCGCCCTCATACGGACGCGCCTCACGGATCTCGAGAAGCTCTGAGGTGATTCGATGAACTACGAGGAGTCACTGCATTATCTGGATGAATTGAATACCTTCGGCATCCGCCTCGGACTCGCGCGCATGGAGGAGCTATGCGCACGGCTCGGACATCCTGAGCGCAGCTATCGCGTCATTCATATCGCAGGAACAAACGGCAAGGGCTCTGTCACGCAGATGATGGACGCCGTATGCCGCGCGTCCGGCATCCGATCCGGACGGTACCTTTCGCCGCATCTCGTCTCCTATACGGAGCGCATGAGCGTCGGCGGAGAGGAGATCGGAGAGGAGCAGTTTGCAGCGCTTCTTACGCGCGTGCGCGCGGCGGCCGATGCCATGACGGCGGAGGGGCATGAACATCCCACGCAGTTTGAGGCACTGACGGCACTCGCCTTCCTCTATTTTGCGGAAGAAAAGGCGGAGGTCGCCGTGGTCGAAACGGGGCTCGGCGGGCTGCTTGACTCGACGAATGTCGTCCTGCCGGAACTGACGATCATCACCAATGTGGCAATGGATCATGCCGACCGCTGCGGCGGTACGCTCGCGGGCATCGCGGAACATAAGGCGGGCATCATCAAGGAGGGCGTGCCCGTCATTACGGCGGCAGCGGGCGAGCCCCTTTCCATCATTGCGGCACGCGCGGAGGAGCTGGGCGCCGATCTCTTCGTCTATGGGGAGGACTTTTCTGCGCAGATGCTCCGTATGGAGAACGGCGGTCAGTGCGTTTCGTTCCACTCCGTCGTCTCTCGTGCACCGGAACCCTTTGAAATCGCTCTTGCGGGACCCTATCAGGCGGAGAATGCCGCGCTCGCCATCATGGCGGCGGAGCTTATGGCTCCTGAGGATGAGCGTATCACCGAGGACGCTGTCCGTACGGCTCTGCGTACGGTGCATCATCCCGCACGTTTTGAGATCCTCTCCTGCGGGGGACAGACTGTCGTCGTGGACGGCGCGCATAATCCCGCCGGAATGCAGGCGCTGCGCGCGGGGCTCGACGCCTATTTTCCTGCGCAGCCGCGCGTCTTTCTGCTCGGCATCCTGAAGGACAAGGACATCGACCGCATGCTGGCGATTCTTCTGCGCCCCGGCGATCAGGTCGTGACCGTACGCCCCAACTCGGAGCGCGCTGCGGGCGCGGATCTCGTCGCCGCTGTGGCGGCGGGCATGGGGGCAGTCACACATGCAGCAGGTGACCCTGCGGCGGGCCTCTCAGAGGCGCTTGCGCGCGCACACGCAGCGGATGCGCTGCTCGTCGCGGCAGGATCACTCTACCTCGTGGGTGGTATCCGTACCCGTCTTCTCGCAGGGAGGTGAGCGGATGGGGAAGGGAAAAGAAAAAGATTATTTCCGTGAGCGGCGGCGCACGCTGCGCCGCACGCGCTGGAGCGAACGCATGGCGCGCACGATGCAGTATGCGCTCATCGCAGAGGCGTTTCTGATTCCGCTCGTACCGCTCGCGGCAATGGCGGTGCTCCTCGTCGGCTGCGGGGCGCTCTGCGTGCGCCTGCGCATCGATCCGACGTTTCATCTGCGGCGGCTGCCGTACGATGCGCCCGCCCTCCTCTTTGTCGTGATCGCCTTCTTGTCGGTCGCTGTTGCGCCCAATATGGCGTTCAGCTTTTACAATTATTCCCACCTCGTGCCGATCTACGCACTCACCTATTTGCTCACGGGACAGACCCTGCGGAGCGCAGAGGATCTGCGTCCCCTCGTCATCTCCATGGCGGCGGCGGCGCTTCTCGTCATCCTCTACGGCTTTTATCAGTTCATCTTCGGCATTGACATCTCCGCGATGAAATGGGTGGACGGTGCGTCGTTCCCCGAGCTCTCCAAGCGCGTCTTCTCAACATGGGAGAATCCAAACATCCTCGCAGGTTATCTTGATATCGTCGTCTGCCTTGCGCTCGGGCTTGCTGCCGCTTTGCCGGGATGGCGGCGCGGGCTGGCCCTCGTGCTTCTTGTCATGGCGCTCGCGTGCCTCGGCATGACCTATGCGCGCGGTGCGTGCCTCGTGATCGGTATCCTCTTGGCGGGGTATGGTGTACTGCGTGACTGGCGCGTGCTCCTCGGCATCGTTGTCGTTGGCGCGGGGGTCCTCTTCTTTGACCCAGTCCTGTCGGATCGTCTGCTCTCCGTCTTTACGCGCGTCGACACCTCTTCGGAGATGCGGCTCGCCTTCTGGGAGAGCACGGTTGCGATGATTCTCGATCATCCCTTTCTTGGCATTGGCTGGGGCATGTACTTTATGGTCTACCCCGAGTACGATTTCTACTTGCAGGGCGCACCCGTACAGATCGTTCATGCACACAATATGTACCTGAACTATGCGGCAGAGATCGGCGTTCCGGGAGCACTTGCCTTCCTCTGGTTCTTCTTCGGCTCGATGATCCATGCCTTTCGCCTGCCGCGCAAAACACCGCCGTGGGCAGACGTGCTTGCCGCGCATGAACACGAGTGGAATGCTGTCGCCGATGTGCGTGAGGCACTGGCGGAGTGGCGGAGCAAAAGGCTGGCCGAAGGAATTGGGTTAGGGTTAGGATTGGCCATGATCTCCGTTGCGCTGAACGGGCTGACGGATCATCTTCTTTTTAACATACCGTCCTCCATGCTGCTCTGGATGCTCGCCGCCATGGCTGCGGCAGTGCATACGATTGCGGGGGAGATGAAGGAAGGATAACCATGCAGGAACGTCCATCGATATCCAAGGCGACGGTCGACCGTCTGCCGCGTTATTACCGCTGCCTGCGCCAGCTCAGTGACGAAGGCGGCGATATCGTCTCGTCCGAGGAGCTTGGACGGCGCCTTGCGATCAATCCCGAACAGATCCGCAAGGACCTCACTGCCTTCGGACAGTTCGGCAAAAAGGGAGTCGGCTATTATGTTGCAGAGCTCAAAGAGAGCATCGGCGGCATCCTCGGCCTCGATCAGCACCTCAGCCTTGCCATTGTCGGCATGGGGCATCTGGGGGCGGCGCTCGCGAACTATCAGGGCATCACGCGCCTCGGCTTCCGCCTTGCGGCGATCTTTGACAGCAACCCCGTGGTTATCGGGACGCGCGTCGGGGAACGGCGCGTGGAGGACATCGCCTATCTTGCGGAGATCATCGCCGAGCGGAATATTCAGATCGGTGTGATTGCTGTTCCCGCTGCACAAGCGCAGATCGCTGCAGATCAGCTCATCGCAGCGGGCATCCGCGGCATCTGGAATTTTGCTCCCGTGAAGCTGCACGTGCCGCCGTCCATCCCTTTCGTCAGCGAGGATCTGTCGGTGGGGCTGAGTGCACTCTCCTACTACCTGGCACATCGCGGCGGGGAAAGCGACGTGTTGTCTGAAAAAAATTAAAGGAAGCCGAACTGCTCTTTCTGTTTTTTTAGAAATTCACAGAAAATGCCGTCAATGTAATCTTGACGGCATTTTTTTTTCGTGATATTCT